>MWVW01000058.1_pt1 | contig 26680 bp, 26 predicted proteins | sample 1047191 | NCBI WGS metagenome assembly MWVW01 (sample SAMN06349985, study PRJNA376086) | soil metagenome | isolation source: MtG22-5 sample Antarctic (ecotone) | place: Antarctica
GTGTTTAAACCTTCTGTTGCCCGAAGTTCCTCCAATTGAATATTTCTGATCAACTGCGGTGTAGTCAACTTGTCTTTTAAATAATAGTCTCTTACAAGATCATTAGGTGTGAGGTAGGAGCAAACATCACGTGCTACGCCCCAATGGCTCATGGCATCCATCCTGTTGGGGGTAAGGCCTATCTGGTAAATAATATCTGCATAAGGTTGTAAATATTCTGAAGCCTCTTTTCCAATAGGTGCATCATCAGCCAATACCAGGATACCGGCATGGGAGTTTCCCAATCCGATTTCATCTTCGGCACAGATCATTCCATGGCTTTCAATGCCTTTTATTTTGGCCACTTTTATAATTATCGGTTCGCCTCCTGCAGGATAAATAGTTGTCCCGGATTTTGCAATAATTACCTTTTGTCCGGCCGCCACATTTGGTGCCCCGCAAACAATCTGAAGTGCATCTGTAAGTCCGATATTTACTTTGGTGAGTTTTAATTTTTCGGCATTGGGATGAGGTAAGATTTGCGTCACCTGCCCGATCACCAACCCTTTCAATCCACCTTTTACTTCCTCAAATACCTCCATAGATTCAACTTCCAGCCCAATGGAAGTTAGTATTTTGGAAAATCGTTCAGGCTCAATCTTTACCGGGAGGTATTCACTTAGCCAGTTATAAGAAATGGTCATTCTTAATCAATTTCTAAAGTGAACAAAGATAAGGTTTGGGCAAATGGAGAAAGAGGAATGGAAAACCCATAATAGATAAATGGGATATGCTTGTTGAAGATGCGGTTTTTGTCATATCATCTTAGTTGGAGATTTTGTTTACTGAACCTTATCATTTATTTTAAAACGGATTTAGTTACTTCGTTCTGCAATGCTTACAAAGATTGACCGTTATATTTTAAAGCAATTTCTTATCACTTTCATATTTTGCATGTTACTGTTCACGGTAATCGCAGTAGCAGTGGACAGCAGCGAAAAGACGGATGATTTTGTGAAATCGGGTTTGACTACCGCACAGATTATTTCTAAATATTATGTAGGATTTGTACCTTATATATGGGGGCTGCTCTATCCCTTATTTGTTTTTATCGGATGCATTTTTTTCACCAGCCGTATGGCGCTGAGATCAGAGATCATTGCCATTTTAGCAAGTGGCACATCTTATAACCGGTGGTTACGATCTTACGTAATAGGAGGGATTGCTTTCGCATTAATATTATGGTTTGCTGCACGCTATGGCATTCCGAAAGCAAATGAAATTCGCAGCAATTTTCAAACGGCTTATTCTGATAGTGGTGACCCATCCAAGGGTGCATTCAATAGTTCATCTGCACAATATAAACGGACAGACCCGAATACATATATTGGCATTAAATATTTTGATACCAGCTCAAAAAGAGGTGGTGCATTTTTTCTCAACAGGTTAAAAAATGAAAAACTTGTTTATAATCTGCGTGCTGAAACCATTCAATGGGATGAGAGAAAAAAAAACTGGAAAATAACGGCTGCCTTTGAACGCAAAGTGGACAGCGCCCGGGAAACAGTTCGGCAGATAGGCGATACCATTCTTAAGCTCAACCTCACACCTAATGATCTTGTAAGAGACTATTATTTAAAAGACAAGTTGACTACACCGCAGTTGATCAGAAATATTCAATTGGAGGAACTTCGGGCAACAGAAGGTTTAAACACTTTGAAAGTAGAACGTTACCGGCGTACAGCTACTCCCTTTTCTGTACTGCTCCTTACTATGATAGGTGCTATTGTGGCCGGCCGCAGATCACGTGGTGGTAGTGGATTGCATCTGGCATTAGGGATCGTCATAGCGGCATTATTCATTATATTTGACCGGTTCTCCACCGTGTTTTCCACCAAAGGCAACCTTCCTCCGGTACTTGCAGCGTGGATACCCAATGCGCTATTCACATTAGTTGCTTTTTATCTTTACCGCCGGGCTCCTAAATAATATTTCATTATAAAACAGCATTTAAATATTGATCAATTATCCGCTTATAATTTTGCTTTTTTTAAAATGATGTAGTAGCTAATCTTTTTTGTTGCACCATCTTGCATTGCATAACTTTATGGGCTTTAAAATAACACTTACACTTTAGCGAAATCACCGGTAATGGGCATAATTAAAGAAAGGTTTAAAGAAAAAGCAGATATAGTAACTAATGAAATTAAAGAGCTGCTGAAAGAACATGGAAATAAAGTAATAGGCGAAGTACAATTATCGCAGCTATACCAGGGAATGCGTGGTATAACAGGGTTAGTTACAGAAACATCACTGCTGGATGCACAGGAAGGCATTCGCTTTCGGGGTTATACTATTCCTGAATTACAAAAAAAATTACCAAAAGCGGAAAATGGTTCAGAACCATTGCCTGAAGGATTATTTTATCTTATGCTGGTTGGAGATCTGCCATCTGATGAAGATGTAGACCACCTGACCGCCGTGTGGCAACGCCGCAGTCATGTTCCTAATCATGTATTTGCTACTATAGAAGCATTACCGGTAAGCACACATCCTATGACGCAATTTGTGATTGCTGTAATGGCTCTGCAAACAGAAAGTCAGTTTGCCAAGCGTTATGCAGCCGGTATGAATAAAAAAGATTATTGGGATGCAGTATTTGATGATGCGATGGATCTTATTGCCCGGTTGCCCCGTGTTGCGGCTTATATATACAGACGTAAATATAAAAATGCCGAACACATTCAGCCAAATGGCTTATTGGACTGGGCGGGTAATTTTGCACACATGATGGGGTATGAAGAAGAAGGATTTCAGGAACTGATGCGTCTTTATATGACCATACATGCTGATCATGAGGGTGGAAATGTTTCGGCTCATACTACACATCTTGTGGGATCGGCACTTAGTGATCCCTATTTGAGTTTTGCGGCCGGGTTGAATGGATTAGCCGGTCCTCTTCATGGGCTCGCGAACCAGGAAGTTATAAAATGGATTTTCGAAATGAGGGAAGAACTTCATACAGAAACCCCGTCGAAAGAGCAGATAGTGGAATATGTACAAAAAACGCTGAGGGAGGGTAAAGTAGTCCCGGGATATGGACATGCTGTTTTGCGCAAAACCGATCCACGTTTTACAGCACAGATGGAATTTGGCAAAAAGCATATGCCCGAAGATCCCCTGGTACAAACTGTCTGGAATATATACGAATCAGTACCACCTATATTACAGTCGCTTGGAAAAATTAAAAACCCTTGGCCAAATGTAGATGCACACAGCGGAGCCCTGCTAGTGCATTATGGTATGGTAGAATATGAATTTTATACAGTTCTCTTTGGGGTTAGCCGTTCCCTTGGTGTTTTGGCCAGCCTTTGCTGGGACCGAGCCTTGGGCTTTCCCCTGGAACGCCCGAAGTCAGTGACAAATGAGCTGGTTAAAAAATGGCTCAAAGGCGAAGATGAGATCTGGGGTGAATAAATTTTAAAACGATTTTCTCTGATTATTTATTACCGGCAAATAAGGTATTTACACCTTCCCCTGTAAAAAAATACTTTAAAAAAAATGGTCCAAAGCCTTTAGGCTTATAGGCTTTTCCCAGATAGTTAATTTGGATCCATCGAGATCTGATGGTAATGTAGGACGAAAGGCACTTATAAGATGGAAATGAATTGCCGGATGCTTCCGGAACATATCGGGGAGCTTGTCCCAACCCAAACCATCCGGCAGATTATAATCCACGAAGAGGTAATCCGGAGTTATCTCGTTGAGGCGATTAATTCCATCGGCCAAGGTATGGGCCACGTATACTTCGTAATTTTTGCGTAAAAAATAAGATTTCATCAGTAAACACAGATCCACTTCATCATCAATGATCAATACTTTTTTTCGCATACAATAGACTTATTCAATAATTGTGCTGTACTTAATTTGAATTTGTGTTTAACCCTGATTATTTATATTACCTGAATTCATATTATCATGTAGACTTTTTTACACAGGGCAGACGGTTAATTATCTTGTTTTAAAAATGAAGTTTGGTATGATTATTTGAACTTAAAAAGAACAAGTATTAATAATCTTTAAAATAAGCTGAATCATGACAACGAAATCGAAAATTATTTTAGGTATTGTGGGAGCTGCTGCTGCTGGTGTAGTTGTAGGTTTGTTACTGGCACCTGAAAAAGGTACCGATATGAGAAAAACAATCAAGAGAACCGCAGGGGATTGGGCTGATCATTTAACTGATTTATTTGCCAATGCAAAAGGGGAGATAGAAAATCTTCGCGGAAAAGGTGAAAGAGCTGCAAATGATGCTGCTAACAAATTCAACAGCACAAAAGAAAGCTATAGCTAAACCCACTAAAAGCAGGTATGATAATTCATCCTGCTTTTATTTTATCACCTGCTCATGGAAGAACTTAAAACCAACGCACAGAACCTGAAAATACATGTAGGTGAATATGTAAATACCTATATTGAGTTAACCAAAGCTAAAGTAACACAGGGGGCTTCAACTGCTGCGTCAGGAATGGTCATTGCCCTACTGACATTGGTTTTTGGGGTTTTCTTTTGCCTGTTCACATTTATTGCTCTGGCATTTTGGATCGGTAATTTAATTAACAGTCGCGAAGGTGGGTTTTTTATTATCGCCGGCTTTTTTTTACTCCTTGTCCTTGTAATTTTTGCATTGCGTAAAAAAGTGATAGTTCCCCTAATAAGAAATGCTATTATCAGCAAGGTTTATGAATAAGAAAATTAAAACATTTGAAGATCTTGAAGATTATAAACTTCGGCTCGTTAATGTATTGAAATCACATGAAGATGATATACGTGTGGATATAGCTGGGGTACGGGAGGGATTGAAACCTTTTGGCAAAGCAATGGAGTTGGTGAACAAAATGGCCACACGTGATAATACAGCGCCTGTAATGAATTTTGGATTGGAAATGGGAATTGACCTTCTTATCCGCAAACTCCTTTTGGCAAAAGCGGGTTGGTTCGCAAAAATTGTAGTTCCTTTCCTGGTAAAGAATTATTCATCTCATATAATAGGTCAGGAAAAAAGAGAATTGCTGATTCAGAAGGTGAAAGGTTTTTTCAAAAAAATAAGACCCAAAGCAGATCCACAAGCACCCTCTACGGCAGAAAGAGCTCCTCAATAATTCATAGCTTCAAATTTTAGCTATAAAGGGTATGGTTTTTTCTTTTACTTATTGATAATTATATTTTACTTTAAATAATTAATAATGGACCCCCGTAATAAAGATCAATCCAAACCAGATAATTCAGGCTATTCTAATCCGGCAGACCAGACTTCCCGCAGAGAAGGTGGTGATGACGCTATTTCAGAAACTTCGTCTCAGGATGCACGGGCCGATGAAAAAGTTATAGTCAACGAACAAAGAGAAAACAAAACTGTAAACGCACCTTCACAGACAGCGGCGCATACAAGCGAAATGGAAGGTAGCGAAGATGATGTTTTGTAAAAATTACGCCATCATTAAGCCTGGGTTATAAATTTAATTTTACCCTCCCGGTATGTGATATCAATCAAGTGGATGTGAAAATGATATATCGGGGGGTATTTTATTAAGTATGGGGTAAAGGAAAATAAAAAAGGTGTAGTACTACCACACCTCATAAAATAGGGAAATATTCTTAGTCTACTCTGCGAAATCCTCCGGCTATCAGGCTTAGTACAAATAATACCAGGAAGATAAAGAATAAGATTTTAGCGATTTGTGCTGCACCTGATGCGATACCACCAAAACCAAAAATAGCTGCTATTATAGCTACTACTAAGAAAATAACTGTCCAACGTAACATAGTCTAAAGTTTTGAGGTTAATAAAATTTCCTACAGTTATTAAAGAATTGTACCACAATTAAAACTTTAGGGAGTATATGGAGGTTTTACCTGAATTTTTAAATTTTGGAGTTCTTTTGTTTTCTTCCAAGGGAGTTCTAAGATTTGGGGATAGTTTATATTTTTCTGGAATTGAAGTAATAAGCTTGGCTTGACGGTGTGAGGGCAAATAACTTATGTACAGGTTGTAAAACATTTTTTGGTTAGCTCCCTGCTGATAACTTTAAAATGCTAACTGAGTACTAGTTTGCATCTTCAGCAAAAAACAATAAACAGGTTAAAAGAGTTACTGAGGAATGTTTTCCCCATTGTTCTTATTAAATTAAAACAGATAAACTATATTTATATGCTTGTAAAGTGGCTCTAAAATAAGTAGTTGGAAACCAACTATTTTTTTGAGTCTTAATTAATTATTTTTTTGGTTCTACACTTGCGTTATAAACTGCCAAGCCAATCAAAAAAGAATGATAAATCAAAGGCTCGCCCAAAAACAACGCTTAAAAATTCTGCCTCAGCAGATTCAACTGCTTAATTTCTTTCACCTGAATACTTTGGAACTGGAGCAGCGTATACAACAGGAAATAGAAGATAACCCGTTGATGGAGGATCAGAAAAATGATTTAGAGCCCACCATCGATAAATTCAACAAAGACAGTGTACAGGATTATCAGGATTGGGAAGAACACGGTTATGATGATGTACCTGATTACAAAACAGAATACAATAATTATCTCCATGACGATAAACTGCCCGAACGCCCGCTTACGAGCGGCTTTGATTATCGAAAACTATTAAAAGAGCAATACAAAGTGGCTTGTGAAAATGACCATGAAGTGCAACTTGCAGAGTATATTATTGATTCGCTCAATGACAATGGTTTAATGGAACAGGATATAAAGGAATTGGCGGAGGATATATCTTTCAAATATAATAAATGGGTGGAGCCGGAGGGCATTGATTATATAATTAAAAAAATACAGGAACTCGAGCCTGTGGGTGTAGGGGCACGCAATGTTTGTGAATGTCTTTTGATTCAACTCAAAAGATTCAATCAAAAAAGACCAGATGTAAAAAACGCAATCCTGCTGCTGCAACACCATTTTACCGATCTCCATAACCGCAATATGGATAAAATAAAACACCACCTGCGGCTGGATGAAGAAGAACTTAAAATTGTACTGCAATTAATAGCCACCCTCAAAATGAAACCTGTTTGCGAACAGGAGGATAGTGTGAATATTAATCAAACCATACTGCCGGATTTTATTATACTTCAAACCGGGGATCAGCTGGAGATACAGCTTTACCGGCATCGCTCAGAAAGCCTGAGTATCAATACTTCGTGGAAGCAATTGGCAGAAGGTACTTCGCCGGTGACTACTGATAAATCAGCACTTCAGTACTTAAAAAATAAATTACAATCTGCCCAATGGTTCATCAGTGCTGTGCAACAACGTGAAGCTACTATGATGAAGATAATGAAGGCGATAGTTCAATTGCAATATGATTACTTTCTAACCGGGGATATACATTTACTAAGGCCCATGATTTTAAAAAATATTGCTGAAATGGTAGGTGTCGATATTTCTACCGTATCGAGAATCACCTGCAATAAATATGTAGAAACGCCATTTGGTTTGTTATTGTTAAAGAACCTGTTCACAGAAGGCATAGCAAATGAAAAGGGTCAGGTGATCAGTAACAAAGTAATTCAGTCAGCTATAGAAGAAGTAATAGAAAGCGAGGATAAACACAACCCTTACACTGATCAGCAGCTCGTGAACATATTATTACAAAAAGGTTTTTCGGTTGCCAGGCGTACTGTGGCAAAATATCGCGAGCAGTTGCAAATTCCGGTTTCGCATGTCCGCGGTTTGTGGGCTTAATACTTTCCTTAATTTCGCACCAATAAATAAAAGAACAAATGCAGAAAATATTGATTATTGATGATGACAGGGATATGTGCCTATTACTTAAAAGGTTTTTAACACGCCATGGATTTGAGGTGATGGAATCATATAGTGGTAAAAAGGCATTAGAGCTTTTGGAAACTGTAGAACCTTCACTGGTTATGTGTGATTTCAGACTGGAAGATATGGAAGGCAATGTATTGTTAGGAAAAATCAAAGAACGATATCCTCAGGTGCCGGTAATTATTATAACGGGGTACAGTGACATCAAAATTGCCGTTGAAGTAATGAAAATGGGGGCTTATGATTATATCACCAAGCCGCTTTTTCCTGATGAGATATTGGTTACAATAAAAAAAGCACTGGAAGCTGCTACAGTACAGGATACCGGGGCTGTGCATGAAAAACAAACGATTTCGGATAATACTTCAAAACCCCAGGTCAATGGGAATGACGGAACTGAAAGAACACCGGTTTTAATCCACTCCGGTGAATATATTTTTGGCGATACCCCTGTCTTCCGCCAGTTACTTCAACAAATAGACCTCGTGGGGCCTACCAATTATTCAGTAATTATTTATGGTGAAAGTGGTAGTGGTAAAGAAGCTATCGCCCAGGAAATTCATAAACGAAGCAAACGCAAGTCAAAGCCATTTGTTGCCATAGATTGCGGTGCCTTATCAAAAGAACTGGCAGGCAGTGAATTATTTGGCCATGAGAAAGGTTCATTCACCGGCGCCTTAAATCAAAAAAGCGGAAGTTTTGAAATAGCGAACGGGGGTACTATATTTCTTGATGAAGTATCAAACCTGTCCTATGATATACAAGTGTCTCTGCTGAGAGTGGTGCAGGAACGTAAGATGCGCCGTGTGGGAGGTGTAAAAGATATAGAACTTGATGTGCGGATAATCATTGCCAGCAATGAAAAACTTTGGGATTCGGCCCGCAAAGGCAAGTTTCGCGAAGATCTCTTCCATCGTTTCAATGAATTCAGTATAGATGTACCTCCGCTACGCCAGCGCCCGGATGATATCATGTTATTTGCCGAACATTTTTTACAGCAAACTAACCAGGAACTGGGTAAAAACCTGAAACGCTTTAGCCCCGAAGTAGAATCCATATTTCGCAGTTATGTATGGTATGGTAACTTAAGAGAATTAAAGAATGTTATCAAGCGGGCCACATTACTTTCTGATGGGGAAACGGTAGAAGCAAGCTCACTGCCTTTTGAAATATCACATTATGACAAGCTTCAGTTTGAAAAAATTCCGGAACCCGCAGCAGTCCACCATACATCAAATAATAATGAGGAAATTTCAGAAAACCGGTCTGTGTCAGAAACCACACTCAAAGGAGCGAGTATTGATGCAGAATATGAAATGATATTGAAGGCCTTGAAAAAGGTGAATTTCAATAAGAGCAAGGCTGCTAAATTATTGAACATTGACCGTAAAACTCTTTACAATAAAATGAAACAATACCAGGAGTTCAATAATCAATAAGATGCCACCAGAAAAGCAATCCGTTCGCATTTTGATTATTGATGATGATGAAGATGATTATTTCATTACCTCTGAATACCTGAAACAGATAGAAGAATACCCCCTGAGCATCGATTGGTCTTATAAATTCAACGAAGCAGTAGAGCATTTAGCCAAACACAACTACGATATATATTTTGTTGATTACCGGTTAGGAGCAAAAACGGGACTTGATTTTCTAAAAGAAGCCGCGAAGATAGGCTGCGAAGAACCTATAGTATTACTGACAGGTAAGGGCAACAAAGAAATAGACATTGAGGCTATGCAGATTGGTGCTACTGATTACCTGGTAAAAACAGATTTAAATGTGGACAAACTGGAACGATGCATTCGCTATTCACTGGAACGTACAGCTTATCTGAAAGCCCTGCGGGCAAATGAACGCAAATACAGAAGCATCTTTGAGCTATCAAAAGATTCTGTTTTCATTGCAGATAAAAGCCTTGTATTTAAAGATATGAATGCCGCCACTTCTGAATTGCTGGGTTACTCCAAAGACGAACTGCATCGGTTAAGTGTATATGAATTGCTCAGTGAAGAAGTACAGAAACGATTACTCCAAAAATTATTATACGAGGAAGGAGAGGTAAATGACCTGGAAGTGGAAGTGCAAACCAAAACAGGTGAACGCAGAATTTGTATTTTTTCACTTACCGCCCCTATTGATGCTACCGGGCATATTTATTACCAGGGATTGATGCATGATATAACCAATATACGTCGTGCAGAAAAGGCGAATGTGTTGGTGGAAAAGTTGGGTGCTACAGGCCGTCTTGTACGGACCCTGGCACATGAAGTACGTAATCCACTGAACAATATAAATATGTCGGTAGAACAGCTAACCAGTGAGTCAGTAAGCGATGATTCAGTTTTGTATCTGGATATTATACAACGAAACAGCAAACGCATAGGTGATCTGATCACTGAACTTTTAGATACAAGCCGCCCTACTGACCTTGTTTTTGAAAAATGCACACTTCAGTCAATAATGGATGATAGCATAGCCGAAGCAATTGACCGCATAACCTTGCAGCGCATCAATATGCAAATACGGTATTTCGACGAGCCATGTTATATATTGGCGAACAAAGAAAAATTAAAGATTGCCTTTTTGAATATCATTATTAATGCGGTGGAGGCTATGCCTTCAGACAGTGCTGGAGCATTGGACATTGAAATCGAAAACAGGGATGATTTACATATCATAAGAGTTGTGGATAATGGATGTGGTATACCTGAAGAAAATTTGTCAAGGTTATTTGAACCTTATTTTACATCAAAAAGGAACGGAATGGGACTGGGATTGGCTGCTACACTCAACATATTACAATCTCACCGGGCCCAGGTAGATGTAACCTCGGTAGTAAATGCAGGAACTACTTTTGTGATTAGCTTTCCCACCGCTAATTAAAGTAAAAAAAGATTGTTTATCCTAAGTGGTTATACGGCCTGGTTTATTATGCATGATATGAAAAACCAAACCACCGAATACAGGTACTGCGACCACAGCAATCAACCAGAATCTTTTTTGAAAAGGTTTGAGATCTGAAGCAGAAAGCACCATTGCAATACTCCAAAACCAAAATATTCCTATTAGCACCACTCCTCCGTACATCAGGTAATCTCCGTTGCGGTTTCCATTGGATTTGATTGCCAAACCTATAAACATTACCAGAACCCCAATAATAAATGTAATAAAGGAAGGCTTTGTTATATTTTTCATTATACTAATTTAATTCATTGAAGTGCAGAACCTTATTCATTAAGAGTAAAAATTTATGCCATTGGCAAAGATATTTTCCACTGATTGAAGAGTATACATATTAAAATTAAGTTTCCAGGTAAGATGTGGGCACCTCTTTAGATTCTTTTTTTATAATGAATACCGCTGTGTCCTTTGGCCTGATGCCTGCACCATGTTGCAAAGCATGCATTTTGGTAAACTCAGCTCCAAAATAAAGAATCAACGCACTATAATAAACCCATACCAGAATGACAATAATTGAAGCTGCAGTACCATAGGTGATTCCAAGGTTGGCCTTACCCAAATAATATCCGATCGCTAGTTTACCAATCAGGAACAGGGCAGCTGTGAGCATGGCACCGATCATGGCATCTTTCCAGGAAATAATAGCATCAGGCAAAACTTTAAAAATAACAGCAAATAAACCAGTAATAACAATGAGTATGATCAGCGAATTAATGGTATTGAAGAGATAAACAGTATAATCGGATAATAACCTTGTCAGCCTGTCACTAAGTAAAGTAAGCAAGGCATTCAAAATAAGGGATACAAGCAAAACAAATCCTATACCCACTACCAGGGAAAAGGAAAGCAGGCGGTTACCTAAAAATTTTACCCAACCTTTTTTGGGCTTGGCTTTCACTGACCATATATAATTTATAGAATCCTGCATTTCAGTGAATACACCTGTTGCACCGATGACTAATATGATTGATCCCACTATTGCTCCAGAAGTACTGGTTTGGGATTCCTGTATATTGCGGATGATATCCTGGATCTGAAGGGCTGCATCATGACCTACCAAACCCTCGATCTGTAAATATATTTTTCCCTGTACTGCTTCCTTACCGAAAAATATTCCGGCCAAGGAAATAATGATAATCAATAAAGGTCCTAGTGCAAATACAGTATAATAACTTAAGGAAGCAGCTAATTTAAATGCATTATCATTAATAAAACCAGCTCCGGTATGATGAAACAGGGTAAGTAATTTTTTTAATCGCCACATTTATAATAATTGCGGATTAAAGTAATGAAACAATTTCAGATTATTAACTGCAAGGAACAAATGCATGGGGAAATTGGTACACAGATCAATTGAATGCAAAGTTATCTTCTACAGATAACGCTAAGTTTGATGTTTCCATTGTTTTGGCAGTATTTTTTCACTGATTGTTTTGAATTTATTCTAATAATATGAGAAGTATCCTTTATATTATCGCGGTTGTTCTGATTATAGGTTGGTTATTGGGTGTATTTTACTGGAGTGCCAGTGGTTTGATACATATATTGATTGTCCTGGCTGTAATTTCTCTTTTGTTGGGTATTATCCGCAGAGCCTAAATTTTTCCTCGCTGAAGATATGTTTCCTTATTTGATTTTTCCGTTGCTATAAGTTATTTGCTGATAAGTATATGACGGGAGCTGTAAATAAAGTTTCTTAAATAGCCCCAGTTGCTATTGGTGCAAACAGGCTGACACAATTACGGCAACTTAATGCACATGATTGAAACGCCTCCTCCTTGTATCTTTCACAAACTTCTGCACACTCTTCACATATACCTACACACAACAGCGCAAGTTCATTTATATTTTTGCACTGATCATTCAAATTTTCCAGTGTCCCAAAGCATATTCGGGCACATTCATCCAGTATGGTGGTGGTTTTGATGGAAAATGACACTGGTTTTTGAAAGATGGAAACCAAAAGATTTTCACAGTGCAACCAAGCTTCCATACAGGCTTGCAAATGATAGCTCGTAGTGTTCATGTTTAATTTTTAGACAGTTTGTGTTTTGTTTTTAATTTTTTGATGAATTCAGTGATGAGTGGATCATTGTACACACCATAAGCATCTATTAAGGTGCCTTTTGTACCGTCACAGGTTTGTATTATATAAAGTATTACATTATCATCCGGATGGGACACTCCTTCAAATCGAAATGAATTCAATAACAGTACTTCTTCGTGATTATATTGTTTGGGGTGTTTCAAAGCTTCCAACCCGGTTCTCGTCACCCTAAAATCCTCAGTAAATCCATCCTTTACCATTTTATTCAAACAAGTTACCAGGCTTTTCATATAGGGCATGCTGTTATGAGCTTTAACGAGCATATTAAGTGGTTTGGTATTGCTTATAATAATAAAATAATTTTGCCAGAAAAAAATTGGCTTAGAATAACATTCATGAGTAGTTCTTTCCCCAAAGATTAAGGCTGGTTCCAAAACCAGCCTTAATTCAAAAATACTTAACTATACAATGTAACATTGTATTTAAAATCAATGCTCAGCCTTATGCATATCTCTCAGTCTCTTTACTTCATCATGACCTACTTTCAATTTTGCTTTTTGAGAAACAATCAACTCACGAAGAGTAGGCTCCAGCTCAGTATCAGAATTTAGTGCCATATCGTAAGCTTTCTGAGCTGCATCTTCTCCAAATTCACAATTCTCAAGCACCGTTTTCCGGTCATGACCTGTCACAACTGCCTTCAGATCCATCCAGACCCTGTATATTTTACCTGAGTTGGTAGTACCATCAGCCGGATCTCCGCCAATACGGGTCACTTCCTGTATTAGCTCGCTTGCATATTGCTTACTTTCCATTATATAACGCTGAAATAAGGTGCGCAGATCAGCATCTTCATCTTTTAATTCATCTATGCCTTTTTCATAACCTACCACCCGGTCATGATTGATGCGTATAAGGTCATTGAGAATTCCTATAGTTTTTTCATTTTTTTCCATGGTTATAAGTTTTTATAAACAGTAAAAAAAATCGTACCCTTTTATTTGATTCTTAAATTTTTTTACCATTATATCAGTTGGTAAGTTTTTTTATGTGTAATTGGTTATTGCACAACTATAAATCAATAACATGCCTAAATATTCTAAAGGTGCAGGCCAAAAAGTAGAACAAGCATGCACGAAAGAAAAAAGGGTAGTTTAAAAACCGGTAGTGGCAAAAAAGTAACCTCCCGTAAACAGGCCATCGCTACTGGCTTGTCTAAAGCAAAGGAAGAGGGAGAAAAAGCACCCACTAAAAAAGGGTCATCAAAGAAAACTGCTGCTAAAAAAACCGGGATCAAATCCGGTAGTGTAAGAAAAACCGGTTCTATCAAAAAATCGGGTAGGTTAAAGACCTAAATCGTAAAATAACCATATTGATATTAATTTAAAAAAATGAGCAATGGCATCCCGAAATAACAATTCTAAAGATGGGCCGGGCAGGACCTCTAGCCAGGGTAGAAAAGAAGCAAGCGGGGGAGAGCAGCCAGCCGTGTCGCCTGACAATGGAAAAAGTAGTGGTAAGAACAGTGCAGGCATCAGCCGCGGTGGTAGTAGTACACGTACAGCTTCAAGTAAGGGAGCAGCCAAGACTACCAAAAAAACAAGTGTGCCTGCTGAAAAAGCTACTAAAAGAAAAAGATAAATTAGCAGAATTAAGTCAGCTCCTGCAGAATTTTAACAAGTACCTTTTCTTCTGAAGTATAGCCCGAAAGATCGTCCGGATTTTCAATTTTGTCCAGTTCCCGTATATATTTTTCCAGGTTATTCTCCTCATACAGCCTGATAATACCAGGATGTACATAATATTTTTTACAAACCGTTCTGGTATTTCCCAGCTGTTTACTCACTTCATCCAGTGCTGCAACTATATTTTTTTTGACATCGCTATCTGATGCCGCCTGGCCAATGGATTTAAAAGCCCTGAGAATATTGAGCGTGCCTGCCCAGGTACGAAAATCTTTTGCAGTAAAATCGCCACCCGATGCCTCTTTTATATAGGCATTTACCATTCCTGAATCAATGGATTTTTTATTTCCTTCACTATCATAATATTGAAACAGTTCCTTTCCCGGAATATCACGACAGGCTTTTACAGCTTTTGCCAGCCGCCTGTTTTTAATGCTTATATCATGAGTGATTCCTTTTTTACCCTGAAAAGAAAATAATAGTTTATCGCCTTCCACTTTTACATGTTTGTCTTTTAGGGTTGTAAGCCCATATGAACCGTATAATTTTTCATAATCATTATTGCCAATACGTATATATGTGCGTTCCATGAGGCTGATAACTGTAGCAATCACCTTTTCTTCACTTAATTCTTTTTTTGAAAAATCCTCTTCAAATTTTAATCTTATGGTTGGTAATAGTTTACCGAATTCATATAACCGATGAAATTTTGTTTCGTTGCGAAGGGTATGCCATAACTGATGATACCGGTATTGTTTGCGGTTTCTGGCATCAAGCCCTGTTGCCTGTATATGGCCATTCTCTTTTACACATATCCATACATTGGTCCATGCCGGTGGAATAGCCAGTTTACGAATACGTTCGATCTGATCTTTGTCTCTCAATGGTTTTTCATCCTGTAAATAAGCGAAGCCCTTCCCCTTTTTTATCCGAAGTATACCTTTACCCCTGTCATTTACATACACAAGCTCAGCCATCTTAGCTGCTTTGCTGTAGTCACGGTCAATTTTGAGATAGTCCTTATGAGATAATTGTGATGTATTCATCAATATTTTCAAATTGTGCAGATAAACCCTTGCTTTTATTTGCTTTAGTTTTTAGATACATGTTTTTTTGTCTAATGCAAAAAGAAAAAGTCAGACCAAGAATGCCTGACTTTTTTTGCTGTATACAAAAATATCAAGATACGGAAGTCTTACTCTTCATTATCCGCATTGATATTGATGCCACTTACTGCTAATTCTGTAAGTAACTGGTCAGTTTGTTTTTCTTCCTCAAGAGTTTGCTCTAACAGAGGCACTACATCAGTGAAACCCATTGTTTTTGCCAGCTGCACCAAACTACCGTAAGCGGCAATTTCATAATGCTCTACCTTCTGTGCGGAAATGATCAAACCAGCGTCACGAACTGAACTACCTTTAGGTGTATCATCCATGATTTTTTCGCCTTCCTTCACCAGTCCTTCCATTCCTTCGCACTTCACTGCCCGGGGTTTTTCATCAATCAATTCAAATACTTCTTCCAGGCGGGTGATTTGTACTTCGGTTTGTCCTAAATGTGTTTCAAAAGCATTAGCCAGCTCTTCGGAAGTTGCTGCTTTCTTCATTTTTGGTAATGCTTTCGTCAGGTGCTTCTCTGCCCAGTAAATATCCTTTAACTCATCCAGGAATAATTCTCTCAACAAAGTTTCTTCATCATGTACCTGTGCATTGCCTGTGGTCTTTCTGCCGGTAGTGGTTTTTGTATTAGACGAGGTTGTTGATCTTGTACCTTTTGCCATAAAATGATTTTTTATAATTAGTGAATGCTGAATTGTATTAAAAAATAATGCCATTAAGCTGAGCACAGGTAGTATTACGATGTAGATTTATTTACCCAAAGATTTTCTAAAAAGATAGGTGATAGACCATTTTTTTGTGGTACTTATTTTGGATATATAAAGTAGACTCTTTGATTACTATCAAAACATACTTTATGCAAATGCAAAATGAGCAATTGACTTTTCTACAGGATAAAATACAACAAATAGGCAGCGCCATCTTTTTCAACCTTAGCGATTCGGTCTCCAAATTACCAACTTCTATAGTCAATACAGTCAAAGTGGATGATTATGGTTATGTATGGTTTTTTGTAAAAAAACCCAATTCACAATTAAAGGAATTTGAAACAGAATTTCCAGTCCGCCTTGATTATTTTAAAAAGGGTTCTGATTGTTTTTTGCAGGTTACCGGTAAAGGCTGGTCGGTTACTGATCCGGAAGAGCTATCAGCTTTTTTTGAACTAGCAACAGAATCAACGCCTACTGATCTTAAAGACATGGTATTGGTGAAAGTGAAGATGCTGAAGGCTGACTATTACGAAACCCAGACCCGTACAAATGTATCATGGTGGCAAAATGCGGTAGATACATTTATTACATGGTTTCGCAATCCGCCCCATATGGGTCCCGGCACCTATTTCCCGGCTTCTTAATTTATAGATATATGCGACCTATTTGGTCAGGATCAATTTCTTTTGGGCTCGTTAATATTCCCGTTAAGCTTCTCAGTGCTGTGCAGGCAGAAGACCTGAACTTTGATATGTTGTCAAAAAAAGATATGGCTCCAATCAGGTATGCCCGTATTGATACCAAAACAGAAAAAGAGGTAGCCTGGAAAGACATTGTGAAAGGATATGAATATACCAAGGGCAAATTTGTGATCATTGAGGATGAAGACTTTAAGAAAGCTAGCCCTGAAAAATCTCACTCCATAGACATTGTACTATTTGCAAAACAGGAAGAAATTGACCCTGTTTATTACGAAAAACCATATTATATAATCCCTGCAAAGGGAGGAGAAAAATCATACAGGTTATTGTTAAATGCCCTGGAAAAATCGGGTACTGTAGGTATAGCTGAATTCATGCTGCGCAACAGGGCTCATGTCTGTGCGGTAAAAGTATTCAACGATGTGTTGTTGCTCAACCAAATGAGGTACCAGGAAGAAATAAGGGAAGTTCCCGACGTGGAAATAAAAAATCAAAAAATTACTGAAAAGGAATTGCAACTGGCAGTAAAACTTATTGAACAGCTTAGAGAAAAATTTGATCCCTCTGCTTTTAAAGATACTTATGTAGCCGAATTGAAAAAAGTGATAAAAGCCAAAGCTGCAGGCAAAACCATACGTATTGCTGATGAGCCGAAAAAGACCACAGGCGCAGTAAAAGACCTAATGGAAGTATTGAAGCAAAGCCTTGAAAAAGGAAAGAAAAGAGCCTGATCAATATTTTTTCAATTAATTAATTAGCCTGTCTTCTGCCTCTTTGCAGGATGTTTTTCAAAATAGAAATAAGTCTTTATATTATTTTTCTGTGGCATAAGATTTTCTTCTTTTCCGCTAAACTGCCATGAGCTTATCTCTCTATAAAAAGAAACGAAAATTTTCAGAAACACCTGAGCCTGAGGGAAAGGAAAAATCTTCCAAAGGATGTTTGCGTTTTGTTATTCAAAAACACGACGCATCAAATTTACATTACGATTTTCGCCTCGAAATGAAAGGCATATTGAAGAGCTGGGCTGTGCCGAAAGGTGCTTCAATAAATCCTGCTGATAAAAGACTGGCTATGATGGTGGAAGATCACCCTTACGATTACCGCGATTTTGAAGGTATCATACCAGAGGGCAATTATGGGGGAGGTACCGTAATGGTTTGGGATGAAGGCACCTATCAACCCGAAGGAGGTGAGGAATTGACAACAAAAGAACAGGAAAAACTATTGCTAGGCAAATTGCATTCAGGAGATCTGAAAATCATCCTGCATGGAAAAAAGATTAAAGGAAGTTATGCCCTCGTAAAAATAAAACGTGATGAAAAATCCTGGTTGCTCATAAAACACAGGGACCAATTTGCCGGTGAGAGCGACATTACCCAAAAAAATAAATCAGTTAAATCCGGAAAAACACTGGCACAGATCGCAGAAGAAAATGACTCAGAATTAAATCATCCTGAAGACCCTACTTCCGGTGTAAAAATTTCCGGGAAAGTTGCAACTAAGACTACAACCAGGCAACCTGTAACAAAAAAGTCAGCAACGAAAATAAAAACAGCAAATAAGAATTTTACTTCGGGTAAAAAAAAAGGCTTTGATGTAAAAGCTCTGGTTGGAGAGAACTTCTCACTCACCAGGAAAACAAAGATGCCAGGCAATATACAGCCTATGCTGGCAACTTTGGTGAATGAGCCTTTTGATGATACGGACTGGATCTTCGAGATAAAATGGGATGGATACAGGGCGCTGGCTTTTGTGGGGGACGATGTTCAACTTATTTCCCGGAATAAAATTCCATTCACATCAAAATACAATGATGTTGCTGAAGCATTAAAATCATTTGCTTTTGCCGCTGTGTTTGACGGCGAAATAGTAGCAGTTAATGAAAAAGGCTTGTCCGATTTTCAATTGTTGCAAAACTGGCAAAATACTCCTGCTCCGCTTCAATATTTAGTATTTGATATACTGTGGTTTGATGGGTATGATCTTACCGCTTTGCCGCTGATTGCACGAAAAGAACTGAGCAAAAAAATTTTACCCCCCGATCATGGAATTATAAAATACAGCGATCATGTAGAAGGAGAAGGAATTTCTTTTTTTAAATTGGCCATAGAACAGGGTCTTGAAGGTATTATAGCCAAGCGAAAGGATAGCTTATATGAGTTAAACAGGAGATCTGGTGATTGGTTGAAAATCAAAGGCAATCTCAGGCAGGAAGTGGTCATTGCAGGTTTTACAGAACCAAGAAATTCCCGGAATCATTTTGGCGCTTTATTGTTGGGTGTATATGAAGGGAAAGAGTTGATTTATGTAGGCCACACCGGCAGTGGATTTAACCATCAGAGCCTCGGAGATGTATATAAAAAATTATTGCCCTTGGTGATCAAAGATTGCCCATTTCAAAAGGAGCCGAAAGTGAACATGCCCGCTACATGGGTAGAACCAAAATTGGTATGTGAGATAAAATTTACAGAATGGACAAAAGAAGGCGTAGCTCGCCACCCGATCTTTATGGGGTTAAGGGAAGATAAAAAACCGGAACAGGTACATTTTGAAAAAACCAAAACAATCAGTTCTATGAAAGAAAGATCTGCTTCACACAGCAATGTAACAAAGCAAACATCAAAAAAGCAGGCTGCAAAAAAAACTGTACTCCGAAATAAGAAAAAAGCAACTCCATCGAAAAAAACGGCTGGTAAAATAAAAACTTCCGGAATACAGGTCAATGCGAGCGAGGGGAACGAACAAAAGGTTGAAATAAACGGGCATGAACTTACTCTGACCAGCCTTGACAAACTTTACTGGAAGAAAGAACGGTTTACCAAAGGCGATTCAATAAATTATTACCTCAGAATAGCACCTTATATTCTGCCTTACATGATTGATCGTCCACAATCATTGAACAGGCATCCAAACGGCATAGATGCCCTTAATTTTTTTCAAAAAGACATGAAAGGAAAACTGCCGGGTTGGATGCAAACCCATATTGATTTCAGCGAATCTACAAACAAGGAAGTAGAATATCTTGTCTGTGCTAATGAAGCCACGTTGATCTATATGGCTAATTTGGGATGTATAGAACTTCATCCATGGCATTCACGTACACAAAGCTGGGAAAAACCGGATTGGTGCCTCATCGATCTGGATCCGGATAAGAAAAATACATTTGACCAGGTGATACAAACAGCACAAGTAGTAAAGCAGGTTTTAGATTCAATTGGGGCTGACTCATATGTAAAAACATCGGGATCTTCAGGTATACATATTTATATTCCATTAGCAGCACAATATAATTATGACCAATCCAAACAACTGGCAGAGCTGGTAGTTACCATGGTGCACCAGGAAATACCTGAATTTACCAGCCTGGAACGCAGTCCTGCTAAAAGGAAAGGAAAAATATACCTTGACTATCTCCAAAACAGGGAAACACAAACTGCTGCAGCACCTTATTCTTTACGTCCAAAAAGAGGAGCGCCCGTTTCCACACCGTTGCATTGGGATGAGGTCAAACGGGGATTAACAGCAACTGATTTCACTATGAAAAATATTTTTGAACGCCTTGATGTTGAAGGTGATTTATTCAAGCCGGTTTTAGGCAAGGGAATCAACCTTCAAAAAGTGTTGGGAAAATTAGAAACATTATCATAACCAATATGTATGGTAAATCCGGCACTTAGGATTTTTGATCAGCACGCAAGCGACATCATTAATACCAATTTTGACATTGAATTACTGGACAGTTCATGTACATTTTCTGAAGGACCTGTCTGGAGTGGGAATGGTCATTATCTTTTCAGTGATATTCCAAAAAATGTGATCTTTCGCATTGATCATAAAGGAACAAAAAAAATTTATGTTGAAGAAAGTGGATGTACGCTTGAAAACAAAGAATTCCTATCACATCAAATTGGCTCTAACGGACTAACGTTTGATTTAAATAAAACCCTGCTAATATGCCAGCACGGCAATGGAGCAGTTGCAAAATATGAAAGTGGAATTATTGTACCATTCATAAGTTCTTATGGTGGTAAAAGATTTAATAGCCCCAATGATTTGGTAGTACATCCGGCGGGTGCTATTTTTTTTTCTGATCCGCCTTATGGATTGAAAGAACAAAAATTGAATAAGGATAAAGCCCAACCGGTTGCAGGTATTTATTGTTATCGTGATGGAGTGATTGATTTGTTTTGCGACCAGTTTCAATATCCCAATGGTCTATGTCTTTCACCTGGGGGTGAAAGTTTGTATTGCTGTTCCAATAAACCATTTGAACGTTTTGTTCTTGAGTTTGATAGTGAAACATTGATGGTGAAAAGAAATGTTTGTGCGGAAAATGGAGATGGTATTAAATGCGATCGCCGGGGAAATATATTCCTGTGTACCAAAGAAGGCATACTAATAATAAATGAAGCGGGCAAACGGCTTGCCCTGATAAGCTTGTCTACCATCCCTGCTAATTGTTGCTGGGGCGGGGACGCAGGCAATGACCTGTTTATCACAGCACGTGAAAATATTTTTTTGATTTGTGGTTTGCAGAAGTAATATTACCAGTGATACTCGTCAGCATCGTTGGTCAGACGGGTAGTTTACAATAGATTTTTTTTATTTACTATTGGTTATTTGATTTTGCTTAAAAGTCCTGATTCCGTAAAAAGCAGCTAATTGAGTCTGTCAAATTGAAAATTGTTTGATCTTCAATCATTAATCTTGATTGTTATACCGGTCTGACCCGATCGTTGTCGGGTTCTGACCGGTGCTACCGAACTTTTTCATTTAAAAAAAGGTTTAGTGAACAGCTTCACTAAACCTTCCCCAAATCTTTGACTATTAATTTTACCATCTATTTTTCAGCAATATGCTTCGATGAATAATTTTAAATAAAAAAAGGTTCCAACAATAGCCGGAACCTTTTTTTCTCTCTTTCCCTGCGCTGGCATTACCCAGATCAGGTTCAACGGGTATTTCTCAGATCTACGGATAAACCACCCCTTGAGAGAACAACTAATTATCTTCAGAAACCATGCCAGTGCACAGTTTAATTATAAATTTTTTGAGGCTATCCATTTACTATTTCACCACCATTCGGGTGTAAGATCTGCCCGGTCATATAAGACCCGTCTTCACTGGCTAAAAACAAATAACAAGGCGCCACCTCTGCTGGTTCACCGGCTCTGCCAAGAGGTACATCTGAGCCAAATTCAGCCACTTTTTTTCCTTTGAAGCTCCCCACGATTAAAGGCGTCCAGATGGGGCCTGGTGCAACGCCATTCACACGTATTCCTTTTTTGGCAAGATTAGCGGCCATGCTTCTTGTAAATGTCACTATGGCTCCTTTTGTAGCTGAATAATCAATCAGTTCAGCGCTTCCCCGGTAGGCAGTAACAGAAGTAGTATTGATAATACAGGCACCCTTCTTTAACCTGGGTAATGCAGCCCTTGTAATCCAGAACATGGGAAATATATTGGTTTCAAATGTTTCATACAATTGTTCTGTGGTAATGTCTTCCAGTTTTTTCTGTTCGGTTTGTGTGGCCGCATTATTTACCAATATATCCAGTCGTCCGAATTGCTTAATTGTTTGCGAAACGATGCGTTCGCAAAAGCGTTCTTTCCTGATGTTGCCGGGGAGCAATAAACAGCTACGTCCAAATTCTTCTTCCACAATTCTTTTTACTTCTTCAGCATCGCGGTGCTCGCTGAGGTAAGAAATAGCAACATTTGCTCCTTCTTTGGCGAAGAGCAAGGCGACAGCCCTGCCTATACCACTATCACCACCGGTTATGATAGCAACTTTACCTGCTAACTTTTTTTTTGGTGCTGCTTTTATTGAAACAGGTTTGGGATCCATTTTTTCTTCTATCCCGGGCATACGCTGATGCTGAGCTTTCCGGATGGGTTTTGCTTCTGCTCCTTTTTGCATGTTTGAGTTTTTAAGTTCGGGTATAGAAATTATTGTACCATCTATATAAGTGCAAATCTTATTTTTGCAACCCACCGGGGGATTAGCTCAGTTGGCTAGAGCGCTTGCATGGCATGCAAGAGGTCATCGGTTCGACCCCGTTATCCTCCACAAACACGAAGCCCTGTAATATTTACAGGGTTTCTCATTCAAGTGTTTTACGATCATTTTCTACCTATTACCTCTGATCGATGGGCGGAGAAATTTCAAGGGGTAGCGTTAGTATTCTTAGAAATCATTTTTTTAATTGTAGAAAATTTAAACGAATAACGTATGAGATTGAGAATTCAGAATTTGCAACTGATGAAGGATAGAGCGCAAATAGAATTCTCTGCAAAAAATTTAACCACGCCAGTTTTCATGTCTTTTGCTGGTAAAATTTAAGACTTAACAATCTTCTTACAAGATTATACTTGGATCATTAATCCTACATTATATGGTAAAGCATAACACAAGTGTCCTGTCCAGCCATTTCTCTATGGGATTGCGGGATACTGGACAGAACATTCTTGTTGAACACTGAAACCTGCATCACCTTTCCTGTAAATAAAACTTGTAATACTATTTACAGGAAAAAGTTAGGCTAGTGCTAGCATGATAAACAATTTTCAATTTCTTTTTTTTCTTAGTTTTTTGCATAGTCAATATATTTTGGGTCAGGTTTGGGTCACAATAATGCATAGAATCTATTTTTTGAAATGTTTACTTCTCCTGCAATTGAGGACAGGTAAGCGTTTCGGGGATTAGCTCAGTTGGCTGGAGCGCTTGCATGGATGCAAGAGGTCATCGGTTCGACCCCATTATCCTCCACCAGGGCTTACTTCATGTGAGCCAAAATGGTCTGGCCGTCCAAGCGACCAGACCATTTTAGTGAAGTATACAATTAATCCTGAATCGCTCTAAGCAACTGAACACCAACAATCCTCCCAAGAATTTTTAAATTATTTGTGCACTACAAGCTTGCAGGGAATTTGCATATGCTGCATGATTTCATTTTCTTTATTACTTTCTTCATTGATCATATGAAAAAGCATACGAGCTGCAACTTCGCCCATTTCGTAAGAATTTTCTTCAATTGATGCAACGGGTTTGTGATCGAGGTATTGTAACAAGGGTAGATTACCAAAACCTACAAAATCAATTTCATTTAGCCTGGTTGCATATTTTTTCTTAATGTAGTTTATAGCATCCAGGGTTATATAATTTTTGAAAGAAAATATAGCAGTGGGAGGGTCATTTAAATTCATTAATTCTTTAATTGCAGTCCCAGTTGATTTTTCAGTAAAATCTACCACTTTTATTAAATGAGGGTCAATTGGAATTTTGTTTTTAGCTAATGCTTGTTTATAACCATTTAACCGAAGCTGTGATGTCAGCATAGATTCAGGTCCCATGATATGAGCAATTCTTCTGTGTTTTTTTTTGATTAAAAAATCTGTTGCCTTATATGCTCCTTCCTGATTATTGGATGATACATAATGAAATGAAGAGCCTTTTGGTTCTCTGGCTATACATACTACAGGGATGCCCATGGAAATTAGCTTTTCAAACAACAACATGTCTACTCTATTTTTTGTAATGGCAACGATCACTCCGTCAACACGGTTAGAAATCATCACATTTACTACCTTTTCTTCCTTTGTTACATCTTCATGGGTTTGTGAGAGTATCACATTATACTTTTCTTTTTCTGCAATTGCTTCTACACCATTTATTGCCAACACATAAAATTGATCTAAGAGCGTCGGAATTATTAGACCTATAGTGAAGCTTTTATTCAGTTTGAAATGCCGGGCCGATTCATTAGGAATATAATTCCATTCTTTGGCCTGCTGATGTACCCTTTCTTTGGTTAAAGCACTGATGGATTTATCATTGCTAAGCGCTTTGGAAACAGTGGATATAGACATATTCAACTGCTTTGCTATGTCTTTGATCGTTACCCCTTTTTTCATCAAAACCTGTTCAGTTTATAGGCTTTAGCAAAATTAGAACAAAAGACCAACCTATTTCAATCGATGTAGTTGCTGTTTTTGAACATTCATCGGATTAAAAGCAGCGTTTTGTAGTTAAAGTTTCTCTATATTTAATTCTATACTTCGGGCCTGATATACTGGCTATGCATTTTGAAAGATTGTGGACCTCTCATTATTTTATTAACAACTAACGTAAACCCAAAATTTGCTATATGTTTTTATTGCCTGTTTTACACTCTAGTAAGGTAAAAGAAATTATTATTATTTTATGTATTGCTATTTGTATCCCCTTTATATCATTAGCACAAACTAATACTGTTACAGGTACCGTCACTGACAGTAAGAAAAATACATTACAAGGCGTAAGTGTTACACTGAAAGGAACAAATAAGGGTACCACCACCGATGCAGAGGGACGGTTTACACTAAATGATGTGCGTGGTAATGGGATAATTATATTGAGTTCTACAGGTTTTGGAACACAGGAAATTCCACTAAATGGGAAAGCATCCATTGACATATCTCTGTTAGAAACAGTTGCTTCACTGGATGAAGTGATAGTAGTCGGTTATGGAACCCGGCAAAAGAAAGATGTGACGGGTGCCGTATCACAAGTGAAAGCTACACGTTTGGAAAATGAAAATCCCAATAGTGTACACGACCTTCTACGGGGTAATATTGCCGGGCTAAATGTTACAAGCTCTACCAGTGCAAAGGGAGGGGGTAGCCTTATGATAAGGGGGCGTTCTTCTATTAATGCAGGCACTTCTCCACTGATTGTTTTGGATGGTGTTATTTACCAGGGCCAGTTAGCGGATATAAATCCCAATGACATTGGTACTATAGACGTATTGAAAGACGCTAGTTCAGCGGCTGTATATGGCGCTAAATCTGCCAGTGGTGTGGTGCTGATAACAACAAAAAAAGGAACAAAATCAAAACCGACTATAAATTTCAACAGTAACCTTGGTTTTGTAGACTTAGCTATGGATGAACCTTTATACGATGGGCCAGGATTTGTTGCATGGAGAACAGACGTACTTAAAAGCATAAATTTCAATGCTCGTCCTTATCATTATAACGATCCACGGTCATTGCCACCTGAAATTACAGAAGTCCAATGGAGAAATAATCAAACAGGTGACCTTGTAGATATCTGGCTAAATAGGTTAAAACTATTACCAATTGAAGTACAAAATTATAAAGCTGGAAAAACCATTAACTGGTATGATCAAATGTTCCAGAAAGGTATGCAGCAAGACCATACGGTAAGTATCTCCGGACGGAAAGAAGATAACTCATACTATATGTCGCTTGGCTATACTGATAATGAAGGTGTAATTGTAGGCAACAATTACAAAATATTCAGGACCCGCCTCAATCTTGAAGCCAAAGCTGCAAAGTATATTACTGTTGGATTGAATATGCAGTATGCAGACCGTGATGAAAGTGATGTACCTGTAAGCTGGGCACAAATGGTTAATGCATCACCCTATGGTGAAAAGTACAAAGATAAACCTGACAGCATTACTTTGCGTGACAGCCCCAATGATGACTTTGGGAATAATAGAAATCCATTCCTGGATAATGTGTATACAAGTCGACTGGAGAAAACAAATACTCTTTTTGGCTCAGTGTATGCAAAAGGTGATTTGCCTTTTGGTTTTTCATTATGTATCATCCAATATTCAGGAAGG
>MWVW01000040.1_pt2 | contig 26659 bp, 24 predicted proteins | sample 1047191 | NCBI WGS metagenome assembly MWVW01 (sample SAMN06349985, study PRJNA376086) | soil metagenome | isolation source: MtG22-5 sample Antarctic (ecotone) | place: Antarctica
CAAAAGAAAAATTAAAACAGATAAGAACAACTGTTGATTCCCTTACATTAACTGCAACACCCATCCCCAGAACATTGCAATTTAGTTTAATGGGTGCCCGGGACCTTAGCATCATAAATACGCCGCCACCCAATCGGCAACCTATACAAACTGAAGTGCAGGTATTTAATGCAGATTTTATCAGGGATGCTATTTATTATGAAACCGAAAGAGGCGGTCAGGTATTTTTCATTCATAATCGTGTACATGGTTTGGCAGAAATGAAAGGCTTGATACAGGGATTATGCCCTGATCTAAGCATTGCATTTGCTCATGGGCAAATGGATGGCGACCGGTTGGAGGAAACGATTCTTGATTTTATGGATAAAAAATATGACGTACTCCTCTGCACAAATATTATTGAAAGTGGTGTAGATATCCCCAATGTGAATACCATCATCGTAAACAATGCACACCAGTTTGGGCTTAGTGACCTGCACCAGTTGAGAGGAAGGGTTGGAAGAAGTAACAAGAAGGCTTTTTGTTATTTATTAGCCCCGCCGATGAGCACATTACCTGCTGACAGCAGAAAACGATTATCAACTTTAGAACAATATAGTGACCTGGGAAGTGGCTTCCAGATTGCCATGCGTGACCTTGACATTCGTGGTGCCGGAAATCTTTTGGGAGGTGAGCAAAGTGGTTTTATTGCTGAAATAGGTTTTGAGATGTATCAAAAAATATTAGATGAAGCCATTAGAGAATTAAAGAGAAAAGAGTTTAAAGAATTATTTAAAGAAGAAATTCAACAGCAAGATGATTTTGTAAAAGATTGTACCATTGATACTGATCTTGAAATTCTTATTCCGGATGATTATGTAGAAAGTATTACCGAAAGGTTAAGCTTGTATTCAAGACTGGATAATTGTGAAACTGAGAATGACTTAAATAATTTTCATACTGAAATGATTGATCGTTTTGGGCCAATTCCCCCGCAGGTGGAAGATCTGTTTACTACAGTTCGCTCACGCAAAATAGCTGTTGAACTCGGCTTTGAGAAAATGCTGGTAAAAAATGAGAATTTAAAATGCTTCTTTGTTAGCAATCCGGAATCACCTTATTTTCAAAGTGAAACGTTTACAGGTATATTAAAGTTTATTCAAACGAAAACAAATAAGGCTAAACTAAAGCAGGTAGGTAGGAACGGAATTTTAATTGTAGAAAATATAAAAACTATGACTGAGCTTTGGGAGTTTTTAAATAAGATGGAAGAAAGTATTGATTGATAAATACATATTATCGAAAACACATTTTTCTGATGAGATCAAAAACAAATGTTTTAATAACAGGCGGTGCTGGATTTATTGGTAGTCATTTAATTGACTTTTTAATGGCTACCGGCAGCTATTCTATTACCTGTGTTGACAACTTTGATGATTTTTATGACCCGCTTTTAAAAATAAAAAATATTGAGCAGCATATTGGTAACACTAATTTTAAATTAATAGAAGCCGATATCACAGATCCTAATTTGATCTCTCAATTAGATAAGCAATATGATATTGTAGTTCATCTGGCTGCAAAAGCAGGTGTGAGGCCGAGTATAAAAAATCCAGTTCTTTATCAGCATGTTAATGTAGTTGGGTTGCAGAATATTTTAGAGATCGCAAGGTCAACATCAGTAAAGCAATTTGTTTTTGGCTCCTCAAGCAGTGTATATGGGGTTAATCCTAATATTCCATGGAAGGAGAACGACAAAGACCTGATGCCGGTTAGCCCTTATGCCTCATCAAAAATTGCAGGGGAATGGCTTTGCAAAACTTATAACCAATTGTATGGTATGCGTTTTATTGCTCTTCGATTTTTTACTGTATATGGCCCACGGCAACGGCCTGATCTTGCAATAAATAATTTTACGTATAAAATAATGAATGATGAGCCGATAAATTATTTTGGCAATGGAACTACATTAAGAGATTATACATATGTAAAAGATACCGTTTCGGGTATAGCATCTGCTATGCATTACGATCAATCAAATTTTGAAATAATAAACTTAGGCAATAATCATCCCGTTAGTTTATCTGAATTAGTTTCTACCTTAGAAAAAGTGCTGAATAAAAAAGCGATTTTAAACCGGCTTCTTGAACAGGAGGGTGATGTTCCGCTTACCTGCGCTGATATTTCCAAAGCCCAACAATTACTTAACTACAATCCGCAAACAAAATTGGAGGATGGATTAAAATATTTTGTAGAATGGGCAATTGATAAAGTTTAAAACTAATTTCCTCTGGGGCACAAATATTTAAAGAAGGCTACGCACAAAATCCTTTCACTTATTCCGCAACCATTTTTAAATATTCGCCATAGCCGCTCTTTTTTAAATTTTCTGCCAATTGAAGTAGATCCGTTCTATCTATAAATTTCATTCGATAAGCAATTTCTTCAGGGCAACCGATCTTAAATCCCTGGCGTTTTTCAATCACTCTTACAAATTCTGATGCATCATGCAAAGATTCAAAGGTTCCGGTATCAAGCCAGGCAACTCCTCTGTCTAAAACCCCAACTTTTAATTTTTTATTTTCAAGATAAATTCTGTTTACATCTGTTATTTCATATTCACCCCTGGCACTTGGGGGTATATCTTTTGCTATCTGCACTACTTGATTATCATAAAAATATAATCCCGGTACCGCATAATGCGATTTAGGATTTACTGGTTTTTCCTCAATGCTTACCGCATGAAATTCTTTATCAAATTCAACAACGCCATATCTTTCAGGATCGCTTACCTGGTAAGCGAATATTACCGCCCCTTCAGGATCTACGGATTTTTGAAGCAACTGAGAAAAGCCACTTCCATAAAAAATATTGTCTCCCAAAATCAATGCAACAGCTTCTTTTCCTATAAATTCTTCGCCAATTACAAATGCCTGAGCCAGTCCATTAGGAATTTCCTGTACAGCATATTGCAAGGTGCAACCCCATTGTGAGCCATCGCCTAAAAGTTTTTTAAACTGAGATTGATCTTCCGGTGTTGTAATTATCAAAATCTCCTTTATACCTGCAAGCATTAATGTGCTTAAGGGATAATAGATCATTGGCTTATCATAAATAGGCATTAACTGTTTACTGATACCCATAGTAATTGGGTACAATCTTGTTCCTGATCCTCCTGCTAATATTATTCCCTTCATTATCTTTTATGATATTGTGTTTCGTAATAGTTTTGATAATTACCACTCGTTACATGTTGCAGCCATTCCGTATTTTGTAAGTACCAGTCGATGGTTTTTGAAAGGCCTTCTTCAAATTGTAAGGAAGGCTTCCAGCCTAATTCATCCTTTAATTTTGTGGCATCAATTGCATATCGCATATCATGCCCCGCCCTGTCTTTTACAAAAGTTATTAGTTTTTCCGAGGAGCCGTTTTCTCTTCCCAGTTTTTTGTCCATTTGCCTGCAAAGCTCCTTAATGATATCAATATTTTTCCATTCATTATGCCCCCCTATGTTGTATGTTTCCCCGATCTTTCCCTTGTGAAAAATAACATCAATTGCATTAACATGGTCTTCAACAAATAGCCAGTCTCTCACATTCTCCCCCTTTCCATAAATTGGTAAAGGGTTGTTATTTAAAATATTATTTATGCAAAGGGGAATTAGTTTTTCAGGAAAATGGTAAGGACCGTAATTATTAGAGCAGTTTGATATTACAGTTGGTAATTTATAGGTATGATAAAATGCTCTTACAAAGTGATCCGATGAAGCTTTGGATGCAGAATAAGGGCTACGGGGATCATAAGGTGTTTCTTCTATAAAAAAACCTTTGTCACCTAATGAGCCATAAACTTCGTCCGTAGAAATATGATAGAATAATTTTTTACTATAATCAGCTTTCCAAAATTCTTTGGCTGTTTGCAATAATGTAACGGTACCAACAACATTTGTTTTTACAAAGGCTAATGGATCAGAAATAGAGCGGTCTACATGGCTCTCCGCAGCACAATGCAAAACCGCAGAGAATTTATATTTTTCAAAAATATTCTTTACAAGATCGATATCTGTAATGTCTCCTTTTATAAATTGGTAATTTGATTTATCTTCTACGTCTTTTAAATTCTCAAGATTACCTGCATATGTAAGCTTATCCAAATTTACAATTTCGTATTCAGGATATTTGTTTACAAATAAGCGGGTAAGATGTGATCCTATAAATCCTGCTCCACCTGTTATTAAAATCGTGTGCTTCATTCTTCAGTTATATTTTATTTACCTTATTATCTTCTAAAATATATTTTTCGCCGCTTTCACTGCAAACAGCTTGGCCGTCTTCATCAAATTTTAATTTTATGCCATATTCACTAACCCATCCTGTTTGTCTGGCCGGGTTGCCGATAACTAGTGCATAAGGGGGCACTTCTTTAGTAACCACTGCACCTGCGCCTATAAATGAAAATTCACCAATATTATTACCGCAAACTATTGTTGCATTTGCCCCGATTGAAGCTCCTTTTTTTACAAGGGTATGTTTGTATTCGTGCTTGCGCACTATAGCGCTCCGGGGATTTATAACATTGGTAAAAACCATTGACGGCCCCAGAAAAACATCATCTTCACAAATAACCCCTTCATAAAGCGAAACGTTATTTTGAACCTTCACATTTTTACCAAGTTTAACCCCTGCTGACACAACCACATTTTGTCCAATGTTACAATCATCGCCTATCACACTGCCAGGCAATACATGGCTAAAATGCCATATTTTAACACCATTTCCTATTTCACATCCTTCATCAATAACTGCTGTAGGGTGAGCAAAAAATTTATTTTCCATATATAAAATTGGGGGCGAAGTTAGTAAATGTTGCCTTTAAATTTATAAGGTCACGTTCTCGGGTTACCTTTGCACCTATGCATTACGCTTCGGTGGAAAATATCAGTAAATCTTTTGGAATAAGAAATCTTTTTAAGGATATCAGCTTTTATGTAGAGGAAGGAGATAAAATTGCTTTTGTGGCAAGAAACGGTACAGGAAAATCTACTTTATTAAAAATTATTGCCGGTTTAGATACTGTTGACAGTGGCACTGTTTGGGTTCATAAAGATGTAAAGGTTATTATGCTTCAACAGGATACACCCTTTGAAAATAATAAATCTATATGGGATAATATCCTACGCATGGATAATCCCATTGTGAAAGTGGTAAAGGAATATGAAATGTATCTGGAAGATGGAGGCCACGATGAAAATAAATTGAATGATCTCATTGATCAGCTAAGTGAATTAAATGCCTGGAATTTTGAAAGTGATCTAAAACAAATTTTAGGAAAACTTAATCTTCATCATTTGAATGAGCCGGTAAAAAATTTAAGTGGTGGTCAAAGAAAAAGAGTAGCACTTGCACAAGCCTTAATAGAATCCCAATTGCATGAGGGAAGATGTTTGCTGATATTAGATGAACCAACTAACCATCTGGATGTTGAAATGATAGAGTGGCTTGAGAATTTCCTATCCTCTCAAAAAAGTACTTTGTTGCTGGTAACCCATGACCGCTATTTTTTAGATACCGTTTGTAATGAGATAATTGAAATGGATGATGAAAAGCTGTATGTATACAAGGGAGATTATGATTATTTTTTAGAGCAAAAATCATTACGGCACGACGTGCAGTTAAGTGAACTACAAAAAGACAAAAATATTTTCAGGAAAGAATTAGAATGGATGCGCAAACAGCCAAAGGCTCGTACAACAAAATCAAAAAGCAGGCAGGATGCATTTGTTGATATACAAGATAGGGTAAGTCAGCAAAAAGATGTAACTGAGGTTTCACTCCAGGTAAAAATGACGAGGCTTGGAGGTAAGGTAATTGAAATGAAAAAAGTATATAAAAGTTATGGTGATAAACCTATAATGAAAGCTTTTGAATATACTTTTAAACGAGGCGAGCGTATTGGTATTGTGGGCAAGAACGGAGTAGGCAAATCTACTTTTTTAAAAATTGCTTTAGGGATAGAACCCCCCGATAGCGGTAAGATAAATCATGGGGATACAGTAGTCTTTGGCAATTTTGCCCAGGAGGGTTTGCAATACAAAGAAGATAAAAGAGCAATTGAATATGTAAAAGATTTTGCAGAATTTTTTCCTTTAGCAGATGGTAGCAAGATCAGCGCTACACAGTTCATGGAAAAATTTGGTTTCAATGCTCAGCAGCAGTTTACACCCCTTAGTAAACTTAGCGGCGGTGAAAAAAGAAGGCTGCATTTATTAAGTGTATTGTTTCTTAATCCCAATTTTTTAATTCTTGATGAGCCAACAAATGATCTTGATCTGCAAACACTAAGAACCCTGGAGGAATTTTTAAAAGATTTTCCAGGATGTATATTAATTGTAAGTCATGATCGTTATTTTATGGATAGGGTTGTAGATCATCTTTTTGCATTTGAAGGAGATGGAGTTATAAAAGATTTTCCCGGAAATTATTCTGAATACCGGGAATGGAAAGAAAAGGAGGATTCAAGTGATAGGTTACAAATTTCCAAACAGAAAGAAAATATAACAGTTAATACTGAACCAAAACAAGAAAATAAAGTTCTCTCTTTTAAAGAAAAGAATGAGTTTGAAAAATTGGAGCAGGAAATGCCTGCACTTCAAAAAGAAAAAGTAATTCTTGAAGAAAAAATGAATTCAGGAAATCCCCCCTTTGATGAATTGCAAAAATCTGCCGAAAGAATCAATGAGATAATAAAACAACTTGATTCAAAAGAAATGCGCTGGTTGGAACTGAGTGAGAGAATTTAATTAACTTTCTTTTTTCAAATCTGCTTATGAAAGAAAGATTTTATTCACTGGATGTTTTTCGAGGTGCCACTGTTGCTTTAATGATTCTTGTAAATAATCCCGGTTCATGGAGCCATATTTATTCACCGCTTAAACATGCGCCTTGGCATGGTGCCACACCCACCGATTTAGTTTTCCCATTCTTTTTATTTGCTGTAGGCAATGCCCTGGCCTTTGTTATGCCAAGGCTGGAAGCCGCCGGCGAAACCGTTTTTTGGAAAAAAATCTTAAAAAGAACCTTCCTTATTTTTTTTATAGGCCTGATGCTAAATTGGTTTCCATTTATTAAATGGGATCAGGATAATATTGTATTGAAGCCGTGGGAATACATTGACGCCGACGGAAAAGCACAGGGAGTAAGGATTTTAGGTGTATTGCAAAGAATTGCTCTGGCTTATTTTTTCGCTTCTGTAATTATTCATTTTTTTAAGGTAAGAGGAGCTTTTGTTGTAGCAGGCATTATTCTCCTGGGTTATTGGTTTTTGTGCGTTGCCGGTAATCCTGTTGACCCTTTTAGTTTAAATGGCTGGTTTGGTACTGGTGTAGACAAAGCAATTTTGGGTGACGCCCACATGTATAAAGGCGAGGGTGTTGTTTTTGATCCTGAAGGGTTGATGAGTTTGTTCGCAGCTATAGTGCAGGTAATATTTGGATATTTTGCCGGAAATTATATTTTGCAAAAAGGGAAAACACATGAGATGGTGAACGGATTGTTTGTTGCCGGTTGTGTACTTGCTGTTGCCGGGTTATGTTGGGGTTTATCTTTTCCTATAAATAAAAAAATATGGACCAGCTCTTATACGCTTTATACAACGGGATTAGCTTTGCTTACGCTCTCAGTTTTCATATACATAATTGAATTTAAAAACTGGAAAGGCTGGTGGAGCAAATTCTTTGATGTATTTGGAAAAAATCCATTATTCATTTTCGTATTGAGTGGAGCATTACCAAGACTGTTAGGATTAATAAGAATTCCAAATGGATCAAATACTGTAGGACAACCATTATACACAACTCCTTTCGGATGGTTTTATGAGCATGTTTGTAAACCGGTTTCCTCCAATCTTAACAACGGTTCTTTACTGTATGCTGTTTGTATGATATTGATGTATTGGTTAATTGTTTGGTTTATGGATAAGAAGAAGATTTATATAAGGGTATAATTTGTTTATATCTTGGTCTCATACCAATTAAATCTTTTATATTTTTAATCCATAGCAATGTTAACTATTATTTGATATGGCCAACCTTTCCAAACCCTTAGTAACTACCCTTGATTTTCCTAACGCCGGCTTTGCTGAAATAAGAACAGATGTGATCACAGATGACCGTTCTTTATTTGCTAAAAGAGCATTTAACAAGAATGTCGTTATCAGCGATTTTTATTGGGTAGAAGTTTATGATAAGCCAAACCGCTTAACTGTTCAAATAGGAGAACATCAACACATTGAACTTTTACCAACTTACCTGGAATGTATTAATCACAGCTGTGATCCTAATGCTTTTTTTGATGTACAAAATAAGCAGCTTGTTTGTATTAGGCCGATTAATAAAGATGAAGAAATAACTTTTTTTTACCCTTCCACAGAATGGGAAATGGATGCTCCCTTTAATTGCTGCTGTAATAGCCAATATTGTGTTGGTTACATTGCAGGTGCAAAATACCTGACTATAAAACAACAAAAACGTTATAGGTTCACAGATCTTATCCAATTGAAACTACCTAAATAAAAAAATGGGTTTCCTAAAAAATAAAGATTTATTCAAGGTGTGGGTATTTGCACCTTTTTTGGAAACCACAGATGATAATCTGGAATGTTATTACGATTATACTCAAAGCATAGCAGAGTATACAAAGGTATTTGCAGAAAATGATTGCGACTGGGAATGGATAAATATCACTCAGGATAATCTGCAAGATGAGATCAAAAGGGTAAAGCAACATTCCATAAAAAAAAATATTGTTCTTAATCTCTGCGACGGAGATGAGTTGAACGGCATACCCGGAATTTCAGTTATTTATGCTTTGGAAAAAAATAATATTATCTATACAGGAGCAGATGCTTATTTCTACGATATCACCACTTCTAAAATAAGCATGAAAAAAGCTTTTGACAGAGCTAATGTAGCAACACCAAAATGGGTTTTGTTAAACGGAAGGGTTAATAAAAACGTTATGGATAAGCTGGGTGATACAGCTATTGTAAAACCAGCAATATCAGCCGGAAGTATGGGCCTGGGCATTAAAAATGTTGTGAGTAATTATCAGGAAATGGAAAATATTGTAGCGGATATAAAATTAGGATACAGGGGGTGGAAGCTTGATAATGATGGTTTAATTGCAGAACAGTTTATTAAAGGGAGAGAATTTACAACCTTTTTAATCGGATCATCCTCTATCCCTGCAAGTATTAAATTTTATCAACCTGTTGAAAGAGTTTTTCATTCATCATTGCCGGATGAAGAAAAATTTTTATCTTTTGACAGGCTTTGGGAAACATATGATAAAGAAACTCCAATGCCGGGCAATGAATATTTTTATCAGTACGCACCGGTAGAATCTCCTGAATTAATTGAAGCATTACGATCACTTAGTTTTATTGCATATAAATCTGTTAAAGGAAAGGGATATGCCCGTTTGGATTTTAGGATGGATAAAGAAACAAAATGTTTACATGTTTTAGAAGTGAATGCGCAATGCGGTTTAAGTGAAGATGAAGACTATACTTCAATAGGAGCCATCTTGCGTTTTAGTAATAAAAATTTTTCTGATATCATTTTTGAAATTTTAGATGATGCATTGCTTCGTGAAAAAAAACCTGTTATAATCAATGAAAGTATGTGTTCTTCAACCTGACTATTCAACCAGTAATGTAGATTATAAGAATTATGATCCGCCGCGTAATCTCTCAAAATTATTGCCTGAGGATGAAGTGCATCATGAATTCTTGAATAAGTTAACTACTTACCAGCAACTCAAAAAACTAAGTAAGTGCAAATTCGATATTTACATCAATTTATGCGAAGGATATTTAGATTGGTCCGTTCCGTCTATTGATGTAATTCATTCTTTAGAGTTGCTTAATTTGCCATATACAGGCTCTAATGCAACAATATACGATCCTTCTAAACCCTTAATGAAATATGTGGCTTTTTGTGCAGGAGTAAAAACTCCCAATTATGTAGAAATACAGGATAATAATAATATCGAAGCAACCATTCAAAACCTCACATTTCCACTTTTCATAAAACCTGCGCATGCAGGAGATAGCCTGGGAGTTGATGAAAACTCACTCGTTCAAAATTTGAACGGTGTAAAAAATAAAATAAATTCTTTGTTGAAAGAAGAATATGACGACATTTTGATAGAGGAATATATTGCAGGAAGAGAGTTCACTGTTCTTGTTGCAGCAAACCCCATCCCTAATCATACATGCAAAGTATTTAAACCTGTTGAATACGTTTTTCCAGATGATAAACAATTTAAAACCTATGCATTAAAAACATCCAGCCTGCATACGGATGCAAATGTGGCATGTGATAATAAATTGCTTGAAGAAAAATTATCAAAGGCTACTGAAAAAATATTCACCGGGTTTTCTGGCGTAGGGTATGCCCGATTAGATTTTAGAATAGATGCAAATGAAGAAATTTATTTCTTAGATATAAATTTTACATGTTCTGTTTTTTATGAAGATGGCTATGAAGGGTCAGCAGATTATATTCTTAATTACGAGCCTGGCGGTAAAGCAGAATTTTTAAAAAATATTATAGATGAAGGAATTGCAAGACATGCGGTAAAACAAAAAAAATATATATTAAAAGGCAATTCTTTAGATGGATATGGAATATTTGCAAAGCAATTTATAAAAAAAGGTGAAATTGTTTTTAAGCAAGAAGCTAGTGCCCAACCCATTGTAACCAGGCGATATGTAGAAAAAAACTGGACCCCTGACCAGGTAAGGGAATTTGAGAGGTATGCATATCCAATTTCTAATGAAGTTTATATTTTATGGGATAAAGATCCGCGGCAATGGGCTCCTCAGAATCATAGCTGTGGGGCCAATACTGGTTATGATGGATTGAATTTAATTGCATTGTGTAATATAAAAAGTGAGGATGAATTGACATTGGATTATCAGGAACTTTTAGACGATACAATGGATGCTTTTGCATGTAAATGTGGTAGCAAAAATTGCCGAAAAATAATTACCGGAATTACGGGTAATTCTATTTCAAATAAAGAAAGACAAAAAAGATTGGTGCGATCAGTTCGTATGATAAGAAAGAATACGGGAGGGGTTACATCAACTTCGGGCAACGGTGGGTAAATCTAAATACCAACCAGCCTATATTGATATTTCATTCGTTCCATCGCCAATTTGCACTTCAATTACTTCAGGCTCTATCTGAAATTTCTTTTGATAAGCAACAGTTGCATCAGATAAAAAATCTTTTATACTTTCTTTTTTTATAATATTAATTGTGCATCCTCCAAATCCTCCCCCCATCATTCGTGAGCCTATAACATCTTTATTTTCCCTGGCCTTTTCAACAAGAAAATCAAGTTCCTTGCAGCTAACTTCGTACAGTTTGCTCAATCCTTCATGTGTATCAAACATTAATTTACCAAACTCACTTAAATTGTTTTGTTGCAAAAGCTTTGCAGCTTGTTGTGTTCTTAAAATTTCTTCAACCACGTATTTGCATCGATCATAAACTTTGTCACCCATTTTATCTTTGAAGGGCAACAACTCATTTGAGCTTTTTATATCCCTAAAAGAATTAATTCCTTTTTCCTTTTTTAATATCTCCAATCCTTGTTCGCATTGTTTTCTTCTTACATTATATTCTGATGAGGCAAGGTTATGATGGACTTTGGTATTGATCAAAACAATTTCATAGCCTTCTAACTTCAAAGGAAAGTATTCGTGTTCTACGCTTCTGCAGTCTAATAATATTACATTATCCTTTTTACCAAACATATTGGCATATTGGTCCATTATACCGCACATTACTCCCGGAAAATTATGCTCAGCACGCTGGCAAAGCAATGCCAGTTCCTTTCTATTTAATCCAAAATTAAAAAGCTCATTAATCCCAAAGGCAAGCCCGCCCTCAACTGCAGCTGAAGATGAAATGCCAGCACCATCTGCAATATCACCGCCAAACACACAATCAAACCCTTTCACTTCTTTTTTTAATAACAAAAACTCATTAACTACACTAAGTACATAATTCTTCCAGCCAGTCATTTTTTTTATATCTCTGGTATTAATTGTAAGTTTTTCATTAAAATCAACTGAAGTAAAATTTATTTCTTCTGTATTATTTAAGGCAATTGCATAGTAAATCCCTTTGTTAATTGCAGCAGGCATTACAAACCCATCATTGTAATCTATGTGTTCGCCTATAAAATTTATTCTGCCGGGAGAATAATACAGATGCGGGGTTGAAGAATAATTTTCTTTAAAAATATCCCTTACTTTTTTAGAAACTTCATTTAGCATTCAAACATCAATTTAAAAATGAATAAATATACTAAGTAAAATTAGAGGGCGGCATTGTGGGCTAGCAAGCCATCCCTGTGGGGGTCCCGATTGCTATCGGGATGGAGGGGACTGATTTTATAAGCCGTTCTAAAAGTTGCAGATTCCCCCGGTGCTAATATTTTAAAACCCAGTTCATTGTTAAATGCATCGGGTGCACTGCTTATATTTTCAATGGCAATACTCTTTCTGTGAGGTGGAGTGTAAAGTTGTAAATAGGGATATGATTCATCGGTATGAATTTCTACCTGGATATTTTTTTCAGCATTCAGCAATAAACATATGGGTTGGCCTTCTGTAAAATTTAAGGTAAAGCAATTGTCCAAAAAGGTATTCCCGATTGCTTTAGGGGTATCAAATTCTTTGTAGGGGATTAATTTTCCAGTTGGTATCAAATCTTTATCAAATTCTACCATATCGTATGATCTGAATTGTAATTCAAGGTCATTTATTTTTGAATCAAGTTTAAAATAGGGATGCCACCCATCCTGTATGGGAATTTCAACTTCATCTTTGTTTATTACTTCAGTATTTATTGTAAGCTTATTATTTTTCTCCAATTCGTAAACTATAATACAATCGTAATTAAATGGATAACCCTTATCTGTTTTTCGATATTCATATTTCATAGAGATCTTTGCTCCCTCTGAGTCGGCTTCCTGCTCAATTACCGTAAATGCCTCATCATACAATATTCCATGCAATGCATTTTCTCCTGCGTAATATTTCTCAATAACATAATTTTTTTCTTTGAATTGATATGTCCCTTTATGTAACCGGCAAACAAAAGGTGAAAGTTTTGCCCCTAAAAAACCTTTGCCGGTAACATTCTTTTTAAAATCTTCCGCACTTTCATAACTTTCTATTACATTAAATACTTCGCCATTATTTAGGGTCGCAAATGCATAGAGTATACCCCCGCATGATGGAATAATTTCTGCAATTGTACCGTTTGTTTCATCTTTTAAAATGATTTTATCAAAACCATTTTCTATTTTATTTTGAATACTAAACATTGAATTTTTTTGCACTGCAAGGTTTTATAAGTACACAATTGTACCTGAGTTAGGAAGGAGAGGATTCTAAAATTTTCATCACGATTTTTTCATCTGGCGAAAGATCTGTTTTGCCATCATTCTTTTCTATTTTATCCAGATCTGCTGTATATTTCTCAAGCTCTTTGTTTTCGTATAGAGTTAAAATAAGAGGATGAACGTAATATTTTTTACATACAGTTCTTGTATTTCCCAAATGTTTTGAAACGGAGTCAAGCGCTTCTACTATTCTTTTTTTCGTTTCGGTAGCTGTCTCGCAGCAGCCAACAGCTTTTAAAGACAAGAAGGCATGAACTGTGCCTGCCCACGTTCTAAAGTCCTTTGCAGTAAAATCACATCCCCCGCATATCTCTTTAATATATTCATTTACCATTCCCGAATCAATTGAGTGCTTGCCTCCATTCTCATCAAAATATTGAAACAATTCTTTGCCGGGAATATCGCGGCATTGTTTTACAATTTTTGAAAGCTTATTATTTTTTAAACTAATATCCTGGGGTACTCCTTTCTTTCCTATAAATGTGAACTTAAGATTGTTCCCTTCAATTTTTACATGCTTATCCTTTAGTGTTGTTAAACCAAAGGACCCATAAAGCTTCTCATAAAAATTATTTCCCACCCTTATACTGGTGCGTTCCATTAAACTCACTACAGCGGCTAAAACTTTCTCCTGGCCTAATGTTGGGCCTGAAAGATCTCTTTCCAATTGTAAACGAATCTGGGGCAAAACTTTTCCAAATTCAAGCAAGCGGTAAAATTTTGTATGATTTCTAAACTTATTCCAATCTGCATGGTATTTATACTGTTTTCTACCTTTCACATCAATTCCTGTAACCTGAAGGTGGCCATTACCTTTGGAGCATATCCAAACATTTGTCCACGCAGGAGGAATTACCAAATGTTTTATTCGTAAAAGCTCCTCATCATCAACAAGTTTTTTGTCTTTAAAAAGATATTGAAATTTATCTCCTTGTTTCACTCTTACAATACCCGGTTCAGTGTCACTCACATAAACGAGATTAATTGCTTTTGCTGTTTTTACAGGATCGCTTCCAATGCTCTTTATTTTTTTGCTTGAAACTTTTATTTCATCTCCGCTTTCAGTTGTCATTTATTTTTTATTATCCATTTACGATTTCTCCGCCATTGGGATGTAATACCTGGCCGGTAATATAACTTGCATCATCACTCGCAAGAAATAAAAATGATGGTGCAACTTCTACAGGTTCTCCTGCACGCTTCATTGGTACATCGCTTCCATGCTTTGCAACTTTATCTCCATCAAATGTAGATACAACGAGGGGTGTCCAGATGGGGCCGGGGGCAACCGCATTTACCCTTATACCTTTTTCAATTAAATTATGTGCAAGGCTTCTTGTAAAACTCACTATCGCACCTTTTGTAGAAGCATAATCAATAAGGTCGGTGCTGCCTCTATATGCTGTAACAGAAGTGGTATTGATTATGGAACTCCCGTTTCGCATGACGGATAATGCAGCTTTAGTTACCCAGAAATAAGAAAAAATATTAGTTTCAAAAGTTTTTAATAATTGTTTTGTTGAGATGTCTTCCAGGCTTTTGCTTTCCCAATGTACAGCTGCGTTATTAATTAATATATCAATTCTTCCAAAATGTTTAATTGCTTTTGATACTGCATTCATACAAGCCCTTTCTTTACTAATATCTGCAGGTATTAATAAACATTTTCTTTTATACTCCTCCTCAATTATTTTTTTGGTTTGTTGAGCATCTTTGTTTTCGCTTAAATACACAATTGCGACATCAGCACCTTCTTTTGCAAATAAAATAGCTACTGCCTTTCCTATACCGCTATCCCCCCCTGTTACAAAAGCAATTTTATTATTCAGCCTACCACTTCCACTTATTTTTGGATAATCAAATACCGGCAGGGGTTTCATTTTATTTTCTTCTCCAGGCTTGTTTTGTTTTTGGAGGGGCCTGATATTCTTTTTAGGATTCGTTTTTTGCATAATTATATATAAACCTCATGAGGAAATAATTCTACGAAAATATTTTTATCGACATTAAAGAACTCCGCTTGTTTCCGCCTGCTCATCCAATTTATCTTCATCTTCCAGATCTTCCTTAAGTTCTTTCACAGGTAATGGCTCATTTTGGTCTTCATCGTTGTCGGAATCGTTTTTTAAAACGTCTTCATCATCATTGTTTGTTATTTGTGAAGTGGTTGTTTCTGTTGATAATTCTTTACCATCGACCGCCTTTTTAAATTTCGGCGGTTCATCGGGGTTTATAATCTGTGTCATAAAATAAATTTAGATTGATAATCATTGTAGAGAAAATTATATGCCAATAAAAGATTCCCGATATTATACAGAGATCTACTTAAGTATTTATGCTATCATCTCCGGTTACGGGTAATATTAGTTATAGCTTTACAATTATTCAAGAACATTCCTAATGACAATTTTTTCTAAAATAATTAATGGAGAAATACCAGGTTATAAACTTGCAGAGAATGAAAACTTTTTTGCCTTTTTAGACGTGTATCCCCTTGTAGAAGGGCACACTTTGGTGGTACCCAAAATTGAAATAGATAAATTTTTTGATATGCCCGAGCAGTATCTTAGAGAAATGCTTTTGTTTGCAAAGCCAATAGCCATAGCAATTGAAAAAGCATTTGATTGTAATAGGTGTGGATTAAGTGTGGTAGGGCTGGAAGTAGCGCATGCACACATGCATCTTGTCCCTATTAATAATGCTGACGACCTCAATTTTACCCGCGCCAAGATTAAATTATCACCCGAAGAATTACAATCTGCTCAACAAAAAATACTTAATTTTTTATAAAAGTTATTTTAATCTCTCCGGATTTTTTGCCAGAAAATCTTTCCATCCATTAATTTTTTTACCAGATACTTTTAATAAAGTATTATCCTGGAAATGATGACACACAGCTACAGCTAATGCATCTGTAGCATCCAGATATTTGGGATCATCCTTAAAACTTACAATTCGTTGTAGCATTTTCATCACTTGTAATTTATCCGAATTTCCATTTCCTGTAATGGATTGCTTGATTTTTCGCGGAGAATATTCTGTAACGGGCACACCTGAATGCATTGCTGCCGCTATTGCAACACCTTGCGCCCTTCCTAATTTCAACATGCTCTGTACATTTTTACCAAAAAAAGGCGCTTCAATAGCTAATTCATTTGGGGAATGTTCTTTTACCAATTCGCAAACTTTATTATGAATTAATCTTAATCTTTCATAAGCATCTTTTTTTGCCGAAAGCTTTAGTACATCCATCTCTATTAACGCTACTATATTACCGGAAACTTTTATTATTCCAAACCCCATCATTAATGTACCAGGATCAATACCTAAAATTATTTTTGAAGGTTTTTGCAAAGCGAAGATTATTTTTGAACACATGTTCAGGATGAACAAAAATATCAAAATATTCCTCAATTATGTTCTGGGCCCGCTGCTTTGCATATGGTTATTTTACTCTTTATACGAACAGATAAAAACACAGCCACATCTTATTGATTCACTAGCATTAATAAAGCAGGCTCCCTTTGGTGAACAGGCATGGATGTTTTGGTTGGTAATAATTCTCGCTTTTGCAAATTGGGGGTTGGAAGCAAAAAAATGGCAGGTGTTAATGGAAAAGCTTCAGCCATTAAAATATTTTGTGGCACTCAAAGGTGTATTATGCGGGGTTGCTCTTTCTCTGCATACGCCGAACAGGATTGGAGAATACGGAGGAAGAGTATTTTATGTAAATGAAGGAAACAGGCTCAAGTCAGTTTCTTTATCCATAGCAGGAAGCATATGCCAACTTACAATTACATTTTTAATGGGATGTGGGGGGTTAATTTTTATAATAATTACTGAGCATTCCAATGAGAGTTCCATCATGGGTCTTTCTTTTTTTTGGTTAGAGGTTTTATTATTTTTATCTATTGTTTCCTCATTCATTCTTTTGATATTTCTTTTTAAATTATCATGGATAATAAGATTGCTTGAAAGAGTACCCGCTTTTTCAAAAAGCATTAAATATTTAAAAGTACTGGAAGAATTTACTCCCAAATTATTGTTAAGGTTGCTCATTCTTTCGCATATTCGCTACCTGGTTTTCGTAATACAGTATATATTGTTGTTACGGTTACTAAATGTGGAAATTGTCTGGCAGCAAGGGTTTTGGCTTATAACTGTATTGTATTTAGTAATGGCTATCGTTCCCTCCTTTGCAATTGCTGAACTTGGGATAAGAGGAAAATTTAGTGTAGAACTTCTAAGTTTGTATAGTGCAAATATCATTGGCATACTGGGAACAACATTTGGAATTTGGTTTATCAATCTTTTTATACCCGCTTTGGCAGGGTGCTATTTTATAATATCGAAAAGATTTTTCAAAGACAGAATTGAGAACAACAGATGAGACATTTAGTAAAAAGTATTGCAACACTATTAATTATTCTTACCACTTTTTCTTTAAAGGCAGGTGATGAGTTTTGTGGAGTGAGGAATACCGCATTTAAACCTGCAGAATTGATTACTATGAAAGTGTTTTATACCACTATGGGGATGTATATAGCAGCCGGAGAAGCGACTTTTTCTGTAGGCCTGGAAAAATTCAATGGCCGGGTTGCTTACCATTGTGTCGGTATCGGAAAATCATATTCTTTCTTTGATAATTTTTTTAAAGTACGCGACCGTTATGAGAGTTATATAGATACCGCTACTATGCTGCCCTTAAAATTTATACGTGATGTTAATGAGGGAGGGTATAAAATTTATAATAATGTAACCTTTAACCACTCCGCCGGCACGGCAGTGAGCACAAAAGGAGTCTTTAAAATTCCAAATTGTATCCAGGATGTTGTGAGTGCAATGTATTATGCCCGCAATGTAAATTTCAATAAATTTAAAGTCAACGATAAAATACCTTTCGACATGTTTTTAGATGATCAGGTAAATCATTTGTATCTCAGGTATATGGGTAAAGAGATTATTAAAACAAGATTTGGAAGATTTCGTTCAATAAAAATAAAACCCTTACTGGTGAAAGGAACTATGTTTGAAGGAGGTGAAAAAATGACTGTATGGGTTAGTGATGATCCTAATCGGTTGATATTAAGAATAGAATCTCCAATTACTGTGGGCAGCGTTAAAGTTGATATGATGAAATATAAAAACTTACGACATCCGCTAACTTCCTTAATAAAAGAGCGGTAATTAAATATCTGACAGCTTAAAAGTATCCCTGCTTCTAATTCCCTTTTCTGTTAATTGAAGATTACAGCATTCAATTAATGGATCGTGTTCAAAAAATAAAATATAATCTCGTTTTTGCGCTTCAGTTAGAAATATTTTTTTTTCCTGCAAAGTTTGCAAAGGCCTCATATCGTAAGCCATAACATACGGCAGCGGAATATGTGCCACTGATGGAAGAAGGTCTGCCATGAAGACAATGCTCTTTCCTTTATAATTTATTTGTGGAAGCATCATAGATTCAGTATGCCCATTCATAAATCTTACTTTTATATTTTCAGAGAAGACCACCTCGTCGCTGGTTTGTATGAATTTTAATTTACCACTTTCCTGTATTGGCGTAATATTTTCTTTTAAAAAACTTGCCTTTTCTCTTTCATTGGGATGTATAGCCCAATCCCAGTGAAGTTTATTGCTCCAGTAAGTTGCATTTTTAAATGCAGGTACTAATTTGTCTTCTAATTTTTCTATAGATCCACCGCAATGATCAAAATGTAAATGCGTTAAAAAAACATCGGTAATATCATCTTTGGTATATCCTTTATTTGCCAATGATTTTTCAAGCGTATCATCTCCATGTAAGAAATAATGACCAAAAAACTTTTCATCCTGTTTATTTCCCATGCCATTATCAACTAATATAAGTTTATCACCATCTTCAATTAGTAAACACCGCATTGCCCAACTGCACATATTATTTTCGTCAGGTGGGTTTAATTTTTGCCACATACTTTTTGGCACAACACCAAACATAGCTCCACCGTCAAGCTTAAAATGCCCTGTATTTATTGAAAACATTTTCATGCCTGGCTGGTTTTTAATTTATTTTGTTTGTTTAATGCTGCCATTAATGCTATTAAACCAAGCGTAAAAAATATCATAAGGGAAAGAACAGAATTGCGCATATCCTGAGTTAGTTCTTCAATAAATCCAAAAGCTGTAAGACCAATTACAATAGCCACTTTTTCTGTTACATCGTAAAAGCTAAAAAATGAAGCAGTATCATTCGTTACAGGCATGAGCTTGGAATAGGTTGATCTGCTCAAGGCCTGAATGCCTCCCATAACCAAACCAACGGCTATCGCAATTGCATAAAAATGATATTGAGTTTGCATTTTATAGCCGGCAATACATATCCCGATCCAAAAAATAACCACGCCGATTAATACTTGCAAATTTCCATATTTTTTTGAAAGGCGGGACATTGTAAATGCTCCGGCGATTGCTACAAGTTGAATTAATACTACAGTAATTATTAAATTTGTTGAAGGCAGATTTAATACCTTACTTCCAAAATTAGTAGCCGCAAGCATTACTGTTTGAACTCCCATATTATAAAAGAAAAACGCAATCAAAAATCTTTTGAGAACCGGCAATTTCATAAGCTGTAAAAAAACCTTTTTTAATTCGCTGAATCCACCCTTTATAAAATTCTTTTTAGCCGCAGCAGGTGCTAAAGGTTTTCCATTTGGCAAACGATGGAAAGTAATTTGAGCAAACCCAATCCACCATATTCCAACTAATAAAAAAGTAAACCTTACTGCATCACCTGTGCTATTGAGAAATGGAATTTTTTCCCAGAATGTAACGAGAATAAATCCTATTATCTGCATCAAAACACTGCCTATGTATCCGAATGAAAAACCCTTGGCACTAATCCTGTCTCTATCAGCTACAGAAGCAATTTCCGGTAGGTAAGAATTATAAAAAACCAAACTACTGTAAAAACCAAAGGCTGCAATCATCATACACACTATCCCCAGAGAAAAATATTCCGGAGTAAAAAAATACAAGGCGCTGCACGCTAGTGAACCAAGTGTACAAAAGAATTGCATAAACCTTTTTTTGTTTCCATTGTAATCTGCAATCGAAGACAAAACGGGCAGTGTAAAAGCAACCATTAAATAAGTAAAGGCTAGTGCATAACTGTATAAAGCTGTGTTTACAAAAGTTCTTCCCAAAAAATGAACCTGCCCATTGAAAGGTTCCGCTTTTGTCATTTCAGTATAATAAATAGGAAAAAACGTTGTAGTGATTACAAGGTTATAAACCGAGTTTGCCCAATCGTACATGGCCCAGCCAGTAACAACTTTTTTGGAAGCAGTTTGCATGATAGATGAAATAAGTTTTCAAGATACAAAAACTGTAACAAGAAAAAATCTGCTTGATGTTCTACTTTATCCAACCCAGATAAATTAGTACAAGCAATGCTATCCCCACAATAATTCGGTAGATCCCCCAAACCCTAAATCCATATTTTTTTAAAAATGTGATAAAGAATTTGATTGCTAATAATGCTACTATAAATGCCACTACATTACCGATACCTAATAACTTTATTTCTTCTGAAGTAAAGGCACCATTTTCTTTTGTATGCTTATATAATTTATATACTGTAGCAGCCAGCATTGTGGGTACCGCTAAAAAAAAGGAAAATTCCGCCGCTGCACTCCTGGTAAGTTTTTGCTGCATGCCGCCTATTATAGATGCTGCACTTCGGCTAACACCAGGTACCATTGCAAGGCATTGCCAGATCCCGATAATAAATGCTTTTGTAAAAGAAACTTCTTTTTCATTATGCACCACAGGATTATTAAATGCTTTATCAATAAAGACTAAGATAATTCCTCCAACAAGCATACTTATTGCAACGGTTAAAGAACTATCGAGAAGGTCATCAATTTTTTTTGAAAATAAAAATCCAAAAAATAATGCCGGCAAAACTGCAATGGCAAGTTTTGCATAAAATTGCCATTGAGAAAAATTAAAGAATTTTTTATAATATAAAACCACTACTGCTAAAATTGCCCCTAATTGTATAGCTATTGTAAAAACCTTTGTAAAAGCATCTTCCGGCATTTGCATTAACTTTTGAGTAATAATCATATGGCCGGTAGATGAAATGGGAATAAACTCTGTTATTCCTTCTACAATGGCTATAATAATGGATTCAGTTACTGTCATGTAATAGTGTTAGTAATGCAACATAAAAAAAGGCGATGAATATATCATCGCCTTTAGAATTTATTTTTTAAAAATCAGCTCGGCCTTCTCATGATTGCAAATATTTCAATTATAAGGCCTGCAATTATCAGGATAGGGGCAATAGTTATTCGGGTTGTACTATACACCTCGTTGTCCTGAAAAACAGCCGGGTCACTGCTTTTGCCTCCTGCCATAAGGAAAAAACCAATAGCTAATACTACCAGACCAATGATCATCCATTTATAATTTTCCTTACCAAATAATTGTGAAGGTGTTTGAGTAACCCCCTTTTCCCTGGTATTTACAGGAACTGTGCTTTTTGTAGTTTGAGTTTTTGTAGTTGCCATAATTAATTATTCAATATTAATAAAGATCGTCGAGTTTCATTTTTAAATACTTTAAAACGGAGCGATGAGTGCTTAGAAAAGAGATAACTAATCCTAAAATTATTATGCAGATAAATAAAAACAACATATTACTATTATCATGCAGCACTTTAAAGTAAGGAACGAGTTTTTCTGCGACAGCAATAAATGCGATCAGGAGCACAATTGCAATACCCGCCGCGATCAGCCCATTTACAAGTGCACGGATATTTAAAGGTTTTGCAATGAAACCTCTGGTTGCCCCAACCATTTGCATCGTTTTTATGAGAAATCTGTTGCTATACATAGCGAGGCGAATCGTATTATCAATAGAAATAATCACTAGAATAGAAAGTATTATCGCAATGATAAGAACCCATATAGCAGCTGTTTTTACAAATTTACTCACATACGTAACAGTATCAGTAGGATATTGAAATTCTGAAATAACATTTTGATAATTAGTAGTAAGATAATTGCCAAGTGCAGCTAAAGTATCTTGCTGCATATAATCTGCTTTTACAAAAAAATCAATGCTTTCTGGCAGTGGATTATTATCCAAAAACTTTTTCCAGGTGGTGTCATTTTGTGCATTCCATTTGTCAACGGCCTTTTCCCTGGTAACATATTCAACATCTTTTACATAAGGCAATGATGTAATGTAATTTTTTACCGTATCAATTTGATTTTTTGTTGCAGTTCTTTCAATCCAGGCATGTACCTGTATGCTCTCTTTAAAATATTCGCCCGTTTTACGAATATTCAAAAATATCCATCCAACTATACCGAATAAAAATAATACCAATGCAACACCGATAATTGCATATATGTAAGATGGTTTACCCCGTTTTGCAGATGCCTTACCAAATTGAGCCATATTAGTTTCTGTTATGCGATGTAAGTGAGAAGTGCGCAAAAATAATTGTTTTTATATAGGTTTAGTATTTTTGACGTTATAATAGTATTGCTAATTTATTTTAGTTACTACAATATTAGGTTTATCAATAAATGAATAACATATCTTTCACAAAAGGTTTTGGTAAACGGTTTTTGACATACTAATTGCACACAAGACCTAACACAGTTGCCTTGATATATCGTGTTAACTTGACAAAAACAACATTAGAAAATAGTTGGATGGAATATAATTTTAGAAGAATAGAAAAAGATTGGCAACAAAAATGGAAAGACTCGGATGCTTATAAAGTAAACAATCCTTCGACAAGCTCAGGACAAGTTGCAAAACCTAAATGTTATGTGCTGGATATGTTTCCTTATCCAAGTGGTGCAGGCTTGCATGTAGGCCATCCGCTGGGCTACATTGCAAGCGATATTTATGCAAGATATAAAAGGCTTAAAGGGTTCAATGTTCTTCATCCGATGGGTTACGATAGTTTTGGATTACCTGCGGAGCAATATGCATTGGAAACCGGGCAACACCCTGCAGTTACTACAGAAAATAATATAAATACTTTCCGCAAGCAATTAGATAATATTGGTTTTTGTTTTGATTGGAGCCGCGAAATAAGAACCAGTGACCCCAAATATTATAAGTGGACGCAATGGATATTTCTGCAACTCTTCAACAGTTATTTCTGCAATACAGAAAAAAAGGCATTGCCGATTTCAAAGCTCATAAATAAATATGCAACTAAGGGCGCCATGCCTAAGAGTGGTGCTCCCATCCCTGGTAAACATTTTACCGCTGATCAATGGAATGCATATAATGAAAAAGAACAGCAGGATATTTTGATGAAACGACGCCTGGCATTCCTGGCTTATGGTGAAGTGAATTGGTGCGAAGCGTTGGGAACTGTGTTAGCTAATGATGAGGTGGTAAATGGAGTAAGTGAACGTGGCGGACATCCTGTAGTAAAAAAGAAAATGCATCAATGGTACCTACGCATAACAGCCTATGCCGAAAGACTTTTGCAGGGCCTGGAAACAGTGGAGTTCTCAGAGGCAATGAAAGAAATGCAAAAAAACTGGATTGGAAAGAGTGAAGGGGCGGAAATACAATTTACAATTAGCAATACGCAACAAACAATAACAGTTTATACTACAAGGCCCGATACCATCTTCGGCGTTGATTTTATGGTGCTGGCACCCGAACATCAATTAGTTTGTCAAATAACAACCGATGATCACAAAGAGGAAATCGAGAAATATTTAGAGTATGTAAAAAGCCGTAGTGAGCGGGAAAGATTAACCGAAGTAAAATCTATCACGGGAGCTTTTACAGGTGCGTATGCTATCAATCCTTTATCAGGTAGAGAAATTCCAATATGGATATCTGAATATGTATTGGCAGGCTATGGAACAGGAGCTATAATGGCTGTGCCTTGCGGCGATCAGCGTGATTTTAATTTTGCAAAGCATTTTAATATTCCCATCACGAACATAATTGGTGAATTTTATAATGGTGACGAAGCCAATCCAACCAAAGAAGCCATTTTAACCAATTCAACATACTTGAATGGTATGCTGATGGAAGATGCTTTTGAAAATGTGGTGAATGAACTGGAGGATCTTGAGTGTGGAAAAGTAAAGGTGAATTATAAAATGCGGGATGCAGGATTCAGTCGTCAGCGTTATTGGGGTGAGCCTTTTCCGATAATTTATAAAGATGGAATTGCTTATGCTGTTGATGAAAAAGATTTTCCTGTTGAGTTGCCGCATGTAGAAAATTATAAGCCCGGTCCTGAAGGGGAAGGACCATTAGCTAATATTACTGAGTGGGTTAATTTAAATGGAGGTGATAAAAGAGAAACCAATACAATGCCCGGCTATGCAGGCTCATCCTGGTATTTTTTAAGATATATGGATCCGCACAATGACAAAGTGTTTGCAGATAAACAAATAACAGATTACTGGAACCAGGTGGATGTATATGTTGGCGGAACAGAGCATGCAGTTGGTCATCTGCTTTACAGCCGCATGTGGACTAAAGTGTTATATGATTTAGGCTATATAAATTTTGATGAGCCATTTAGAAAGTTGGTAAATCAGGGAATGATACAAGGGAGTAGCAGGTTGGTTTATAGATGGAGCATTAATAAAATTAAAAACGGTAACTCTGAAAAAATTTTAGACTTCCCCATATTTTTTTCTTGGTCTTATTATGATAGATGGCTAAGAGGAAGACTTTCTAAGAAAGAAATGCAAGAGTTAGTCAATAAATATAGTGGCGAGGTTAGTTACGATACTTCATTTGAAGAAGATGAATATCATAAGGTTTCATTGAATCCAATACATGTTGATGTTAGTCTTGTTGATGGAACTATACTGGACAAGGAAGCATTTAAAAATTCCAGGCAAGATTATATTGATGCCATCATTATTTCCGAGGGCTCTGAAGAAAAATACATCTGCGGAGTTGAAACAGAAAAAATGTCTAAATCAAAATACAATACAGTTAATCCTGATGTGTTGATTGACAAATACGGCGCTGATACTTTCCGTATGTATGAAATGTTTTTAGGTCCGGTAGAACAAAGCAAACCGTGGGATACAAAAGGAATTGAAGGTGTTCACCGTTTCTTAAAAAAATTATGGCGCTTATTTTTTGATGAGCAAAAGGGAGCGATTTGGACAACCTTAGCTCCCTCTCCTTCGGAGAGGGCGGGGGGTGAGGCCTCAGATGTTGAATTAAAAATTCTGCATAAAACAATTAAAAAAATTGAAGAAGACACTGAACGCTTTTCTTATAATACTGCAGTAAGTGCTTTTATGGTTTGTGTAAATGAGTTGCATGATCTTAAATGTTATAAGCAAGAAATCTTACAACAGTTTTTGATCTTATTAACTCCGTATGCGCCGCATATTAGCGAAGAGCTTTGGCTCCACCTGGGAAATGATTCCAGCATTTTGGATGCTTCCTTTCCTGTATTCGATCCTAAATATTTAGTTGAGTCATCCAAGGAATATCCTATTTCTATAAACGGAAAAATGCGGACAACCATTAATATTAATCTCGAGGCCACACAAAATGAAGTTGAAAAAATTGTTTTGGAAAATGAGGTGATACAAAAATGGGTTGAAGGCAAACCAATTAAAAAGCTCATTTATGTAAAAGGGAAAATGATCAATGTTGTAGTTTGATCATTTCCGGCTTCTAAATAAAAAATTTACAAATGATAATAAAAAAACCCCTTCTCCGATGCAGAGAAGGGGAATTGAGAGCATCTTTAATTTTTTCGCCTATTCAGTAATTAACTAATTATTTAACTGTTAATACATCATCAATTAGAAATACAAGATTGCTCCTGTGTGCCTTTGTTTCTTCGTTTGAAGAAACCGCAGTTCCCAGTCTTGTTTTTAATTTCTTTAATGAATAACGAGCAGCTGCTTTAGAAAGATCATCTACAGTTGACTTTGGATCTGAAATCTGGGCAAGTTGTTTTACATAAGCGGTTTGCAGGTACTGCCTGTAGGTATTTACATTACTATTCATATCAGCATCAAAAATACCTTTGTTAAGATCATTCATAACATCTGCAAGGCTGTATTGGTTACCATACATACGGCTGTTTGTTATGCGTTGCATAGTTGTAGGATGCAGTATATGATTAATAGATGCGGTTGCAAGCGAATTGTACATACTGCTTAATTTAGGGTCTTCTGTAG
>MWVW01000059.1_pt1 | contig 26525 bp, 22 predicted proteins | sample 1047191 | NCBI WGS metagenome assembly MWVW01 (sample SAMN06349985, study PRJNA376086) | soil metagenome | isolation source: MtG22-5 sample Antarctic (ecotone) | place: Antarctica
AGCAAAATTCAAAGATTTATTACTGCTAATTATGGTGTGAGGGATAAAAACTTCTTTATGTACAGACTGGCTCATTACTACTCCTAGCACATCAAAATATTAATTAGCCCAGGAAAATCAAAATATACTTTACGTAAATTGATTCAGCTTGCTTACCTGGGTTTTTTTAACTTCAGCGATTTTCCCATTAAAATAATAAAGCGTATAGGCTACCTGGGAATTGTTTTGGGTTTTGGATACCTGTTGTATTCTATTTACATAAAATTTTTTGGTCATGGAGGTGTTCCCCAGGGCTTTAATGGAATTCTCTTTGCAGTCGTAATGCTTGGCAGCATTCAATTTATTGCCATAGGGTTACTTGGCGAGTATTTGATAAGAGTTTTTTTCCAGACAAAAGGCAGGCCTCTGTTTTTAATTGATTGGGTAGTGAAGAATAGTAGTTTAAAGAAATATGAATATGCAACCGGGAACAATGAAAATCAAACTTTAAAAATAAAAGAAACGATGCATTAAGACCAATAATAAAACTGAGCAAGGTTAATGGAAAAAAATTATACTTTATTATATACCCAACATGAAAAAGCACATTGGTGGTTTACTGCCAGGAAGGAAATTCTTGAAACTGTTATCACTAAAATCATTAAAAAGAAAAAATATTCTCTGCCTTTGAATATCCTCAATGTTGGGCCCGCTGGTGGAACGACTTCAATAATGCTTGAAAATTTTGGGAAAGTAAAATCATTGGAATTTGATGAAGATTTGTTTGATTATTGCAAAAATGAACAAAAACTTGATGTTGATAAAGGTTCAATAATCGTTCTGCCTTACCACGATGAATCATTTGATATGGCCTGCGCTTTTGATGTAATAGAACATGTAGAAGACGATAAAAAGGCAATGGACGAATTAAAAAGAGTCGTAAAAAAAAACGGGTTGATTTTAGTAACCGTACCGGCATTTCAATTTCTGTGGAGCTACCATGATGAAGTTAATAATCATTTCCGCAGATATTCAAAACCAGGTATTAATCAATTAGCCAAAAGCTCAGGGCTTTCCGTTTTTTATTCAACCTACTTTAATTTTTTTCTTTTTTTCCCAATATTGGCAGTACGGGCGGTTGGAAGGCTAAAATCCATAAATAACTACAAAAGTGATTTTGATGAATTTCAGATAAATAAAATAAGCAATAAAATATTGCATTCCATTTTTAAAACTGAAAAAAAAATAATATTCCCATTAAAATTTCCTTTTGGAGTGTCAGTTCTTTCTGCTTTTACTAAGTAAACTTCTTCCCTGCTTTTTTTATGAACTCAAAAATTTCGAACTTATAAATAAGCTAAAAATGTTTAGGCCCATTAATTTATTTTAACCAGCAATTTTTAATATGTTGTCATTTTCGCAAAGCTTTCTTTATAAAATAGCATTAATCTTTGTTGCTGTATATCTGATATATCTCCTGGTTTTTAAAAGTACAGGCAGGAATAAAATATTTTATTTGCTCCTGATAACACTTCTAACCTTTCTCATAAAGCTGCCTTATTTTTTTCTTGGTGAATTAAACCCTGATGAAAGTGAATGGATAACTATAGTTAAAATTTGGAATGTAGATTTCAATCCATATATAAGCAGCGACCCTCAAACTTCAGGAATTATTGCACTAATACCATTATACCTGTTTGATAAATTGATTCCTCTTAATTATTCAACAATCAGAATTTTAGGAACCTTCTTTGACCTGTTAACTATCTACCTGACATATCAAATATTATTGCAGCATTTAAAGCAAAATAAAAACTTACTTTTTATTGTTTTGTTTGTTTTGTACTGTATGTTAAACGTAAATATTGAAGCTGATTTTATTGCCTATAATACGGAACATCTGTGCATTCTTGTTTTTACGACTCTAGTTTATATTCTAAATAAAATCGGCATCCTTTTCAAACCTGAAGCCCGGGAAGAAAGAAAACGGCCACCTATGTCATTACTATTTATAGCAGGCTTGTTAATTGGCTCTTCCCTGTTTTTTGCTTTGTATCATTCTATTTTTTTAAAAACAAAAATTATAAAGATTTAGGCCTTTTCATTCTTTTTTGTTTAGTACCTGTTCTTATTATCCTTCTATCCCTATATTTAAACGGAGCTTTTAACGACTTTTATGTCAGATATCTACTAACCAATTTTAATTATACTTCCAAAGGCTTAAATTTTGATTTTGTAGATACACAACTTTACGATCCATTACGCTTTAAGCTTCAAAGTATATATCCGTTTCTTACAATAATATGTCTTTCATTTCTTCTAATTATTACTAACCCAAACAAATTAAGAAAAGCCATATTCAACCAAGACTTTTATTTTTTTGTACTGGTCTTACTTATTACAATATATGAGATAATCCAACCCCGGAATTATTTCCAGCACTATTTTCTCTTACTATATCAGCCATTGATCCCTTTATTTATATGTTTTAAAAAATTCGAAGTAAGAAAAAGTACTGTCTTAACTACACTTGCATTTCAATTCTTATTTTTCTGGATTTTTAAACTTAAGGATCAATCTCTTTTTTTTTATGCTTATTCTTCAGAAAAAAATTCTTATGATAAAATAACTTCTGACATTAAGCTAAAAGCGGAATTAAATAATTGTGATAAGAAAAACATTCTTGTATGGGGCTGGAATAGCCCTTATTATGTTTACGGAAAATTTATCCCTGTTACCAGGGACTTTGTAAATGTTCATTTGTTCACACATCAAGGCTATTTGGAAGATTATTATTTACATTCATTTATTTCAGACATTCAAAAAAATAAGCATAAAAAAATTTTAGTGATTGATGATTTACAAAAAAGAAAAAGATGGAAGAAATATAAATTCTCTGAGTTTATTAATCACTATAACTTATCTAAATATTTTCGTAGCATGAAAATGATTGAACATAACGATCAGTACGATACATATGTGATAGAATCGTTTTGAAAAACAAAATTACTTTTTTAGAATGAAAGAATATCTTCTCAGCATTCCCCGGTAATTGGGGTAATAAAAAAGGTGGAGGCGACCGGATTCGAACCGGTGTCCAAACATATTCTGCAAAAGCTTTCTACATGTTTATTTCCGTATTGTTTGTCGGGAAAATGCAGGAACGGAACATACCAACATTTTTCTTAGCTGAATGGTCTTGAGCAACCGTCACAGCCTTCGGTTACAGCAGCCTGTTTTCTTTTGATTTAGGCGGAGCAGCGAGGCACAGACAAGCCTGCTATCTCGGCCAAAATGGTTGCGCTAATTACTAATTAGGCAGCCATGGCATACTGAGTATTGCCATTTATTGTTTTGAATATTCAGATTTATCCCGTGAGGGATCCCTTGCGGGACGAGCTGACTATCCAACGCTCGACATGCTTGCACTTTCAAAGATCTACGCTGTCAAAACCAAACGCCCCCAAAAAACTTTTAAGTTTAAGCTTTACAGTTTAAAGTTGTTTTCACTATTCCTTGTTCCGTTTTCTTTATTCCTTACTCATTATTTTTTTTGTACCTGGCAACAAATCTTTCCTCACCGTTCCTGGCGTCGCACTCTTGTACCAAGTCAATTCTATTCAGCACTGTGCAACCTCAAAATCAATTTTCAAATTTACAAAAATCGAACCTTTTAATTTCTTAAAATTCACTAAAGGAGAAATCGCCGCAAAGCTGACCTCCGTGCGTTGGCATTCCGTCTCTAACTTGTTGGAGAGGGCAAGGGCGAGGTCATTTAAACAGCCTCCATATATCCAATCCAAAAGCATATAGCATTAAGCCTAACAATAACACCATGCCAACCATCTGGGCATACTCAATAAATTTATCACCAGGTTTTCTACCAGTAATCATTTCGTAAATAGTGAATAGTGCATGGCCACCATCCAGGGCCGGTATTGGCAATATGTTCATAAAGGCAAGAATAATTGAAAACAATGCTGTCATTGTCCAAAAGCGTTGCCAATCCCATGTTCCACCAAAAGTTTTCCCGATGGAAATAACACTGCCCAGGTTATCTGCTACTTTGTGTTCTTTAGAAGTAAATAACAATCTGATGCCTGTCATGTAATCTTTTAATCTATCAACACCATAATTAATGCCGGCAGGAATAGATTCTGAAAAAGAATATTCCACTTTTTCAGTGGTAAAAATTTTATCAGGTGTTACCGGGAAAAAACCAATGCTTCCATCAGGTTGCACTTTCACATCAACATTAACCGTGTCGCCATTACGCAATACTTTTATTTGAACCGTCTGGCCTTTATATTTTGGTTTTAATTTTTCAAATTCATTAAAATACAAAAATGGTTCGTTATTAATTCCAACTAATCGATCCCCTTTTTGAAATTTACCATTTTTAAACTCGATTTTAGAAGAAAGGCTATCAATAATAACCGGGGTACGTGCAGATACAAAACCACGCAATTGATTTTTTGTAAGTGTTGAAATAAATCCTTTTGGCAAGCTTATTATTGTATCAACGCCGCCGCGATTAACTGTTAATACAGGTTGCTTATTAAGCATCATGTCCTTAGGCAAATTGTTCATATACACCAAGGGTTTGTTATTGACAGCAGTAATTACATCGCCGTCTTTTAAACCCACTACCCTGGCAAGTGAGTCTGCCGCTAATCCATATTTTAAACTTTTAACCGGTAATCTCTCTTCACCCCATTTAAAAAGTATCATGGCAAAAATGATTAATGCCAATATAAAATTAACTACCACACCACCTAACATAATTATTAATCTTTGCCAGGCAGGCTTACTTCTAAATTCATATGGTTGTGGTGGAAGTTGCATCTGAGCTTTATCCATGCTTTCATCAATCATCCCGGCAATTTTTACATACCCACCCAAGGGTACCCAACCCAAACCATATTCTGTTTCTCCAACTTGTTTTTTCCAAAGAGAAAACCATGGATTAAAAAACAAATAAAATTTATCAACCCGGCAACCAAACCATTTTGCAGGCAGAAAATGCCCCATCTCGTGAAGTACAACCAATATTGAAAAAGATAAAATGAATTGTCCAATATTTGCAAAAATTGCAGACCCGTCTATCGCTGATAAAAACATGATATGATTACACTATTATTTATGAGTCGCAAATATGCACCAATTAACTTATACTTAATAGCTATGGTAGAATTATTAGAAAGTTATAACAGAAAGCAATTAAAATGAAGTACCATTCCAAAATTTCGCCGGTCGGTGGAGATACCAAACGGGGCGGCTGCCGTGGGCAGTGTCCTCACTGCGCACATTTATATTTATCAAATCGAAAATTTGAAATGCGCACATTAAAGCTTGATCATATCCGCAGCGTAATTTCTTGCATCACCATCACTGGCATAGTAATCATCAAGTGAAGGACTATCTAAGAAACTAACTTTTTGCATGGTTTTTTCAATCACATCAGTCATCTCTAAAAAACCAATGCGATTACGTAAAAAAGCATAGACGGCAATTTCATTGGCGGCATTCAATATACAAGGAAGGTTGCCACCTTTATTCAGGGCTTCTATCGCTAATCCCAGGTTTCGAAATGTGCGGTAATCGGGTTCATCGAAATTGAGCACATTAAATTTTTTGAAATCACAACGTGGAAAATCATTCTTTATACGGTTTGGAAAGGACAGTGCATACTGTATAGGCAATTTCATATCGGGTAAACCCATTTGTGCTTTTATACTTCCGTCTTCAAACTGAACCATAGAGTGTACAATACTTTGCGGATGTATGACTATCTGAATTTGTGAAGGTCGCAAATTAAATAGCCACTTTGCTTCAATCATCTCCAGTCCTTTATTCATCAGGGTTGCTGAATCCACACTGATCTTTGCACCCATGTTCCAGTTAGGATGTTGAATGGCATGCTCTCTTTTTACATTTACAAGGTAATTGGTTTTTTTTCCTATAAAAGGACCACCTGATGCTGTTAAAATTACTTTTTCAATAGGGTTACGCATTTCACCAACCAGGCATTGAAAAATGGCAGAATGTTCAGAATCAACCGGGATGACGGGCACTCTTTTTTCAATTGCCATTTGCATTACTATATCTCCGGCAACTACCATTGTTTCTTTATTGGCTAATGCAATGGTTTTGCCAGCATCAATAGCATTTAATGTTGGTTTTAATCCTGCATAACCAACAATTGCCGCCAGCATTAAATCATACACATCCATAGCGGCTACTTCTTCCAATGCTTTCTCTCCGGTAAATACTTTTATATCTGTACCCGCAAGTGCTTCTTTTATTTTAGCATACTTTCCTTCATCACCCACAACTACTATATTAGGATTAAACTGTAATGCCTGCTTAATCAATAGACCATCATTACTATTACAGGTAAGAATTTCAACAGAAAATTTATCAGGATGCGCTGCAATTACTTCAAGCGCTTGTGTGCCAATAGAACCGGTTGAACCAAAAATAGCGATGCGTTTAATGTATGTAGAACTGTTCATGCTTAATGCAAAAGGTCAATGAAAAATCTTATTTTAAGTTATTGCTAAATGGAAAGAGTAGAAGGTTAATTATTTTTATTCGTCCAATTTTTTAACTCATCAGCAAGTTTACGATCATTACTTAGCCGCGGCACTTTATTTTGTCCGCCTAATTTTCCAACCGACTTCATGTAATTAATAAATCCATTCTTTTTAATAAGTGTAATTTTTAAGGGTTGTAAAATATTACCGCGGATCAGGTCATCATAATAAATATTTTTTCGCCTGAGATTATTATCAACTTTTTTAGCAAATGCAGTTAACTGTGCAGGCGCTTGTTCAAATTCAATTAACCATTCATGAAAACTTTTTCCTTCGTGCTGGCCAATAGTAGGCGCTACTGTAAATTCTGTGATCCTGACATTTTCTTCTTCCGCGGCTTTTAGCAGACTCTGTTCCACTTCTTCTCCAATAACATGCTCACCAAAGGCAGAAATAAAATGTTTAATACGGCCGGTAACCACTAACCTGTAAGGATTTGTACTGATAAATTTAATTGTATCACCAAGATTGTATCCCCATAACCCCGCATTGCTATTAATAATCAGCGCATAGTTTACACCCACTTTAACTTCATGCAGGGAAACTCTTGCCGGGGACTCATTAAAAATTGACGATGCTTCTACAAATTCAAAAAAGATCCCGCTGTCTGTATTTAATAATAAACCTTCCTCTTTTTGCGTCTCCTGGAAAGCAAAAAAACCTTCTGAGGCAGGAAAAGTTTCAATATCGTCGACTTGCCGTCCAATACTTTCAAATAACTTTGCTTTATAGGGCTCAAAGTTTACGCCACCATGCACCATAACTGAAAAGTTAGGAAAAAGATCAATTATTTTTTTCCTGCTTTTTTCCTGTAACCGGTCAAAATACATCTGCACCCAGGGTGAAATACCACTGATCAATGTCATATTTTGATTGATGGTTTCATTAACAATGGCATCCAGTTTTGTTTCCCAGTCTTCAATACAATTTGTTTCATAGCTGGGAAGCTGATTGGTGCGTAAATATTTTGGAATATGATGATTGACAATACCACTTAATCGCCCGGTGGGTATGTCAGCTATTCGTTCCAGCTCCGGCGAGCCGGATAAAAAGATCAGTTTTCCATCTGCAAAAGCAGTATTACCTGTTTCTGCCATGTAACATAATAGGGCATTGCGGGCTGTATTAATATGATTAGGGATTGAATCTGATGTGATAGGTATGTATTTTACGCCACTGGTAGTGCCTGATGTTTTAGCAAAATAAATTGGTTTCCCTTTCCACAATATATTATGCTTTCCTTCCTTTATTTTTTCAATATAGGGTTTCAGTTGTTCATAATCCCTAAGAGGAACTGCCTGCCGGAACCCATTATAATTTTCAACTTCACTTAGATGGTGATCAATACCAAACTGTGTTGCTCTACCTGTTTTTAGCAGGGCTTTTAAAATAGAATCCTGGTCTGCAAGAGCGGTTAACATACCCTTGCGTATTTTTGATTGGATATAAGAAGCAAAAGGCTTGGCTAGAAATGATTTTATTTTCATTATAGCAAAAGCTTTCAGCAACGCTTTAAGGAAAAATAGACTATTATGGCAAGCTGAAGCGGCACAAATATAGTTGTTACAGGTTAAGACCTTGATAATTTAGCTTTCCAGGGATGTAATTTGTTTGCCGCTTCAAAATTTACCTTTACATTTGCGCTCCTAATTTTGAACCATTATGTTCGCAATTGTAAAAATAGCCGGTCAGCAATTTAAGGTTGAGAAAGATCAAACATTGTATGTACCAAACCTTGGTGGTAATGCAGGTGATAAAGTAGAATTTTCTGAAGTAGCATTAGCAGGTAGCGACGGCAACCTGTCTATTGGTGATGCCATTAAAATAAAAGTATCTGCAGAAATTCTTGACCACGTAAAAGGTGATAAAGTAATTGCATATAAGCAAAAGCGCAGAAAAGGATTTCGCAAAAAATTAGGTCATCGCACCAGTTATACAAGAATTAAGATAAGCGATATCGCTTAATTAAAATTCCAAATAGCAAATGACAAGTTCCAAAAAAGTTGGTGCTTGTTATTTGGTTCTTGAAAATTTAAATAAAAAATCATGGCACACAAAAAAGGTGAAGGCAGCGTAAAAAACGGCCGTGACTCGAACAGCAAACGTTTGGGTGTAAAAATTTTTGGTGGTCAGCCTGCTATCTCCGGCAATATTATTGTTCGTCAACGCGGCACTGTTTACCATCCTGGTAAAAATGTTGGTGTGGGAAAAGACTTTACTTTGTTTGCATTAACCGATGGCATCGTTGAATTTTCAAAAGGGAAGCAAAACAGAACTTTTGTTGCTGTAAATGATGCTGAAGCTTCAGCCTGATAAAAGAGAAACATTTAATTAGTTAGTAAAAATATTTTGATAGTTAAAAAATATTTTTACTTTTACTGTCGATATATTTTTTTATTACTAACCATTAAATTTCAAACAACATGGCAACAGCAAAAAAAGCTGCCAAAAAAGCAGCCCCTAAAAAGGCCGCTGCAAAAGCAGCTCCTAAAAAAGCAGCAGCAAAAAAAGCAGCTCCTAAAAAAGCAGCTAGAAAAAGATAAGAACAAATTCTTTTATTCTTATGAAGTCCCGATTACTCGGGACTTTTTTTATACCCTGACTTCTGATAGAATAAGTCTCATTGCAAAATTTTTCATAGTACATTTAAGAAAACTATTCTGCTTTCTTCTTTACAATTTAAACTTCTCTATAGTGGATAAGGTGTATATGGATAATTACGAAATAGCTGAACAATTTTCATTACTTTCTCAATTAATGGACATACATGGTGAAAATGCATTTAAGTCAAAAAGCTATGCCACGGCGGCTTTTACTATTGAAAAGCTTCAAATTCAACTCGCGGATCTAACGAAAGAAAAAATTGTCGCTATAAAAGGAATTGGAGAAAGTGTTGGCAATAAAATAGTTGAGATTATTGAAACCGGAGAACTGAGTACATTAAAAGATTTGATTACCGGCACACCAAAAGGCGTATTAGAAATGTTGACTATTAAAGGACTTGGACCAAAAAAAATTTATACAGTTTGGAAAGAAGCCGGTATTGATACAATGGAAGATTTAATTGAAGCATGCCAACAAAACAAGCTCTCGTCAAAGAAGGGATTTACAGAAAAAACACAGGAAAAAATATTAGAATCCATTTCCTTTAAAAAACAAAACAGTAATCGATATTTATATGCGCATGTAGAAAATTTTGTTTATGCTTTTGAACTAAAAATAAAAGAATTTTTTAAAAATGAAAAGCTGGAGGTAACCGGAGCTTTTAGAAGACAACTTGAATTAATAGAAGAATTAGAATGGATAACTACTATTTCAAAAAAAGAATTAAAAGAATTTTTATTAGAATCCGGTTTTCAGATTATTAAAGAATTATCAGATGCAATAACCATAAGTGCAGAAGAAACGCCTACCATAACATTTTATATAACAGATAAAGAAAATCTTTATTTACGCGTTGTTGAAACAAGTTCAAGCGAAGAATTTTTAAAAGAATGGAAAAAAATTGAAAGCCCGGATAAAGAAACTCCATACAAAAGCGAAGAAGATATTTTTATAAAAAATAATGTTTCCTTTATCCCTGCTTATCTAAGGGAAAAAAAAGAAATTATTGCAACAATTAAAAATATTAACCTGGATAACATTATTCAAACAGCAGACGTAAAAGGCTTAATTCACTCACACAGTAATTGGAGCGATGGAGGCTATACCATTGAACAAATGGCTAATGAACTAATTACACTTGGCTTCGAGTATTTAGTTATATCCGATCATTCTAAAGCGGCCTATTATGCAGGGGGGTTGTCAGAAGAAAAAATTTTTAAACAACAGGAATATGTTGATACACTTAATAAAAAACTGAAGCCTTTTAAGATTTTTAAGAGTATAGAGTGCGACATTTTGAGTGATGGCTCTCTAGACTATAGTAACGATGTGTTAGCTTCGTTTGATTTAGTAATTGCCTCAATACATAGCAATCTGCAAATGAATGAAGAGAAAGCAATGAAGCGTTTATTTGGAGCAATTGAAAATCCTTACGTGACCATACTTGGGCATATGACGGGTAGAAGATTATTAAAACGTAGCGCTTATCCTGTTGATCATAAAGCTATTATCGAGGCCTGTGCAGCAAACTTAGTAGTTATTGAAATAAATGCAAATCCACAACGCCTTGATATGAAATGGGAATGGATTGATTATGCATTAGAAAAAAATCTTTTTCTTTCCATCAATCCGGATGCACATACAATTGATGAATTTCATAATATAAAATACGGAGTATTGGTAGCACAAAAAGCAGGGCTTACCAAAGAAAATAATTTGAGCAGCTTGAATCTTGCAGGGTTCGAAAAATTTCTAATACAAAGAAAAAAATTAAAGGGCATTATGTAGTAATAGGTAGCTGCACAAAAAAAGAACTTCCTTTTCCTTCCTCCGTGTTAAACCAAATTTCACCGCCAGTTTGTTCAACTATACTTTTGCACATAGCCAACCCCAATCCGGTGCCGGAAGATTTTGTAGTAAAATTGGGTGTAAATATTTTTGCTCTCATTTCTTCCGGAATTCCCTCGCCGTTATCTCTGATTTGAATAACTATTTCTTTTCCCTTCATTTCTTCTATCATATCAATTTTACATACATTATTGTTTGTACAGGCATCTATAGAGTTGGTTAGCAGATTAGTGAAAAGCCTGTTCATATGGGTTTTATCGGCCCGCAGTATTATTTTTCCTTCTGCTTTTTTCCAGCGCAACTCAACTTTTGGATTGGAACTATAAAGATCTTTTAGGTTTTCTAACACCTGGTGCAAATCAAAGGTTTCCAATTGAGTGGTGCCAATATTAGCAAACCTTGCAAAGTCTGCGGCAATTTTTGAAAGATGATCAATTTGTTCTACTAATGTGTTGGCAACGTTCGTTGTCAATTCTTTTACATTGGATTGATTTTTATAAATGGCTTTCTGCAGGTATTGGATGCTCAATTTCATTGGTGTTAATGGGTTTTTTATTTCATGTGCCACCTGCCTTGCCATCTCCCGCCACGCTCCTTCCCTTTCGCTTTTAGCCAGCGCTGCTGCACTTTGCTCTAATTGATGCACCATTTTATTGTATTGCAAAACCAACTCACCAATTTCATCATTTCTGTTCCATACAATTTCTTCATTCATTTTTCCTAATTGTATCTCTTTCATTTTATCGCCGATAACAGAAAATGACCTTGTTATTTTATTAGTGATAAATAATGCAATTACACCTGCAATCAAAAAGATGAATGCATTAAGGTTAATGATGGTCACTAAAAAATTTGAAATTTCCTGGTTAATATCTATCTGTGAAAGAAAATAAGGAATGTTCAAATAAGCAAGCACCGTTCCATCATCTTCCCGACGTACAGTGGCGTAAATACTTAAATAGCGCAACGAACTAAGGGATTCGTCCTGTACGTATTGCACTTGCCGTAAACGATTCAAATGGTAATAAGCTTCCGGGTGCATTTTTGTACTTAGCAAACCCTTTTTATAAACTTCTGCATCCGATGACACATATAGATTACCAGCGGTATCATATACATTTACATCTACATCATGTATATCAGCCACTTCATCAATTAGATTTTGCAAATTATTATTTGTTACAGAATCATAAATCCTTAGAACGTCATCAAAAGTGTCAAAGTCTGCTGCCTGCTTTTGCATTTGCTTTACCATGATCCCTGCTGTACGGCTTAACTTGTCAACATTGTTTCTATTATAGCGGGAAATAAAAAACGATATTGTAGCTATACCAATAATTAAAAAAGACAGGATACTGATGAAAATGATTGTGCTATGCACTTGCGAGCGGATATTTAATTGCCAAAATACGGTAAGTGCATGTTTATCATTAGCGGCTTTTAGTACAATAGAAATGATCTGCAATAAACCCACCATTAAAAGGAACGCACAAAACAAGTAAGAGAATAAAGTAATGCTTTCTATTAAAGCATTTTGCTTTTTTGCTATAACTACCACTTTATCATTACTTGCTTTATACCACAATTCATCATAATCTTCATTTACCCTGTTCTCAAACTCATTTTGCGGAATTTCATTTTGTGTCAAATTGATAGGGAAGGGGTATTTATTACTGGCTGATATGAGCACATTTTTTTTATAAACAGCATGAAAATAAAGCGGAGAGTTTTCTGCATTCATTTGATTAATGTTACGGAAAAGCTCCGGGTAAAGTGCATCGCTGCTATATTGCTTTGGAGTAGAAACTATAAAGAAAGTACCAATTTTTCCAGTATCTGATATATTCCGCTTCGTTATATATGTAAACTGATCATAAGATGTTTCATGGTAGTTAAGGTCAGGAGTGCCTGTTGGCTTGCTTTGCACAGAAAATAAATTATTTAATTCTTCAAACGTTAAAGGATCATTATTATTAATACTTGCATTCAGCGAGTCAAAAACAAAGAGGCGGGTATCATATTTAATAGTATAACCACCAAAGTTTTGACTGATAATGCTATCCCTGATTAACTGGTTTTCTATTGGATTTTGAAACCGGTGAAAGTTGTCTGCCAAAAAATCATTATCCAAAAAAGCTAACGCAATTTTAAGTGTTTGTTCTGCAGCGGGGTCAGTTAACTGGTCATGCTTTTCTGCAATGCTTTTCCTGACCCGCAATTCTTTTTGATTATTCTCTTTTAATATAAGAGCCGCCAGCGAAATTGAAAAAATAAATATCCAAAATAATATCCCTGCAACTGTAATCCGGAACCGGTTGATGATAAACTTCTCCTGGCTTAATATTAGGGTATAAATAAGTAACCATAAAAGAACCGGCAGATGAAATAAAATGATGCTATTACCCGAACGAAATGTAAGCAGGATCAACCCACCAAGCGCCAAAGCAAAATAGATGTAAACCATCTTATTTTTAAAAGCGGGTAAAATAAAACTAAAAAGAATGCGTGTAAAATAATAGTAAGAAAGTGATAACAGAGCTAATACAACAAAGCCCACCACTGTATAAATATCAAGGCTAAAAAAATCAATAACATTAAAAGAGATTTTAGAATCAGCTATCAGGCTTCGGATAATATTGGCATATTGAAAAGTGGAAATTATCAATAATAAAAGTGCAGCAATGCCTGCCAATAAAATGCGTTTCCCATATATAAAATTAGGCAGAGGTTTTAAAGACCCGATAGTATGCCATGCATACACAACGATCCAGCAAAAGAAGACAGTGTTAATCAATAAATCCCCTAAAGAATAGTTGAGCTTATTATAATAATTACCATAAATAGTGGGATCAAATAATTCAAATTGCCTGAAAAAAAATATACCTGGAAAAAAAAATAAAGCAACTCTTATCGCCACTAAGGATAAAGAAAGAAACAAAATTCCTTTTAAAGCACTTTTCCTTTTTGTTATAGTTTCTGTTATAAAATGAAGATACGCCAGTAATAAAATAAAGGAACATATACGTAAAAAGAAGGTTATAGAATCAACTTCATTTAGAGGTGTATATGCTGTGTGGGCAATATAAAAAAGAGGTTTGTCATTCAATGAATGTATTAAGTGCGGTGTTTTTTTATCGGAAATAGAAATCTTATTTATAGCAGGTTTACTATAAGTAAAATACGCTTGCAAATAATTGGAATTGGGGTAATTATATTCATACCTGATGGGTATCATAGCATAAGCAATAACATTATTGCTCATATTGGACAACCTGATAGTTCTTTTTACCACAAGGTAATGTCCGTTGGATAGCTTCCTGAAATATTCACCATCTTCCATCGAATAATCGGCATGAGGAGGGATGATTTTTTGATTGTTCCAAAAGAGCATTTCATGGTCACCCGATATTGTTTCTGCAAAAAGAAAGATCCCATATTCTTTGTCCGCAATTTTTTTAAACTCATCCAAAGTCTCAGTTTGCTGCACCAGGCGGCGCATTAACTGTGAATCAGCAAGAAAGCGTTCATAATTTTTTTGTTGCTTATGGATGTATTGCTCCAGCTTTTTTTCTTCAATTTGAACAGATGGCTGCACACGGAAATAGGTAGAAGTGAAAAAAGAAAACAGCAATAAAATCCCTGCACAAAAAAGCAAAGTTCTTTTAGGTAACGGGGTATTTAGTTTTTGAAATTTCAAGTATTCTTTCGTTTGATGTCGTTCCAGATAGCATCCATCTCTTCAAGGCTCATTTCCGCTAATGCTTTATTATTAGCTAAAGCTTCCTCTTCCATTTTTGTAAACCGGTAAATAAATTTATTATTGGTAAGTTCTAACGCATTTTCGGCGTCAACATTCAAGAACCGTGCAAAATTCACCAAGGAAAAAAGCACATCTCCAAGTTCTTCTTCCGATTTTTTTTGATCATTTATTTGAATGGCCTCATTCATTTCTGTAATTTCTTCTTCAACTTTTTTCCATACCTGTTCTTTGTTTTCCCATTCAAACCCAACTTGTTTTGCTTTTTCCTGAAGCCGCATTGCTTTTACTAATGAAGGCAAAGCTTTAGGCACGCCGGAAAGCACAGAGTTCTTACCCTCCTTCAGTTTCAAATTTTCCCAGTTGCGTTTCACATCTTCATCATTCTTTACTTCTACATTACCATAAACGTGCGGATGCCGGTCAATTAATTTTTGTGAAATACCCTCAATAACTTCATTGATAGTAAACTGATTTTGTTCAGCAGCTATTTTTGAATAAAAAATAATGTGAAGCAAAAGATCTCCCAATTCTTCCTTAATAGATTTCCAATTATTATCTGTAATAGCACTTGTTAGCTCATAAGTTTCTTCAAGTGTCATTTGTCTTAGTGATTGAATAGTTTGTTTTTGATCCCACGGGCATTTTTCTCTTAATTCATCCATTATCATTACCAGCCGTGCGAACGGTTCATTTTCTTCACTCATAAATTATAATTGAAAAAGTGCAAATATTAGAAATAGTATAAAGATCAATATCAGTACTAAAAGCCCCAATATGTTTAACAATAAAAATTTACCTAAAGTTTTTGCCCACGCTTGTCTATAAAATCTCTTCATGGCAAGGGCCAGGTAAACACCGCCGGATAATAAAAGAATGCCCGCGAAAAAACGTACAATACCCCAATGTAACCAATCATAAAGTTCGCTAAGAAGAAAATAAAATATTAAAAGTATAAAAGAAAAAATGTAGTGGTAAAGTGTGAAAACTGCATGATCATTATAATAAAACTGTTTTCTTCTTATGTATAAAAGCTTTAGAATAAGAGCGAAGAAAGGAAGTGAAACAAATAATATGTATGGGAATTTATGCAAAAAAGAATTTACCATATCTAACATCATGGCCTTATCGTCATCGGCAAATTTTTGTCTATACGCTTTCCATTTTTTTTTAGTCGTGGTGCTTAACCAATCGTTACCTACATTTAATTCATCCTGGCCTTTTTGTATTTTACTCACTACCATTAGGTATGGAATGTTTTTTAAATTAATGATGAAGGAGCTATCACCTGCAGTATTCATTTCTTTAAATAAACCGATACGAAATGAGGTGTCAAGTAAAAATTTTAATTGTTTTTGAACTATACTATCAGGATTTTGAGCATTCTCCTTATAGAGATGAGATGAATATTCAAATCTTTCCACCTTAGTCATTAATCTTTTATCTCCTGTTATATTAATGGCATCTGTAGGTTTATTTAGTGAAAAAAAGATCAAAAAGAAAAATGCTGAAGTAAAAAGATACATTCTTATGGGATCAAGATAATTTATTCGCTTTCCTTCCATGTATTCCTTGGGCACAAGCCCTGGCTTGAATAACAAATACTTTAAAGTATCGAAGAATTTTCCATCAAAATGGAATATGTCAAAAATAAAATGCTTAACTAATGAAGCAAACCCTTGTTTTATTACAGTATTTTCCTGCCCACAAACATGACAATATCGCCCATGCACAAATGCTTCACAGTTTAAACAATTTTTCTCTTTTCGTTCCGGCAGGTGCGACACGCAAATTTTTCTTAAAAATAGGTACAATTGATTTTATTGTTAGCCGCTTTATAACTACTGATACAGGCAATACTTATTTTTGAAAAAAAAGTACAATATCTCATGAAAGCATTCTTTGCATCCCTAATTCTTTTTCTTTCCTTTTTCTCTAAGGCTCAGTATTATTATACCGACATTATTGGCACAAAAGAAACGGCTTCCATCATAAAGCTGTATCAACAAAATAAAGTAAGCCGCGTGGTATTAAATAGTTTTGATGCAGATGGAATGAAAAGCGAAGGTTTTTATGTTGAACAGGTTTATTCACCTTCTTCACAAATGCTGAAAACAATCACCCGCTCCGGTATTACAAATGAATCTATCTTAGTAACATATCTCAATACAAACGGGCAAGTAATTAAAACGATTGACAGCAGTGCAGCAGTGGTAAGTACCACCCAGTACATTTATAATCCCGTAGGACAATTAATTTCTATATTATCAGCCTCCAAAGATTCTACAAATGCTATGTCGCAAACAGAAGAGCATAAATGGCACTATGAAGATGACCATATAGTAAGAATGCTTAGAATAAAAAATAACACTGACACTTCAACTGTTCAATTTAAATTAGATGGAAATAAAAATATAATAGAAGAAACCAGCGTTCGTAAAGGGATTAAGTCTGAACCGGTTTTATATTATTATGATTCCAAAAACCGGTTAACTGATGTTGTTCGTTTTAATAACAAAGCCCGCCGCCTGTTACCTGTATTCATGTTTGAGTATTCCCCGGCAAACCAGGTCATCCAAAAAATTACAGTACCAAATAATAGCTCAAATTATTTAATATGGCGCTACCAATATGGACCTAACGGACTAAAAATGAAAGAAGCCGTTTATAATAAACAAAAGGAGCTACACGGCAGAATAGAATACCAATATATATTTGCAGAAGCCTAATCCTCTGAAGGCGAACATCGGATTTTAAACTTTTTAAATTTCCCTACAGGGAACAAACAATGACATTGGAATATATTGCAATGTTCACGGTAAAACCCTCTCGTCAGTTTGAATTGAAATACAATTAAGTTAAAAACTGGCTGATTTCAGAAATGAGATGGAAGAGAAGAAATTATTTTACAAAGAGCACGATGTAAGCTATTATCGATAATATAACCAAAATAACCAGTGTGTTGAATACAAATTTTCGTTGCCTCCTTTTAATAACTTTCGTATAACTGTAGTATTTTTTGGACATATAAGATACTCTAAAGCGATAGGCTAATGGTTTTTTTAGCCTGCTAATGTAAATTTTATCTTTCAAAAAAGCTAACAAACCCCAGGTAAACCTGAGAGCCAACAAAAATGACGATCAATATAACCAAAAGGATGGCAGACCAGCCTTTAAATTCTGATGACCTGGATGGAACGCCTGAAACTGTTTTTGAATTCATATATTCTATAGAGAGATTAACATGCCAAAAAATAAATCATACGGTATTATTGTGCAGATTTCTGGTTAAAGCACATGAAAGTGCTGTTAAAATTCATTCAAATAAAATTATTGAAGCTTAATCTAAGTTGAAATGCTCCAGCGCTATTTTCGTCAATATGTTTTTTAATTTTTTAGCAGTAAATTGAACAAATGGCTCATTCATTATCTGGCGACGATCTGCATGATGTCCTGGTATATTAAAAGTCTTGATTTCACCGGTAACAAAATCACTCCATCCCAGATGAGGGTCAGGATAGATTGAGGGAGAACGAAAAATAGTAACCGGGCAGGGTAAGGTTTAGGTTTATAGGCTTTAACCATATTTGTATTAGAAGTTACAAAATAATATTTTCTCACTGCCTCCGGAGATTTTAAACCCAGGTTTTTATAGCCTTTGTAAACAACCATTAAAAGTTTTAGGTACTCATAAATAAGTTTATATTTCCAATCATATACAACCTTGTATCTCGTTTGTAAAAAAGAGCCTCAATTGAGACTCTTTCAATGATAGTTTTGGTTACGAATTTTCTTACCCTTTTATAAAATTTTTCTATAATGGAGCCTACAGCAGCACCGATCAACAATCCATAAACTTTAACGCTATAACTATTTGAAACGTTTTAATGCTTAAAGGTTACTAAATTGATGTCGGCTATTCTATTGCCTAATTCTCTGCCTACTGCCAGCGAAACGTTCTGTGTAAACCGGTAGTGTAACCCTCCGTAGATCCTTGAAACAGACGCCTCGTCGATCAATTGGGTAAGAGAAGCATAGTGCCGGGGAGCGAGACCCCTCCAATCATAAGCGTTGTCGGTTACCGGAATGTCACCGAACTCTCTTTTCAACACCTGTATAATGGGAGAGAATAACCCAACAAGCCCGCCAAGATACTCGGGGTAAGGAGGGTTGATTAAATAGCTCTGCCAGCTTGGATCAATCTGCCGTTGGATATAGGTAACCGGCCGAATAAGGTTATACTGATATTTCGACCTGAATGTAACAATAGGGCCATCCTTATGCCCAATCCCGGTTTTGGCATAGATTTCAGCCGCCTTCCCCAGCTTTGCTCCCTGGCTTTCCAATACCCATGTTGTGATAGAAAGAAAATGGTAGGGTGCCGGAACCCCTGTGCCTACACCGCCCGCATCAGCCCACCAGTCAGCAATTGCTTTTTGCTCGGGCGTCAATGTTTTCCCTATATCATATACTTCTTTTGCCGCGTTATAGAATGCAGATCCCGGTACTTCCGAATAAGGAACAGGTACGGGGGGTGCGGTGGCCGTTAGGCTATACGCCAGGAAAGGCCTTGAGTTCTGTAAAAAAGGTCCCACTGCGGGGGCAAAGGCGGGAGGGGTAGGTACCCAGGAACCAGGAAAAACAGGCGGTGTAAACCCGACACTGGAAAGATTAAAATTATCTGTTGTTGACCAGTTGTAAATAGCAGTGGCAACGGAACGTCCAAAAGACTGCGAACGGTTAAACGCATCATCCGATATGCTTAACCGGAACCGGTTGTTATTGGCATTTTCCATTGAATCAATACTAGCTTTATTAGCATCGCTCAGGCCAGTTAAAAACTGCTTAAACATACTGCCAAGGGCAGCATTGGCAGTGGCAGTCCACGAATAATCTTTGTTCGTTTGCGGTTCCGGCATAGATGGCATTTGGTAAAGTTTGGAAGATAAACTCAGTGCTCCTTTAATGCCGGGACGCACCGCTTCATACAGTCCAACCCCTATATAACCAAAGTTTCTGTTGTGTAGAAGTACAACGGGTTGCGGGCTTACACGCAGTTGAAGCCTTGCTACAAATTTATACCAGGCGTACACTACATCGGCACTTTCGTCGGCAGCATTTGGCGGCTTAGGAGGTCGGATATCATGTTTTACACAACTGTATAACAAACCGAGTAGGAAAATCATTAGCAGACAGGTTGCTTTTTGGCTGCTGCGCATTAATTGCAGTTTCATGATGAATTGATTTTTTGATGAAAGAATAAATAAGAAGCCGTTTCATAATGATAATTTGTGGCTAAAATTTTTCAAGAAAGTAAATCCAGTATCACCTTTATTTTAGGGGAATTTATAATTTCTCTTCTCCATAAATTAATATTTATTGAAAAGAAAGTCACTAGTCTCTACTAATAAAACACAAGCAGAATATTTTAGTATTTGTTCAGAATATTTGTATTTGTTTCATGATAATATTAAAAACCCGAGCTTCCAAAAACATGGTCGTATAAAGCACCATTTATGTTACCATCTACATGTCAAAATCAGCGTTACTTAAAATTAATTGTAATGGCTAACCGATAAATTGCCTTTTCACCAACGGCGGCTTTCTTTTCATTTCCGGCTAAAGGTTTTACTATTCTTTGATTACGGCTTTTCACCAAAGGCGGGGATGAAGCTACCAACGGTATGATTTTGTATGTCATTGGAAAACGCCTTGTTGTGCGCTGAGTCATGCTGTTGTTTTCTTTTTTATTAGCACTAATTTTAATTCATGCATTCAAAGCATTTTTATTTGCAGCTTTCTTTTTTTTGCAGGTGCTTTATTTATTTGTCTTCTTTATACTTTTTATATGTATTACCGGCACAGGCACAGTATGAAGAAAATGATTTTGTACGCTATACGGTAAAAGAGGGATTGAGCCATAACTATGTTACATGCTTGCAGCAGGATGACTGGGGCTATATGTGGGTCGGCACTGACTTAGGGCTTAACCGGTTTGACGGAAACTCCTTTACAAATTATTACCAGGGAGCAAAGCCATTTCCTTTACCCTCAAGTACTGTTCGTAACATTAAAAAATTTGATCTTCATCATTTAGGTATTTTCACAAGGCGTGGCTTTCAAATGCTCAATACAAAAGATCTTTCTTTCCAAAATTATTTTATACCTGACAGCACTGCATTCACCACCCATCGTAATGCCGCATGGGATGCCATCGCTTTACCTAACCGTTCGCTTGCGCTTACAACGGCCTCAGGATTTTATGTTTTCAATGAAACCGGCCAACTTATTTTCAGACATGACGCTCATTCACTTGAGGACATTGGTAAGAAAACGATCTTATATGGCCGCAATATCATTTCTGTTAATGATAAAGAATACCTGATATTTATAGAAGAGCATGGGCTTGCTTATTATAATTCAGAAAAAAAACTATTCAGGGAAATTTCAAAAGAAGATAAACAATGGGCTAATTTTTATCCCGTAGCGCCGAAAGAAAACCGTGGCCTGATCAACTTTTACCAGGTAAATAAAGACGAGTTTATTTTTTTTCATTTTGCCCGGAACAGTATTGTTTACTATAATAAACCTTTAAACAAAACAGTTGTAACTCCACTTACGTTTCCAAAAATTGAATTTTCATGGGAAAGTAAGATCAACCTATTAAATGATACCAGCTTTGCTGTGAATGGCGCCAATTCCGGATTTTACTTATTACATATCAACAAGCAAAGCGGAAAAATCACCTTTAATCCAAAAAAATTTTTGTCTGATCATAAAATTCAATGTCTTTATCTTGATAAAGATAAAAGACTATGGGTAGGTACATCTAAGGGTTTGCTGCGGCAAAAATTAAGTGTTCCTTTCCTAAGCTCTTATTTATTTCAGCCAATGCCATCAGACTCGGTTACCGGCGGATTTAGTTGCGCCTACAGGTACAAGAATAAATTATATCTTGGACGTTTCTCAAGAAACCGGGGATTATTGATAGTAGATATTCTACAAAAAAAGTAGAAAAGCAAATAGACTGTTGAAATAGAAGATATCATTTACTGTGAAGCTAACAGTAACTATACAAATTTTTATTTTACTAATCGTGCAAGCATCTGTGCTTCAAAGCCTATCCATGAATATGAAGAATTACTTTCCGATAGTAATTTTATTCGCATACATAAATCATTCCTGGTAAATCTCGAGCATGTCAGGGAATATCTTCGCGGTGAAGGCGGAAGTGTAATTCTCTCCAATGGCAATGAGGTGGAGGTGTCGAGAAGAAAGAAAGATTTATTGATGACAAAGATGAAAGCATTTTATAAGTTTTAGTATTTGTCTCATAATAGGTTTACTATTCGCTGAGTTTGCCGACGTCTATGGCAATTTCAATTCTCAAAATAGAGCAAGAATATGAACTTACTATCTTGCAAACCATGAGAAGTCATTCTTATCTTAATTCCGCAATTCATATTATTAATTTATACAAGGGCGAAGAACCATTTCACATCTTCATTAAAAAATTCTTTAAAGCCAATAAAAAATACGGATCGAAAGACAGGAAACAAATCACTCACTTTTGTTATTGTTATTTCCGGATTGGAAAAACAGGAGCGGGTTTACCTGTTGGAGAAAAAATATTATTGGGATTTTTTTTATGCTCCTCTTCATCAAATGGAATGTTGAATGAACTCAAACCGGAATGGAATGAAAAGACTGAGGTTAGTACAAAGGAAAAATGCTCAATATCCGGTTACCAATGTTCAATCACAAATATTTTTTCATGGAAAGGATGGGTTAGTGAGGAAATTGATTATGCACAATTCTGCGAATCTTTTTTAATACAACCTGATCTTTTTCTTCGTATTCGTCCCGGCATGAAAAAAGTTGTAGAAAAAAAATTATTGGAAAGTAAAATAGCTTTTAAATTGCTTTCGCCAGGGTGCATGCCTCTACAAAGCTCTGTAAAGGCAGATAATTTTTTTACTATCAATAAAGAAGTGGTTATTCAGGATTTGAATTCGCAGAAAGTGCTTCAACCGCTTGTTAATTATTTTGCTATTGAAAACTCATTTAAAGCATGGGATTGTTGTGCTGCCAGCGGAGGAAAATCTATTTTATTAATGGATCAGTTTAAAAACATAGACCTAACCGTTTCTGATGTACGGCAAAATATTTTATATAATCTACATAACCGTTTTAAGCGTGCCGGAATAAAAAATTATAAAAGTTTCGTTGCTGATCTCTCTCACTCACCACTTACCATTTACCAATCAACATTTGATCTTATCATTTGCGATGCACCTTGTAGCGGCTCGGGCACATGGAGCCGTACACCAGAACAGCTTTTATTTTTTAAGGAAGAAAAAATCAGTTATTATGCCGACCTACAAAAAAAAATAGCACTAAACGCAAACAAGAGCTTAAAGCAAGGCGGTTATTTTCTTTACATTACTTGTTCTGTGTTTAAAAAAGAAAATGAAGAGGTTGTTAACTATTTGCAGGAAAAAACATCTTTGCAATTAATATCAATGAAATATTTCAAAGGATATGATATTAAAGCTGATACTCTATTTACAGCGTTGTTTACTCTATAAGTGAGTGCATTCTTAATTTTCTCCGGTTTGTGGGGACACCAACCGGGGCGGCCGCCGTGGGCAGTGTCTCCACTGCCCACAGTTATGAAAATGCTGATACTTTATTACAGCGTTGTTTCCTTATAATTTTAGTACTTCTGTTTTTCCAATTAGTTTTCCTTTACTGGAAACCTGTATAAAATAATTTCCTCTTGCTAAATGGCTAATGGAAATAGGTAATAATATGGTACCACTAGGTTTCGTTCTTGATAATTTAGTTACTGTCTGCCCCAATGCATTAATAATTCTTATGTCAAGCGATTGAACTTCTTGTGTACTTATTTGTAAAGAGAAAGTATTATTTTTTACCGGGTTAGGTATCACAAGAAGTATATTTTTCGCACTGCAGGACGAAATATTTACCGCCACTGTATCAATATAATCAGCCATAAAAGAAGTTGATGCAGTGTCAATGATCTGGCGAATGCGGTATTGAATAGCGCCTGACGGTAAGTTGCTTAGAGGATCATTAAATTGATAGGTATTGTTCTTAAAAATATTTCCCGTTCCAAATCGTTCCGCAATTTTTATAAAACCGGTATCTCCTGCTGACTTTCGTTCAATTTCGTATTTCATATCAGCAATATCCTTGCTCGTCCAGCTAATAGTTGCCTGGCAATTGCCTGGCGATACAGAAGCTGTTGAAAATTCTTTTAAGAGATTTATCACAGCTTTTTTAACATCTGGAATACCATATCCAATTCTATCATTAGGGGCATTTGCAATACTTCCTGCTTTTCTTAAAGCATTAATGATCTTCATATTATTAAACTCAGGGAAACCTTGCCAGAGACAGGTTGCAATTCCAGCCATTATAGGTGCTGCAAAAGAAGTCCCATTATTTCTGGCAATTGTATTGTTTGGAAATTGAACTACTGCACTCACGCCTACTGCGGCTACATCGGGTTTTACCTGTCCATCGGAGGAAGGCCCGTAACTGGAGAAACCAGCCACCGCTCTATTAACATCAACGGCACCAACTGCCATTACACTATCTCCATCAGCCGGTGTGCTGATATATTTCCAACCATTTCCTCCATCATTTCCCGCAGCATTCACTACCAGAATTCCTTTCTTAGCTGCAAGATCGGCGCCCATTGCCGCTATTGTTGTATTACCATTCATCTCCGCATAAGTATGGCTTTGTATGGGTGCTTCAAAAGAAGTATAGCCTAAGGACGAGGAAATAACATCCCCACCAACACTGTCCACACGTTCAGCCGCACATACCCAATTATGTTCTTCTATGGGATATTCTGTTGGTGCATCTTCGCTTCTAAAAAGATAAAAGCCTGCTTTTGGTGCAGTACCCACAAATTGCCCGGGAATATTTGCAGCAATGGTTGATAAACATTGCATACCATGGGAATGGTCCTCATTTACGTTCTCATGTTTTTGAACAAAATCCCAGGTGCCTAAAATCTGGCCGTTAGCCCTGGCGCTGTCAAATGCCATCACTGTCAAATAATTGGTAAAGCCTGCATCCAACATTCCAATGATCATATTTTGTCCACGTAATCCCAGGTTATGTAAAAACTCACCATTGTGGATATGTACCTGGCCAAACGATTGGCCGTAATTGTAAAAATCAGCAGTTGTATTAGTTATTCTTAAAACAGAAGTGGGCGAAAGATCGTCTTCCATTTTTCGGGATATTTCAAAATCATTAATATACGGATTTATCCGTGCTGCTATAGGCGTAACGGATTGTACAAAAGAATAATTGTTAATAATATTAATTGCATTAGCATCAGTAGTTTGAACAGAAACCTGGTTTAACCATTTTGAAATATTTAGTACAGTAACTGCAGGCAATTTATTAATGCTATCAATATAACGGGAAGTTACCGGTAAATCAGTGCTGTCATATCCAATTCCATAACGGGTTCTGCGATCTATGCTTCGTTGCGATAAATAAGCAGATGGGTTGCTTAATGTAAAAGGAGTAGTGCTTTTATTCTTGAATTTCACAAGATATCTTGTAACCTGGGCTTCAACAATTTGATTGGCAGTAAAAAAAAATATCACTACCAATAAGCCCGTAATTTGTTTCATGTTATCAATTATGATCAATCAAGCTTCGTTTTACGCCAAAACCAGTTTTGTAAGGCGTTCCATTAAGATTGGGTTGATATTCCCATAAAATATATTCCTGGAAAATTAAACCTATGCCTTTTGCAAATTTTTCCTGCAATAGAGTTTTAGAAGCATAAGACCGTGCATCTGTAATAGGGACATTTAGCGATTCGTTTATAGCAGTTAGTTTTACAACATCTGTGATTGTTTGGCCATTCAGCACAACTGTTGCGTTTGTACTGTCAATGGTAAAATCCCAATCAGCAATGTTATCATCATTGCTAAAATTATAAAGCGAAGCATAGGGTTCTGTGCCAAAAAACCGGGCACCTTTCCATGCCGTTCCTTCTTTGATAGGGGCAATCAATTTTATAGTTCTCAAATTATCTTCAATCACCTCTACTGAATTCTCCAAAGGTGTAATAAAATAAGAGCCTGAGGGCCTCCAGGGCTGTGTTCCCGCAAGGTTACGTATCGATCTGTAAATGCGAAAGCTTGGCCGATTTAAATTGTCAGTGATGTTTGCATCTACTATGTGTTTTTCCTGGTAAGAATGCGTTTCTTCTGAGCGGCCTTGTTGGGTAAAAACAAGTGAGTCTAATCGATAAGTAATATATTTTCCTGGTTGGAGCGTAATAGAGTAATCTTCCGGGGATTCAACTTTAAAATCTTCAAATTCTTCTTTGCAACTAAAAAGAAAAAAAGTTGCAATAAATACGGGCAGGATTTGTAAGGCTGTTGGTCTCATGAGTTTAGAGGATTCTGGGTTTTATATATAAAGGCTTAAAGCTAATTAAAAACTATGGAGTTGGCAAGGGGGTGAAGGAGAAGTGTTAATCGGTTAATTAGGTTATCAGTTAATCGATGGATTGGTCTAATTGCTAATCAATCTCAATTATTCAAACTATTAACTTAGTACTACTTACTTATAAACTAATCAACTAATAAATTATCAACTCCTCTTTGAATAATGCCTCCGCCTATCACATCATCACCTTCATAAAACACGGCGCTTTGGCCCGGCGCAATTCCTTTTGC
>MWVW01000060.1_pt1 | contig 26197 bp, 12 predicted proteins | sample 1047191 | NCBI WGS metagenome assembly MWVW01 (sample SAMN06349985, study PRJNA376086) | soil metagenome | isolation source: MtG22-5 sample Antarctic (ecotone) | place: Antarctica
CTTCAACCCGAACGAATAATAATGGTCCTCTTCAATTATTCTTCCCCTATTATCTCCAACTACAAAATTATCAAAATAAACCGGCTCATTACTTTCATTACTTAAATATACATAAGCATATCCATTTTTTGGTGACTTAATATTTGCAAGCACTAAAGGAGATGCACCATCACCTTGCTGTGTAACACGCAAAGCTGTACTACCTTCTGAAACAAAATTAAATCGTTCATCAAAAAATATTAATGTTAGATATGCCTTAGGGTTTGTGCCATTGGGGTTGTTTGCATCTGGTGCGGTAATATTATTAAATGCTGTATTTAAGTTTAAGTCATTGGAAATATTTGTAGTATTACCCTTAGCCAAACCTGTACTGCTGCTGCCTAAAATAGATTGTATAAAAGTTGTTACAATATCATTTGTAAGATTATTGCCTGTACCATTTGTAACAGCATTTTGGTAATAGTATTGAGTGGTGGCGCTTATCTGATCTCCTGCCATTACTTTTAATAAAACGTTTGGTCCGGCTTTTTTTGTAAGAGCACTTAATTTACTAACAGAGGTACTGGTGTTGCTTTGCCATCCCGTTGGTTTAGTATTACGTGTTTGTACAACTTCATTACCTGAACCCGTTTGTCCGAAGAATGGTTCTTCATTGCCTGCCCGGTCAGTTTCCATTGTACAGGTATTGCTGCCATTGTGCGTTTCTTCAGTAAGTATCATCCTTACATTTTGCTGGTAGTCACGAATAAAATAATCGTAAGCGCCTTTTTTATCATTAGGCAAAAGCATGTTGCCGTCAATGCTCAAAGCATCCAAGCCATTGTTCTGAGATACAGGAGTAATTACACGCAGGCGTCCTTCTTCAAAATTGATGTACTGCAAAGCATCTCCCTGGTAAACAAATTCATTTATGTAAGATGTGGTTACTGTGTTGGAAGTATTTTCAGGAGTATATTTTTTCTGCAGCTTATTGCCATCAGCATCATACACAATCTGGATAGTGCCCTTACCTGAAACAGTTATTTGTTCCGGCTTATCTAAAAAATTATAGGTGATACCTGCACCGCCTTGCAGTGAAATATTTTTATTAAGGTCAACCACAAGGTTGCCATTGTCATCATACACATAGTCATCAGCACCGTTTGTGCCATCAGCAAAATCTCCTAATTTTCCATTAGCTGCGCCTGCATTACCAATATCAGTAACCTTCATTAATTTGTTACTAAATGGCGCATAAGAATAACGCAGGTCATCAACAGTAAGTGGTGTATTGTTACCGATAACAACTCCTTTATGTAACATAAAAAGCAGGTTGCCGTTAAGGTCATATTCTATTTTTGCGAGGGGACCATTTCCGCTCACTGTAAAATCCATTTTGCTATTATCCCAGGCAGCACCAGATGTTTGCTTTTCTTTAAAATCAGCTCTGGCTAATCGTCCTGCATTATCATAGGTATAATCGTATTTGCGCTGTGCATCATCTCCCATTGTATTCCAGAGCAGCCCGGTAACATGCCCATCAAGCTTGCCTGTATTAAATACATTATCCCTGTTATCATAGCCAAGATATAATCCAAAAAAGTTGTTCCATTTATCATACTGCCCTGCTTTTAATGCATAGTCTTTATTAATACCGGTGATATTATTATGGATGTTGTAAGAATAAGCAAGCGATTCCAATTCATTTTTACCTGAGCCTGTATAACCGGGAGCAAGATGTTTGGTTTTTAATCTGCCCATATCATCCAGGTCGTAATTTGCTATAGTTTTAAAATCGTTGGTTCCGTATTTTTTTTGCAGACTGGTAACTCTTCCTATCTTATCAAAAATATTTTTGGTAAGGATGCTGAAATTGCTGTAACCTGAATTGACTGTAGTATGTTTTGTATGACTGCTTAAAAGACGGCCATCAAAATGATATTGAAGCGTGGTAACATCCTTACCTGATTTAAAGTTGTCTTCAATGCTTTGAATATGTCTTCCCTTTTCATCATAGTATTCAGAGGTGGCAAGGAAAGTATTGGTACCTAACACCCTTACCATGCTGCCGGTTGCAAAACTGAGGGTACGGTTTGATGGGGCTATAGGTATTACATTTGGTTGGCTGTTACTGTAAGCAGTTGTATTATCAAAATTATTATCAAAAGATTTTACATTGCTGAAAGAATAGTTATCATAAAATAGATATTTTACTATAGTACTTACTGAAGAATTATTAAGATCTGCTGCAGAGATCGGATTTTTATAAGTGGCAACTGTTACACTATAGCCCTGGGAAGATGTTGCATCTATTTCAGCAACAAATTCATCATTGGTCCCGCTGGCAAAACCATCTGTAAATTCAATACTATTCTGTGCAGTATAACGCGATATAGAGACATCACGGATAGGTACTATAAGATCCGCCGGTGCTGGTGTGGGATCACCAACGGTAATAGTATTGTTGGTTACAGAATTATCAATATCTGCCTGAAGCTGGGAAACCGTTTTAGGAGTGTGATAAAGCAACGTAATATTTACCCTGTCTAATTCATCATATAAATTAGCAGTCCATTCAGGTATGGCTTTCGCCCGCTGGTTACCATCCTGCATAAATACCACCCTGTCTCGCTGATCGTAGATCATATTCAATTCTTTTGCACCGGGAGCTTTCTTTAGAGTGTTTCTGCCCTTGTCATCATATTCGTACCGGAAGCACAGTTCATTCAATACCTGCTGTCCATTTGCACCTGCGAAACTCCATCCGTTGTTATCCAGATATTTTACTGCCTCCGGCTGAAGTCTGTAACGGAGTAAACCAAAGTCATCATAGATGCTGTATACACATATCCATCCTGCATGGGCGGCAGAAGGATTTTCATCTATTTGTGTTTTGGTAAGGATAACTTGACCGGAATTATTGGTATACTCAATAACCTGTTTATTATTTTCATCTGTACTTATTGTTTTAAATAATGTATTGGCAGGATAAGCGCCTGCATTTACAGGCGCATCGCCGGTATTATAGCCGATGGTAAATTTTTGTACATTATCGGCTGCCTCATTTAATTCATATTCTGCTGAATTTCCCAAAGCTCCGTTGTTCCATGAGGTGCCGGGGGACTTTACATTTTTAACCCTGTTCAGCGGGCTGTTATCGAATGTTGAAGTTGAATAAGGGTGTGTTTCATTTAAGGTTGCAGCATAATATGCCGGCTGGTCACCTAAAGGTGCTGTTTTAAATTTTCCTGGTTCGTTCGTTGTGGTATATGGAAGGTATTGCTTAGGCTCTCTTCCTAAATTATCGTATACAGAAAACTGTACAACATCTCCCCACAAATTATTAGGATTGGATGGTGTTGCTGTTTCGCTGCTTACCTTTTGCAACGGCCTTCCCAATCCATCCATGTAAGTTGTTGTTTGTAATTTTTGCCCGATGGATAACTGGTCAATTGCTTTCCAGTCTGTTTGCCCTGGTACCATTACATCATGCTCACGAACATAGTTAATGTTCTCCCAGTTTATAGATACTACTTCTATTTTAATAATGTTGGAATGTACCCAGGAACTTTGATCGGAGATTGCCCTGCGCCGGAAATAAGTGGTTTGTGCCAGCGCCGTATTAAATGAATAGGAAGCTAATGTTGCACCGGATATATCCACAAAATCAGTTTCATTTAATGTAGCGCTTTGCTCCCATTGAAAAGTTCGGCCTGTTAAATTTGGATTTAAAGGAACAATACTTTCAGGGACCTGGTTATAAGAAAATGAATATTTACCATTTATTGGCAAAATATTAAATTCTTCTGCCTGCTGGGCAAAGGTATTATTGTTAATAACAGAAAGGAAGGCTACTACTAAAAACTGCCCGACGTATTTATTTATCCTCATGTTAAAAACAATTGATCTAATTATTATTTACCAGATTATTCTTTTTCTGCTTGTACAACACATACTTATCTTCCGGTAATACCTGACGGTATAACTCTTGTAATTTTGTTTCTTTCTATTTTTAAACTCTCTGCAGCCGTGTCCCGCCACTCACAAGGCTCTTAAAGAGACACGCAGGGGAAGAAGTTTAAAATAACCCTCGCTGCAAACAAGGAATAATTATATCTATCATTTTAGCTTTAAAAAAATTATATAACGGTTATACATACATGCTTTTAATTTAACGACACAAGAACCTAACGCACAAAACCATCACCTCATTCTTGCGCTAACAGTGGGGCAAGGCTTTAAATAAACACCAACAAAAAAAACTTACGGCACAAGTATAGCCAACTCACAAAACCTTTGCTACCAAACTTGCGCCAACAGAGGGGTTATCATAATAATTCAAGTTCACCCTTCTTCCATAATTCTAATATCATTTTTGCATTCATTGATACAATTGTGGGATGTGATATTAATTTATTGAGAGTATTTGCAGCTAATTCAGAATTATTTGTATTTAATAAGAATGTTGAAGCCCATAACATTATTCCTTCATTTTCATTATGCAAAAACGGAACAAGTAGATCAAGCTGTTCATCTTTCTTAAGACTCTTGTAAAGCTTCATTAACTTTTTATGTAATTTATTAGCATTTTTATGATCCCCTTCCAGAATAGCTGAATGATGTTCCATTGCTTTTAAAAGGAATTCTTTTTTTAGCTTTTCTGTATGCATGCTTACCATCCGAATTTTTTTAATATTTCTATTCCGTGTTTATATTGCTCTTCATAACCCATCTTATTAACAAAGTCTCTCACTCTCATATTTGTACCTGGTATTTTCGAATTGTAGTACCCAGTTACTTTAGCATGAAGTGAACCTTTTCCAGAACTTACTTTAGCTAAATTTCTTTCAGTATGTAAAACTTCTGCGCCAAATTTCTGAATATTACTTGGGTTTTGTTCAACAATATGATGCCATGCTTGTCCATCTCCTGCTTTTCCATTTACTTTTTTAAATTTATTAAACGAGCTAAATCCTTTTTCAACTTTAGTTAGAACCTCTGCTTCTTTAACAACTTTAGAAATTTGAAAAACTTTTGTCGAGGCTTTAATAACGCCACCTCCAAAAAACATTTCTACAATATCAACGGTAAGGCTTCCTGCGATTTCCGCTTTTTGATTAGCATTACCATTTTTAAATTCGTTATACTTTGATGAAGCAGCTTGATAAGGTAAGGATGCTACATCAGGTTGCATCATTAGATTTCCAATACCCTTTAATGTTTGAATGGGAGAAGTAACAGCATTCCATAAACCTGTAACGGTACTCCATGCATTTTTTCCTACACCTTTTAAAAAGCTTCCGCTAACCGAAGCTGCTTTTGCAACAGTTTTTGCTCCACTTTTGAATACTGTTGTAACTGAAGCTTCCAATTGGCTCGCTGCTGATATTAATCCTCCTGTTGCCTGGTCTACACCTGTGAAAATTGAATTTCCAGGTTCTAACCCATCAATATCTATATTAGCTATGGGTTCATTACCTGCATATTGGTATGGAGTTAATTCTGGATAATCATCAGTAAGCGGATCCAATTGCGGGAACCTTCCTATTTGTGGGTCATAGTTTCTAAAACCGTAATCATACCAGTTTAAATCTGCATCATCCCAAAGTTCTTTATCATTATATAAGTTGTCGTTCTTTATTCCTCCTTCGTTAGCATCAGGAAGTTTCTTGGAAGATATCGCAGCTATCTTCAACCCGAAGGCGGTGTAATTAACTCCCACTTTTACCCTCACTTCCACTTTTTCCTGATCACCCTCCCAAAAAAATCAAAGAACTTTTTTTAACCGTATTGTTTTATGAAGATAAAAAATTATCCGGATTGCATACTATGTTTAAAAAAAAGATTTATCCTCTGCAAAGAAGCTAACCTGCATTTACATAATGTGGTATTATAAGTTCGCTGTCGCAAAAGCATTTCATTTTTATTGCCGGAAGTGGTAATACTTTTCTTATAATCACATTATGTAAAGCAGGCTCACACACCATCGCTTCTAAGACACAGGCATAGTACATACAAGAGCAAACAGCATCAGCATATCATTGGCAAGCATTGTACTGTTGCCTTTACGCAATGCCGGTGAATGATGCAATCGGCTTTTTATCTTTAATCATCTGCATCAAGTTGCATCATTCACCGTCATTGCATTTTTTACCTTTCGTTCTATTCATCGATGAAAAAAAAGTATCAGCGAAAAAAATATAAATGATAAGCTATCTAAAAGTTGATTAATGATTACTGTTAATGATTGTACTGCTGTTGGTTTATTTTCTGTTGCTGAACTTATCGTTTATGTTTTTTTTGCAAGCCAAAGCCGCCATAATAAACTTTAAAGAAGTATAAATTTTCCGGCGGCTGCGGCAGGCATTTTAATCCATAATTCAAAAATTAATTTTGTACTTTCGTTTTGTAAACATCTCAGTTTGCATGGTGCAGCAAAGCACAATACTAACACTGGCGCAGCTTTAGCGCAATACTTTACTGGCCTTCTCTAAAAAGCTATAAAAAAACAAGAGGGGCAAAAAATCTCCTTCATTTTTTATTCTTCTAAAATGTATTTCAAGTATAAAAAGCATAAAGGCTTTAAACTTAAAATGAGTCTCTCCGGGATTGTTGATTTGATAAAATTGCTTTTACTTATTTGGCTATCTATTAAAAAATAAAAGCATCAGGAAGCGACTTACGACCTCCAGAAGCGTTGGCTGACTTGGCACGGCTGCAACAAAAAAATAATTAGCAGAGCAATGTTGGCAGAGCATTATTTTTTTGGTGCCTGTCGGTGTTGGCTATTTATACATAATGTGTCTTATAGGATTTTTTTCAGAGCATGTCTTGCATGAGCAGAGGTAAAAAATGCGACAGCGAACCTATAAGGCCACATTATGTTAACATAGCTTCAGGCAGTTTTTATGGCATGTGTTTTTGTTCTTGTGCTGATGGTGCAGCTGTTTTATTTTTTTTATCTATCAGATTTATATCAGCTAAAAAATAAATGTGCTGCATTGCGTTGGCTTACAAAAAGCATGACTTAAAAAACTGATTGCAACACCGCAGAGGCCGCCTTGTCTTTCGGCGGCCAAGCCGTGCTGTGTGAGGGTTCGAACCTTGTACCATGACGCATACCTTCTGGTACTCGAACCATTTTTAAAACGGATGATAATTTTTAATGTCTTCTTTCAGTTCTTCCATGTTGTTTGCCTTGTAACTTTCTGTTGAACTTACATACCGATGCCCTGCCATGATCTGTACTTTCCTGAGATTATATTGCTTTAACCAGTGAACGATCACTGATGCCCTCAACTGGTCAAGACTTTTTACTTTAGGGTTTATTTTCCTTAGCTGCTGCATTAATAAGCCTAAAGCATTTTTTAAATGAGCGCCTTTATTCATAGTCATAAATAAACCCTGTTCCGGTGTTGCAACATTTCTATTTTGCAGGATTTGTTTTCTTGTATCATTGATATAGTCCAGCATATCATAGAGCTGATGGCTTTCTAACTTCAAGGTTCTTTCATTACTTCGTCTGGCTCCGGCTATATATATTTTTCCTTCTCTTAATTTTACATCACTAAGTGTCATCTGCAATATTTCTTCGCTCCTCACTGCCTGACAAACGACTAACCCTAACATAATTTTATTTCTCTTCCTGCTTAACTTATTCAGGTGGCTTTCATTTGTTTTTATTTCTGTGCTGTAGTTGCTGTAAAGATTTTCCAGTTCTTCACCCGATAATATATCATGCAGCACTTTTCTTTTGATGCCTTTGATCTTTATATTACTGCATGGATTGTCGATTACCTCATTTTCTGATTGCAGGAACGAAAAATATTTTTCTGTGTGCATTACATAATGTGCAACCGTCTTTTTACATACGCCTCTTATATTCTGATACCGGATATAAGCCATCACATCATTATGAGAGACTTCCGTTATATCGTTTATATTCTCCTGCTCACACCATTTTGTAAAGTATTGTACTGCTGTTACAATACTGGCAATACTTTTTTTGCTGTAACCTTTTATTTGTAACCATTCATTAAACTTATCCATGATCATTTTCATTTATAAGATGAGTATAAATTTGTGTGCTGTCCAGGCTGCTGTGCCCTAAAAAATCTTTTATCTTTTCAAGGCTCATGCCGCCTGCTAAAAGGTGCGTTGCTATTGAATGGCGTAAGGTGTGCAGCCCTGCATCTTTTTGTATCAACTCTGTATTACGGGTTTGTATAATTAACTGTTGCAGCTTTACCAGCATCAACTGTCCGCCTAACCGCTTGCCGCTATTGGCACTGATAAAAAATGCTTCCTGCTTACTGTCTTTTAATAAAGCATTTCTTCCATCGTATAAGTAAGTAGTGATGTATTCAAGACTTCTATTGCTGATCGGCACTAACCTTTCTTTATAGCCTTTGCCTTTTGTTACATGCAGTACACCACTGCTGATATTTATATCGCTTACATTTAAATGGTAACCCTCATTTCTTCTTAACCCACAGCCATAGAACACTGCAAGCATTGCTCTGTCCCTTTGCTGTATAGCTTCATAAATCGCTTCGCTTCTGTTGTGTGTCTTTTTCTCCGGTGTTATCTGTGTGGCTTTATAGAGCTGCTGTATTTCTTCTTCGGTGAGTACAGTTAATTTTTCCTGAACTATTTTTTCCTGTGATATTTTTAATGCAGCAATGGGAAGCTTTCCGGTTTGGCGCAGGTACTCAGTAAACTTTTTTAATGCCTGTAAGTATTTATTCAGGTGCGTATTGCTCAATGCTCCTGCTCCGCTCATATGGTTCTTTCTTTGCTTTAACTGGTTGTAGTAATAATCTTTTATCACCTCTGTTGTGATGTCTGTTAATTGGGTCTTATGCTGCTTTTCAAGATGGTTTAATAATCCTCTTATTTGTATTGGCATGTAATACACACTTTGCCAACTATAGCCTAATACCTCTAACCATTCTTTAAAGCTTTTTTCAATGTACTGGTATGCCGGTGCTGTTACGGGTAATCGTTTCATCTGATAACCGTTTAAGTGGTAAATAAATTTTGTGTCGCTTGCTGTTTTCTAATTTACTGGCTCACTACAGCTAAAGGCTTTGCTGTCCTTCGTTTCATTGAGCCATTTATTGTTTGGCTCATTGATGGCTTAGTGGCTCGTAACGCTTGCAGGATATCATCGAGGACGGTGGCAATACTTTTTTGTAACTGCGTGTATTCTTCATAGCTAACAATCTCAAACAGGTAACCTTTTTTCTTTTTGCCTTCCTGTAATTTGATATAACCACATTGCAGTAATTCATTGTGATAACGCCTTACTGTTGTGCCTGGCAACCGTAATACTTTCCTGATCTCTTTATTGGTAAATGTGGATTGCTTCTGCTCCTGTAATAAATGTTTCAACTGCTCAAAATAATTTCTGCATGCGCCTGTTAACTCATCACTCTTTCTTAATAATATTTCTTTCATCAGTTTGTTGGCCTCTGCAATATCTTCAAGCGTTGTATTGATGTAAGTTTCTCCGGTGGCCGTATCGGTATGTTTTTCTCTTTGGTACTGATGATAAAAAGTAACTGCTTCAATAAATTGTAAATAATGTGCATTGGTTCTTCTCGGTTTAAAAACTTCATCCGGTAATCTTAACTGTTCTGCAAAAGGATTTCTTACAACAACGGGCTGCAATAATCTTTGTGTGTTCTGTAATAATAGTTTGATATTTTTTTCTTCTTCGCTGTTGATCGTGCCGGCACTTTTTTTTCTCTGGTAATTCATAATAGCTTCATCCTGCATTTTACTTTCATCTATGTAAACCAAAAAACTCCTGTTGGCATTATCTTCATAAATGCTTTCCTGTGTTGTGCATCCGGCCACAGTTACAGGCCCCTTAACTTTGAACGTAATCGTTCTTGTTACTCCTTTACTGTCTTTAAGCGGAACCATTTTAATAATATGTTTTTTGCTTATCAGTTCTCTTATGGCATACAGCACACCTTCTGCACCGTCCATATCTTCTATTAAAATAAGTTTGTGCTGCAGGTCATATTCACCGAAGTAATACAAGGCATTGCTTGTAAGTGATGTGCTTTCTATTTTATCTTCTTCCGGTATCAGCTCTGCAACTTTTTCCTGCAAATGGCTTTTACCTGCACCACTTGAACCAAAGCTTATAACATGTAATGGATTATCTCTCTTACGACTTGTAAATATGGTATACATTAAAAGGCGGTTACTGCTTTCTCCAATAACACCTGCTTTGCCTATCATCTCATTTGTTCTTTCCATCAGTTCCGGCTGCATTAAAAAATTTATGGCTCCCTCTCTTTCATCAGGTGTAAGCATTTTCTTTTTTACTTCCTTCGCTGTTTGCTGCTGCTCGATCTGCTCAAGCCTGTACAGTTCCAACTGCCTTGTAATATTTGCAATGGCTTTTGTGATCTGCACTGTCCCTACTTCTAAACGCTCTGCCGCTTTTCTTATCAGCTTTTCTATCTGCACATCATTATACAGATCAAGATTGTGATTGAGTGGCAGCGCTGCCAGGTCTGCGTTATTCATGTAATGCTCGAACTTTCTATTAATAACTTCTATTCTTATCGTTACTCTCAACCTGTCCAGCCCGTCAAGTCTTACACCTCCTAAAATCGTAAAGCCAAGTTCATCTGTTACATAAGTAATAGCATTGGCGTTGGTGGTGTCTATTTTTAAATCGGTCATGTGGAAAAAAGATTTTTCTGATAAATAAGTCACAAAACTAAAAGATAGGTCGCAATACACCAAGACTTATTTTATTTGCTTCTGCTATATCTATCAGCTAATTTTGTTGTTAGTGTCCATTTAATAGCTTTTTAACCACTTTTATATGACCTTAGGGGAGAACATTATATCACTACGTAAGAAAAAAAGTATATCACAAGCCGAACTGGGCAAAGCGGTAGGCACTTCGGGGGATATTATTGGCCGCTATGAACGTGATGAGGTAAAGCCTTCTATTGAAGTGGTTATTAAAATTGCAGATACTCTTGAAGTGTCTATTGATTATCTGGTAGGTAATTCCAATGTTGAACTGGATAAAACCGTACTCAAAAAAATACAGGATATACAAAAATTGCCAGCTGATGACAAGGCACATTTGTTTGCACTCATGGATGCTTTTCTTAGAGATCACAAAGCTAAAAAAGCATACGCTTAATAAAATAAATTTTAGTGGAATGTATCCTGCATGATCTCCTGCAAGTTTTTTATTCTTTCTGTAATGGTAAGTAATTCAGGAGTGGTAATGGTAAAGTCCTCTTTATAACGTGTATCAATGTACGCTCTCTGCAATAAGCCAAACAGCCTTTCATTCTTCTCATTATTTCTAGGGAAGACAGCAGGTAATTTATAATTCACCATTGAACAGTAGCGGATCAGTTTATCAATGTTATGTGTATTCACATGCAACCCTGTTGCTTTTTTAAAAATGGTATGCAGTGCATGTTCTGCTGCCTGGTGCAGCATGAACGCTGCCATTTTATTTTGCTTCCGTATCCGGTAAAGCTCTGCACCTGCTAAAAATTCATTCACTTTATTAATGCCCTGGGTCCAATAGGTTTCATTTGTTTTAATCGTCTCCTGTTCATCTGTTGCTGTAGTCAATGCAAGGGTTACATTCCCTGCATCGTGTATGCACTCCGCTACTTTGCAAACTGTATTTGCAAACAGATGACCTTCATTTATCCATTCAATAAACCGCTCTATGTTCAGCACTATTGCAGTAACAGGAATAAAAGAACGGCAATGATTTTCTATTTTGTCCTGCAAAGTATTACAGCTATCTGTGTCGTTTGTATTCACCAACACCAGCATATAATAATGGCTTACATTTTTGCATGTGGGATGATTGTATGCAAAGATGCTTTCTGTACGCAGGTGTGATATGGAACAGCCAAGCAGGTATATTCTTTCAGCCGCTACAGCTTCTGCAATAAGCCGGGCCACTTCAGCTTGCTGACTTATAAAACCGGCTGGTAATGGCTTTGCTGTCATAATGCTTTTTTCTTTTTTTTCTTAGCTGCTTTTTTACATTCAGTAACTGCCCTCTCCTTTGCAGCAACATCCAAAAAATCAAGTAAACAATTAAAGGGATACAAAAACTCATCAAAGTAAGTAGGCACTCCTATTTGCATTTCATATTCCAGGTAATCAATGAACATGCGCCGGAGATTCTCTCCTAACACTTCTACGTGTGGCAGTTGCAGCAGTTGCTTTAGTTCTTCCTGAAGTGTTTTGCTTAATGCTATTTCTTTGGTATCAATGCTGCCCATAACAGCCATAAAGTAAATGACATCTTGCAGGATATTCTATTCCTGCAACGGGTATCTTATCCTCTTAAAAAGTGTTTTACAACACTCACTTAACCGTATTTATGCTGTATTGTTTGCTATCCCCTTTCCTTATATTTGTAACATTACAACTAACCCAGATATGGATAAAACAATACACCACGGACGCAACATTAAACGCTTTCGTGAGATGCTTGGCATTAAACAGGAAGCCCTTGCTTACCAACTCGGAGATGACTGGAGCCAGAAAAAAATATCTGCTCTTGAACAAAAGGAAGTTGTTGATGACACATTGCTCGAACAGGTTGCCAAGCTTTTAAAAGTTCCTGCGGAAGCGATTAAAAATTTTGATGAGGAAGCTGCTGTAAATATTATTTCTAATACTTTTCATGATACTTATGGTTTGATAAATTATAATCCAACTTTCAATCCTGTAGATAAATGGGTAGATGCACTGGAAGAAAATAAAAAATTGTATGAACGTTTGTTACAGGCTGAAAAAGAAAAAATTGAACTACTGCAAAAATTATTGGATGGAAAAAAATAAACTTACTCAGTTAATAATTCTGACGACTTGTTATTTCTATAACATACTACATGTCGTCCCATACTGAGACTTTTTATAGTGTCTCCTTACCTATAATCTTCATTTATGGATAATTCCTTTTGTAGCTTTTTTCTTCTTATTTTTTAAACTCTGTGCAGCCGTGTCCTGCCCCTCACAAGGCTCTTAGGGAGACACGGCAGGGGGAGAAAACTACTCCATTATTTTTTAAACCTATATCCCTTTGTTAATATTCCTTGGTCATCTAACCAAAGTAACGTGTCTTTAATTACTCTAATATTACGTAAGACGCCCTGCGATTCTGGAAAATAAATCACTAAGTCATTATCTATAATTTTATAAGGATATGTAATAGAAGGTTCAAAATAATAAATCGAATCGATTTTAATATCCCACATGGGGTTTTCAAAATCACCCCACTTCCCAATTAAACTAAATTTTAAAGAATCTTCATGGGACAGCTTATTTGATACCTCAGTTTTTAAACTGCTTTGTTCATTACAACTGATAAAAAAAACCAATGATAAAAAACATATTGTTTTCATAATCAAATTTAAATATTATTAATAAGGTAAGTTAATAAGGATGTCTATAGCCATAAGATTTTTCTTTGGGGAAAGTATCCGTTGCACGTTTGCCTGGTGCAATAGTTTGAGTACCATCTCCATTAGTTATTGTCTTATAGCCAGCATCTCTATGATAAATAACGTTACCCTTTTTCTTAAACATGGCGGCTATATTTGTTCTAGATTGATTTGGATTTTCTTTCGGGGATGACCTATTAACTTCCTCCGTATTCTCAAATTTTTTCGGTTTTGTTGCTGTCTTACTTTTGTCTTTAACATCCTGATATAATTCTAATACTTTTTGTAAAAGTTCAGGATACGCCAGCGGATCACTAAAGTCCGGTTTCAATTGCTTAGTAGCCATATTAAACATATCCAGCATCATATCTAAGCTCTCCGGTTGCCCATCCGGGTTAGTAGCTCGGCGGGCATTACTACCTCCTTGTCCATTTTTAGAAGTAAATGCTATGCCCCCTGTTTTGTTCTTAGATAGCGGAACTCTTGGATCTCTCTTAGTATTTTTAACCAGTGTATTGTCTCCTACACTCCTCAGACCTACCTGAAGAACTTTTGAACTTACACTTACGAGATTAGAACTTTTAGATATAATTTTTATCGCTGTTTTAAAAAACCCAGGTTTACTCACAATATTAACTGTCTCTAATACTTTGTATGGTTCCAACCCGTCCAAATCAACATTTGCTATAGGTTCATTACCTGCATATTGATACGGAGTTAATTCAGGATAGTCGTCTGTAAGAGGGTCAAGTTGTGTAAACCTTCCAATTTGAGGATCATAGTTTCGGAAGCCATAGTCATACCAGTTAAGGTCTGCTTCATCTATTAACTCTTTATCGTTATAAAGATTCTTATTATCTACGTTACCTTCATTAGGGTCTGGAAGTTTCCTTGAAGATATAGCAGCTATCTTCAACCCAAAGGCGGTGTAATTAACTCCCACTTTTACCCTCACTTCCACTTTTTCCTGATCACCCTCCCAAAAAAATCAAAGAACTTTTTTTAACCGTATTGTTTTATGAAGATAAAAAATTATCCGGATTGCATACTATGTTTAAAAAAAAGATTTATCCTCTGCAAAGAAGCTAACCTGCATTTACATAATGTGGTATTATAAGTTCGCTGTCGCAAAAGCATTTCATTTTTATTGCCGGAAGTGGTAATACTTTTCTTATAATCACATTATGTAAAGCAGGCTCACACACCATCGCTTCTAAGACACAGGCATAGTACATACAAGAGCAAACAGCATCAGCATATCATTGGCAAGCATTGTACTGTTGCCTTTACGCAATGCCGGTGAATGATGCAATCGGCTTTTTATCTTTAATCATCTGCATCAAGTTGCATCATTCACCGTCATTGCATTTTTTACCTTTCGTTCTATTCATCGATGAAAAAAAAGTATCAGCGAAAAAAATATAAATGATAAGCTATCTAAAAGTTGATTAATGATTACTGTTAATGATTGTACTGCTGTTGGTTTATTTTCTGTTGCTGAACTTATCGTTTATGTTTTTTTTGCAAGCCAAAGCCGCCATAATAAACTTTAAAGAAGTATAAATTTTCCGGCGGCTGCGGCAGGCATTTTAATCCATAATTCAAAAATTAATTTTGTACTTTCGTTTTGTAAACATCTCAGTTTGCATGGTGCAGCAAAGCACAATACTAACACTGGCGCAGCTTTAGCGCAATACTTTACTGGCCTTCTCTAAAAAGCTATAAAAAAACAAGAGGGGCAAAAAATCTCCTTCATTTTTTATTCTTCTAAAATGTATTTCAAGTATAAAAAGCATAAAGGCTTTAAACTTAAAATGAGTCTCTCCGGGATTGTTGATTTGATAAAATTGCTTTTACTTATTTGGCTATCTATTAAAAAATAAAAGCATCAGGAAGCGACTTACGACCTCCAGAAGCGTTGGCTGACTTGGCACGGCTGCAACAAAAAAATAATTAGCAGAGCAATGTTGGCAGAGCATTATTTTTTTGGTGCCTGTCGGTGTTGGCTATTTATACATAATGTGTCTTATAGGATTTTTTTCAGAGCATGTCTTGCATGAGCAGAGGTAAAAAATGCGACAGCGAACCTATAAGGCCACATTATGTTAACATAGCTTCAGGCAGTTTTTATGGCATGTGTTTTTGTTCTTGTGCTGATGGTGCAGCTGTTTTATTTTTTTTATCTATCAGATTTATATCAGCTAAAAAATAAATGTGCTGCATTGCGTTGGCTTACAAAAAGCATGACTTAAAAAACTGATTGCAACACCGCAGAGGCCGCCTTGTCTTTCGGCGGCCAAGCCGTGCTGTGTGAGGGTTCGAACCTTGTACCATGACGCATACCTTCTGGTACTCGAACCATTTTTAAAACGGATGATAATTTTTAATGTCTTCTTTCAGTTCTTCCATGTTGTTTGCCTTGTAACTTTCTGTTGAACTTACATACCGATGCCCTGCCATGATCTGTACTTTCCTGAGATTATATTGCTTTAACCAGTGAACGATCACTGATGCCCTCAACTGGTCAAGACTTTTTACTTTAGGGTTTATTTTCCTTAGCTGCTGCATTAATAAGCCTAAAGCATTTTTTAAATGAGCGCCTTTATTCATAGTCATAAATAAACCCTGTTCCGGTGTTGCAACATTTCTATTTTGCAGGATTTGTTTTCTTGTATCATTGATATAGTCCAGCATATCATAGAGCTGATGGCTTTCTAACTTCAAGGTTCTTTCATTACTTCGTCTGGCTCCGGCTATATATATTTTTCCTTCTCTTAATTTTACATCACTAAGTGTCATCTGCAATATTTCTTCGCTCCTCACTGCCTGACAAACGACTAACCCTAACATAATTTTATTTCTCTTCCTGCTTAACTTATTCAGGTGGCTTTCATTTGTTTTTATTTCTGTGCTGTAGTTGCTGTAAAGATTTTCCAGTTCTTCACCCGATAATATATCATGCAGCACTTTTCTTTTGATGCCTTTGATCTTTATATTACTGCATGGATTGTCGATTACCTCATTTTCTGATTGCAGGAACGAAAAATATTTTTCTGTGTGCATTACATAATGTGCAACCGTCTTTTTACATACGCCTCTTATATTCTGATACCGGATATAAGCCATCACATCATTATGAGAGACTTCCGTTATATCGTTTATATTCTCCTGCTCACACCATTTTGTAAAGTATTGTACTGCTGTTACAATACTGGCAATACTTTTTTTGCTGTAACCTTTTATTTGTAACCATTCATTAAACTTATCCATGATCATTTTCATTTATAAGATGAGTATAAATTTGTGTGCTGTCCAGGCTGCTGTGCCCTAAAAAATCTTTTATCTTTTCAAGGCTCATGCCGCCTGCTAAAAGGTGCGTTGCTATTGAATGGCGTAAGGTGTGCAGCCCTGCATCTTTTTGTATCAACTCTGTATTACGGGTTTGTATAATTAACTGTTGCAGCTTTACCAGCATCAACTGTCCGCCTAACCGCTTGCCGCTATTGGCACTGATAAAAAATGCTTCCTGCTTACTGTCTTTTAATAAAGCATTTCTTCCATCGTATAAGTAAGTAGTGATGTATTCAAGACTTCTATTGCTGATCGGCACTAACCTTTCTTTATAGCCTTTGCCTTTTGTTACATGCAGTACACCACTGCTGATATTTATATCGCTTACATTTAAATGGTAACCCTCATTTCTTCTTAACCCACAGCCATAGAACACTGCAAGCATTGCTCTGTCCCTTTGCTGTATAGCTTCATAAATCGCTTCGCTTCTGTTGTGTGTCTTTTTCTCCGGTGTTATCTGTGTGGCTTTATAGAGCTGCTGTATTTCTTCTTCGGTGAGTACAGTTAATTTTTCCTGAACTATTTTTTCCTGTGATATTTTTAATGCAGCAATGGGAAGCTTTCCGGTTTGGCGCAGGTACTCAGTAAACTTTTTTAATGCCTGTAAGTATTTATTCAGGTGCGTATTGCTCAATGCTCCTGCTCCGCTCATATGGTTCTTTCTTTGCTTTAACTGGTTGTAGTAATAATCTTTTATCACCTCTGTTGTGATGTCTGTTAATTGGGTCTTATGCTGCTTTTCAAGATGGTTTAATAATCCTCTTATTTGTATTGGCATGTAATACACACTTTGCCAACTATAGCCTAATACCTCTAACCATTCTTTAAAGCTTTTTTCAATGTACTGGTATGCCGGTGCTGTTACGGGTAATCGTTTCATCTGATAACCGTTTAAGTGGTAAATAAATTTTGTGTCGCTTGCTGTTTTCTAATTTACTGGCTCACTACAGCTAAAGGCTTTGCTGTCCTTCGTTTCATTGAGCCATTTATTGTTTGGCTCATTGATGGCTTAGTGGCTCGTAACGCTTGCAGGATATCATCGAGGACGGTGGCAATACTTTTTTGTAACTGCGTGTATTCTTCATAGCTAACAATCTCAAACAGGTAACCTTTTTTCTTTTTGCCTTCCTGTAATTTGATATAACCACATTGCAGTAATTCATTGTGATAACGCCTTACTGTTGTGCCTGGCAACCGTAATACTTTCCTGATCTCTTTATTGGTAAATGTGGATTGCTTCTGCTCCTGTAATAAATGTTTCAACTGCTCAAAATAATTTCTGCATGCGCCTGTTAACTCATCACTCTTTCTTAATAATATTTCTTTCATCAGTTTGTTGGCCTCTGCAATATCTTCAAGCGTTGTATTGATGTAAGTTTCTCCGGTGGCCGTATCGGTATGTTTTTCTCTTTGGTACTGATGATAAAAAGTAACTGCTTCAATAAATTGTAAATAATGTGCATTGGTTCTTCTCGGTTTAAAAACTTCATCCGGTAATCTTAACTGTTCTGCAAAAGGATTTCTTACAACAACGGGCTGCAATAATCTTTGTGTGTTCTGTAATAATAGTTTGATATTTTTTTCTTCTTCGCTGTTGATCGTGCCGGCACTTTTTTTTCTCTGGTAATTCATAATAGCTTCATCCTGCATTTTACTTTCATCTATGTAAACCAAAAAACTCCTGTTGGCATTATCTTCATAAATGCTTTCCTGTGTTGTGCATCCGGCCACAGTTACAGGCCCCTTAACTTTGAACGTAATCGTTCTTGTTACTCCTTTACTGTCTTTAAGCGGAACCATTTTAATAATATGTTTTTTGCTTATCAGTTCTCTTATGGCATACAGCACACCTTCTGCACCGTCCATATCTTCTATTAAAATAAGTTTGTGCTGCAGGTCATATTCACCGAAGTAATACAAGGCATTGCTTGTAAGTGATGTGCTTTCTATTTTATCTTCTTCCGGTATCAGCTCTGCAACTTTTTCCTGCAAATGGCTTTTACCTGCACCACTTGAACCAAAGCTTATAACATGTAATGGATTATCTCTCTTACGACTTGTAAATATGGTATACATTAAAAGGCGGTTACTGCTTTCTCCAATAACACCTGCTTTGCCTATCATCTCATTTGTTCTTTCCATCAGTTCCGGCTGCATTAAAAAATTTATGGCTCCCTCTCTTTCATCAGGTGTAAGCATTTTCTTTTTTACTTCCTTCGCTGTTTGCTGCTGCTCGATCTGCTCAAGCCTGTACAGTTCCAACTGCCTTGTAATATTTGCAATGGCTTTTGTGATCTGCACTGTCCCTACTTCTAAACGCTCTGCCGCTTTTCTTATCAGCTTTTCTATCTGCACATCATTATACAGATCAAGATTGTGATTGAGTGGCAGCGCTGCCAGGTCTGCGTTATTCATGTAATGCTCGAACTTTCTATTAATAACTTCTATTCTTATCGTTACTCTCAACCTGTCCAGCCCGTCAAGTCTTACACCTCCTAAAATCGTAAAGCCAAGTTCATCTGTTACATAAGTAATAGCATTGGCGTTGGTGGTGTCTATTTTTAAATCGGTCATGTGGAAAAAAGATTTTTCTGATAAATAAGTCACAAAACTAAAAGATAGGTCGCAATACACCAAGACTTATTTTATTTGCTTCTGCTATATCTATCAGCTAATTTTGTTGTTAGTGTCCATTTAATAGCTTTTTAACCACTTTTATATGACCTTAGGGGAGAACATTATATCACTACGTAAGAAAAAAAGTATATCACAAGCCGAACTGGGCAAAGCGGTAGGCACTTCGGGGGATATTATTGGCCGCTATGAACGTGATGAGGTAAAGCCTTCTATTGAAGTGGTTATTAAAATTGCAGATACTCTTGAAGTGTCTATTGATTATCTGGTAGGTAATTCCAATGTTGAACTGGATAAAACCGTACTCAAAAAAATACAGGATATACAAAAATTGCCAGCTGATGACAAGGCACATTTGTTTGCACTCATGGATGCTTTTCTTAGAGATCACAAAGCTAAAAAAGCATACGCTTAATAAAATAAATTTTAGTGGAATGTATCCTGCATGATCTCCTGCAAGTTTTTTATTCTTTCTGTAATGGTAAGTAATTCAGGAGTGGTAATGGTAAAGTCCTCTTTATAACGTGTATCAATGTACGCTCTCTGCAATAAGCCAAACAGCCTTTCATTCTTCTCATTATTTCTAGGGAAGACAGCAGGTAATTTATAATTCACCATTGAACAGTAGCGGATCAGTTTATCAATGTTATGTGTATTCACATGCAACCCTGTTGCTTTTTTAAAAATGGTATGCAGTGCATGTTCTGCTGCCTGGTGCAGCATGAACGCTGCCATTTTATTTTGCTTCCGTATCCGGTAAAGCTCTGCACCTGCTAAAAATTCATTCACTTTATTAATGCCCTGGGTCCAATAGGTTTCATTTGTTTTAATCGTCTCCTGTTCATCTGTTGCTGTAGTCAATGCAAGGGTTACATTCCCTGCATCGTGTATGCACTCCGCTACTTTGCAAACTGTATTTGCAAACAGATGACCTTCATTTATCCATTCAATAAACCGCTCTATGTTCAGCACTATTGCAGTAACAGGAATAAAAGAACGGCAATGATTTTCTATTTTGTCCTGCAAAGTATTACAGCTATCTGTGTCGTTTGTATTCACCAACACCAGCATATAATAATGGCTTACATTTTTGCATGTGGGATGATTGTATGCAAAGATGCTTTCTGTACGCAGGTGTGATATGGAACAGCCAAGCAGGTATATTCTTTCAGCCGCTACAGCTTCTGCAATAAGCCGGGCCACTTCAGCTTGCTGACTTATAAAACCGGCTGGTAATGGCTTTGCTGTCATAATGCTTTTTTCTTTTTTTTCTTAGCTGCTTTTTTACATTCAGTAACTGCCCTCTCCTTTGCAGCAACATCCAAAAAATCAAGTAAACAATTAAAGGGATACAAAAACTCATCAAAGTAAGTAGGCACTCCTATTTGCATTTCATATTCCAGGTAATCAATGAACATGCGCCGGAGATTCTCTCCTAACACTTCTACGTGTGGCAGTTGCAGCAGTTGCTTTAGTTCTTCCTGAAGTGTTTTGCTTAATGCTATTTCTTTGGTATCAATGCTGCCCATAACAGCCATAAAGTAAATGACATCTTGCAGGATATTCTATTCCTGCAACGGGTATCTTATCCTCTTAAAAAGTGTTTTACAACACTCACTTAACCGTATTTATGCTGTATTGTTTGCTATCCCCTTTCCTTATATTTGTAACATTACAACTAACCCAGATATGGATAAAACAATACACCACGGACGCAACATTAAACGCTTTCGTGAGATGCTTGGCATTAAACAGGAAGCCCTTGCTTACCAACTCGGAGATGACTGGAGCCAGAAAAAAATATCTGCTCTTGAACAAAAGGAAGTTGTTGATGACACATTGCTCGAACAGGTTGCCAAGCTTTTAAAAGTTCCTGCGGAAGCGATTAAAAATTTTGATGAGGAAGCTGCTGTAAATATTATTTCTAATACTTTTCATGATACTTATGGTTTGATAAATTATAATCCAACTTTCAATCCTGTAGATAAATGGGTAGATGCACTGGAAGAAAATAAAAAATTGTATGAACGTTTGTTACAGGCTGAAAAAGAAAAAATTGAACTACTGCAAAAATTATTGGATGGAAAAAAATAAACTTACTCAGTTAATAATTCTGACGACTTGTTATTTCTATAACATACTACATGTCGTCCCATACTGAGACTTTTTATAGTGTCTCCTTACCTATAATCTTCATTTATGGATAATTCCTTTTGTAGCTTTTTTCTTCTTATTTTTTAAACTCTGTGCAGCCGTGTCCTGCCCCTCACAAGGCTCTTAGGGAGACACGGCAGGGGGAGAAAACTACTCCATTATTTTTTAAACCTATATCCCTTTGTTAATATTCCTTGGTCATCTAACCAAAGTAACGTGTCTTTAATTACTCTAATATTACGTAAGACGCCCTGCGATTCTGGAAAATAAATCACTAAGTCATTATCTATAATTTTATAAGGATATGTAATAGAAGGTTCAAAATAATAAATCGAATCGATTTTAATATCCCACATGGGGTTTTCAAAATCACCCCACTTCCCAATTAAACTAAATTTTAAAGAATCTTCATGGGACAGCTTATTTGATACCTCAGTTTTTAAACTGCTTTGTTCATTACAACTGATAAAAAAAACCAATGATAAAAAACATATTGTTTTCATAATCAAATTTAAATATTATTAATAAGGTAAGTTAATAAGGATGTCTATAGCCATAAGATTTTTCTTTGGGGAAAGTATCCGTTGCACGTTTGCCTGGTGCAATAGTTTGAGTACCATCTCCATTAGTTATTGTCTTATAGCCAGCATCTCTATGATAAATAACGTTACCCTTTTTCTTAAACATGGCGGCTATATTTGTTCTAGATTGATTTGGATTTTCTTTCGGGGATGACCTATTAACTTCCTCCGTATTCTCAAATTTTTTCGGTTTTGTTGCTGTCTTACTTTTGTCTTTAACATCCTGATATAATTCTAATACTTTTTGTAAAAGTTCAGGATACGCCAGCGGATCACTAAAGTCCGGTTTCAATTGCTTAGTAGCCATATTAAACATATCCAGCATCATATCTAAGCTCTCCGGTTGCCCATCCGGGTTAGTAGCTCGGCGGGCATTACTACCTCCTTGTCCATTTTTAGAAGTAAATGCTATGCCCCCTGTTTTGTTCTTAGATAGCGGAACTCTTGGATCTCTCTTAGTATTTTTAACCAGTGTATTGTCTCCTACACTCCTCAGACCTACCTGAAGAACTTTTGAACTTACACTTACGAGATTAGAACTTTTAGATATAATTTTTATCGCTGTTTTAAAAAACCCAGGTTTACTCACAATATTAACTGTCTCTAATACTTTGTATGGTTCCAACCCGTCCAAATCAACATTTGCTATAGGTTCATTACCTGCATATTGATACGGAGTTAATTCAGGATAGTCGTCTGTAAGAGGGTCAAGTTGTGTAAACCTTCCAATTTGAGGATCATAGTTTCGGAAGCCATAGTCATACCAGTTAAGGTCTGCTTCATCTATTAACTCTTTATCGTTATAAAGATTCTTATTATCTACGTTACCTTCATTAGGGTCTGGAAGTTTCCTTGAAGATATAGCAGCTATCTTCAACCCAAAGCTGTAGTAATGATCCTCTTCAATTATCCTTCCCCTGTTATCCTGTACTTTAAAGTTATCAAAATAAACGGCTTCATTACTTTCGTTGCTTAAATATACATACACATAACCATTCTTTGGAGCCTTTACCGCAGGGATTACAAGAGGTCCCTGGCCATCACCTGAGCTACCAACCCGAACGGCCGTACTTCCTTCACTGACAAAATTAAAACGTTCATCAAAGAACATGATCGTCATGTAAGCTTTTGGATTTGTTCCATTAGGATTATTTGCATCAGGCGCTGTAACACTGGCAAATGATCCGTTCAATCCCAAGTCATTTGAAATATTGGTTGTATTTCCTTTTGCAAGCCCTGTACTGCCGCTCCCTGTAATAGAACTGATGAGCATATTAAGCACATCCGTTGTAAGATTATTTCCTGTACTGTTGGATACTGCATTTTGGTAATAGTATTGCGTTGTTGCAGATATCTGGTCCCCTGCCATTACTTTTAAAAGCACATTCGGTCCTGCTTTTTTGCCCAAAGCACTTAGCTTACTTACCGAGGTGCTGGAGTTGCTGTTCCATCCTGTTGATGATTTAGGAAACCGCGTTTGTGATACTTCATTGTTGGCACCCGCCTGTCCAAACATGGGTTCTTCTGCACCCGATCTTTCACTCTCCATAGTACAGGTATTATAACCTGTATGTACTTCTTCTGTAAGTATCATCCGTACATTCTGCTGGTAATCCCTTACAAAAAAGTCGTAAGCACCTTCCTTTGAGTTTGGCAATGCCATGTTGCCATCCAGCAATAATCCGTCATACTCGTTACTTTGAGAAACGGGTGTCATTACCCTTATCCGTCCTTCTTCAAAATTTATAAAGGATAATACATCACCTGTATACACAAACTCATTTATGTAAGTTGTGATAGTAGTATTAGTTGTATTATCAGGCGTATATTTTTTCTGCAGTTTATTTCCATCTGCATCATAAACGATTTGTATCAGTCCCTTGCCTGTAAGGCGTATCTCTTCGGGCTTATCTAAAAAATTATATTTTATCCCGCTTGTTCCAAGGGAAGTCGTAACACCTCCTGTAACATTCGCTGCATTCTTATTAAGGTCAACAATTAAGTTACCGTTATCATCATACACATAGTCGTCGCCACTATTTGTGCCGTCTTTAAAATCTCCCAGCTTGCCATTGGCTGCGCCGGCACTGCCGTTATCAGTAACTTTCAGCAGCTTATTGCTGTACTGTGCATAGGTATAGCTCATGGCATCCACATTCATCGGTGTATTGTTCCCTATTACCACTCCTTTGTGAAACATTGATTGCAGGTTGCCATTAAGGTCGTATTCAATTTTGCCATTGCTTCCTGTTACTGTAAAATCCATTTTGGTATTATCCCATGCATCGGCAGTGGTTTTCTTTTCTATAAAATCGGCTTTAGTCAACCTGCCTGCATAATCGTATGTGTAATCATATTTACGCTGTGCGTCATCACCCATTGTATTCCAGAGCAGCCCGGTAACATGTCCGTCAAGCTGCTTCAGGTTAAATACATTGTCGCGGTTATCATAGCCTAAATACAATCCAAAAAAGTTTGTCCACTTATCATATCCATTAGCTTTCAGCGCATAGTCTTTATTAATGCCTGTTATATTGTTATGGATGTTGTAAGAATAAGCAAGCGATTCCAATTCGTTTTTACCTGAGCCTGTATAACCGGGAGCTAGGCGCTTTGTCTTCAGCCTTCCCATATCGTCGAGTGTATACTCTGCAATGGTTTTAAAATTATTGCTGCCATATTTTTTCTGAAGGCCTGTAACACGGCCTATCTTATCAAAAACATTTTTGGTAAGCGTGCTGAAGCTGCTGTAGCCTGAACCGGCTGTTGTATGTTTTGAGTGGGTGCTCATCAGCCTTCCATCCCAGTGGTACTGCATGGTGGTAACATCCCTGCCTGACCTGATATTATCTTCCAGCGTTTGTATATGTCTTCCTTTATCATCATAATACTCTGTTGCGTTAAGGAAGGTATTGGTACCCAGAATACGTACCATGCTGCCGGTAGGGAAGCTGAGCGTACGGTTGGTAGCGGCAACAGCTGTTACATTATTGCCGGTGGGGTAAGCTGTTGTATTATCAAAACTGTTATCAAAACCTTTTACCGCTGTAAATGAATAGTTATCATAAAAGAGATATTTGAGTATGGTATTCTTTGCAGGATCGTTAAGATCGGCAGAAGATATCGGGTTATTATAAGTAGCTGTTGTAACGGTATAACTCATAGTGGCAGTGGCATCTATCTCTGCAATAAATGCATCGTTATCCAAACTTATAAAGCCGGAAGTAAATTCAATACTGTTCTGAGCAGCATACCTTGGTATGGGAGTATTGCGGTCGCTTACCGTGAGATCGGTAACGTTTTGGTTGGGGTTAACAACGTTTACCGTATTCAGTGTTACTGAATTGGTAATATCATTCTGCAGGTCGGTTACTGATTTTGTAGTACGGTATAGTGTTGTAATAGTAACTCTGTCCAGCTCATCATATAAATTCGCTGTCCATTCCGGTGTTGCTTTTATGCGCTGGTTTCCATCCTGCATAAATACAACACGGTCACGCTGGTCGTAAATCATTTTTAATTCTTTGGCACCGGGCGCTTTCTTTACAATGTTTCTTCCCTTATCATCATACTCATACCGGAAACAGAGTTCATTTAAAACCTGCTGACCGTTTGTTCCTGAAAATGACCATCCATTGTTGTCAAGATATTTTACTGCCTCGGGCTGCAGGCGATAGCGCAGCAAACCAAAATCATCATAGATGCTGTATACACATATCCATCCTGCATGGGCAGCAGAAGGATTTTCCTCTATTTGTGTTTTGGTAAGGATAACCTGCCCTGAATTATCAGTGTATTCAATTACCTTCTTACTGTTTTCATCTGTACTTATTGTTTTAAATAAGGTATTGGCAGGATAGGGGCCGCCGTTTACAGGAATGTCCCCGGTATTATAGCCGATGGTAAATTTTTGTACATTATCGGCTGCCTCATTTAATTCATATTCTGCTGAATTTCCCAAAGCGCCATTGTTATTCCATGAGTAGCCCGGGGACTTTACATTTTTACCCCTGTTCACCGGTAAGTGAGCGAATGTTG
>MWVW01000061.1_pt1 | contig 26191 bp, 13 predicted proteins | sample 1047191 | NCBI WGS metagenome assembly MWVW01 (sample SAMN06349985, study PRJNA376086) | soil metagenome | isolation source: MtG22-5 sample Antarctic (ecotone) | place: Antarctica
ATAATACCATAGAGCTAATTCGTCATTCCCTTTCTTGGCATAAATATTACCCAATAAAGGAGCAATGCCTCCCAATATTAAATTATTCCGCATTCTTTGTGCTGTATCTTCCGCCATTTTTGCAAAGAGAAGAGCGGAGTCTAGCATATTCAGATTATTATAGGCATCGGCTGCACGCCAAAATGTAACTGCATAAAAAAATGAATCCGGCGAGTTCTTTGTTAATTGCCTGGTCTGGTGAAAATACCTCAACGCTTCATGATAATCTTTCAGATACATGTAAACATTCCCTACCCTGATCATGGCGAATGCCTGGTCATACCGGAGGTTATGCTTTTGGGCAATCTCCAGTGCTTTCAGTCCTAGTTCCAATCCCTCTGTAAGATTCCCACTTTTAGTGAAGTAATGGCTTAGAGACAGCAGGGCTTTAGTTTCACCGGTTGGGTAGCCAACTCGTCGTGATAGTTCTAATGCTTTTTGTCCATAATAAAAACTTGTATCTGGAACATTGTCACGATAGGTTTCTGCAAGTTGTGTCATAATCAACGCCTGTGCAGTGTCATCTTTGGCTTTTTCTAATTCCCGTTTAAGTTTGTGTACCTGGCGTATATCCGTATTCTGCTCATAAGATGAAAGCCATAGGATAATGCTTAAAAGGAATAGTATACTTTTTTTCATATGCAGATGACTTTTAGCTGGGTAATTCAATAATAAATTCTGCTCCTTCACTTTCTTTCGTTTCCACTTTCATATTACCTCCATGTCCTTTGGTTATTATATCATAGCTCAATGATAAACCCAAACCAGTTCCCTCACCTGTTGGTTTGGTGGTGAAGAATGGCTGAAAGATTTTATCTATTACTTTTTGAGGAATGCCACCCCCATTGTCAACAACTCTTATCTCTACTTTGCCTTTTAATTTTTTAGTACTTAAAGAAACTGTCGGCTCATAGCTTTCACCTGCTCCTTTCTTTTTTTCGCTTACAGAATAAAAAGCATTTGTGAATAAGTTAAGCAGCACCCTTCCAAAATCCTGAGGAATGACATTTACTTTTTCCAAAGTTTCATCAAAATGAGTTTCCATGGAGGCATTGAAAGATTTATCTTTTGCACGGAGTCCATGATAGCTTAAACGCAGGTATTCACCAGCCAGGGCATTGATGTCTGTAGGTTCTTTTTTGCCTGAGCTCGCTCTCGAATGTTGCAGCATACCTTTTACAATGGCATCGGCTCTTTTACCGTGATGATTTATTTTTTCTTCATTATCTATCACATCGTTTGCCAAAGCTTTTGCCTCATCTAAATTTCCTTTGTCTATTTCTTTGTTCATCTCAGCAAGCAATTCCTTATTTATATCCGAAAAATTGTTGACAAAATTTAACGGGTTTTGTATCTCATGGGCAATACCTGCCGTGAGCTCACCAAGCGATGCCATCTTTTCAGATTGGATGAGTTGGGCCTGGGTAGATTTTAATTCCGTAACCGTTTTTTCTATTTCATTTTTTTGATTCTGAAGCAATAGATTAACTTTTTGTTTATGTCTGTTATTCCGAAATAATATTGCAGCAATAACAAAAACAAACCCCAGCATAACCAATAGAATGAGCATTTTTATCTTATTTTTATATTGCTCCTCTTTCTCCTGTATTTCCTGCTCTTGTTCCTGTTCTTTAAGTGCCATGAGTTGGAGTTGTCTGAATTTTTTAGGGCCATATAAACTGTCATTCATAGCTATGGCAATTCGCTGATAATGAATAACACTATCTGGGTTCTTATCCTTAAACAATTTTACCAGTAAATTGCTTGCCTCAAGCATTTGCAATTTTTGTGATGCTAGCTTACTTGTAGCAAATGCCAACCGGGCATAATATAAACTTGAATCTTTATTGCCGAGGGCTAGAAATAATTCAGCTATCAAAGTTTGAATTTGGCTGGTCGATACTTCAGAACCTAATAAGTAAGCATCCTGCAGTGCTCTATAAGAATATTGTAGTGCTTCCTGAAGTTTTCCTAACCGTGCATGTATAATCCCAAGCCTGGTCATTACCAACACTTTTAAATTCTTATGTCCTAATTCAATCGAATTTTTACTGGCCTGTTGCTGAAAAAATAAAGCGGAGTCAAGCCTGCTTATTTTTTCATACGCATTTCCTATGTTAGACAAATTAAAAGTACTCATAACGGGATCCGAAAGGGCGTCATATATTTTTTTAGCATCATAGAAATAACTAAGCGCCTGATTGTATTCATTCAATTCTACATAGATAAAGCCTATAAATGACATCGTAGCCGCCTCGCTGCTTTTATCTCTGATGCTCCTGCTTATTTGAAGTGCTTTAAACTGCATCTCCAGTGCTCCGGGGAAATCCCCCAAAAATCGAAGTGCTTCACCTGCTACACTTAATCCTTTAAACTCACCATTTTGAAAGTTTAGTTTCTGCGATAGCTCAACTGCTTCTTTAGCCAGGATCAGGCAGGAATCAGGCTTTGAAAAGTAGTAAAGCTCCGCCTGCTGCAGCAGAAGCTTTACCCGGTTAGTATCTGGTTGATATTTATTTAATGAGTCATTAAGATTGTTGGTTTGTTGTCCATGAATAAGTGTAACACTTGTTATTAATAAAGTAAAAACAAGTGTTTTATAAATTAACCTCATGGTTAACAAGCTAAACATTTGGCAACCAAATAAAAAATTCACTTCCTTCACCTTGCTTAGTCTCCACTTTTATGTCTCCCCCATGTGCTTTAATGATATCATAGCTTAGTGAAAGCCCCAATCCTGTTCCTTGTCCTGTAGGTTTGGTAGTAAAGAAAGGCTGGTAGATTTTGTCCAGTACTTTTTGAGGAATGCCCATGCCATTGTCTTTCACCCGAACCTCAGTCTTTTCACCTGTTTTGCTGGTAGTCACTGATACCATTGGCTCAAAACCATCAGGCAGCAATTTCTTTTTTTCAGTAACTGCATAAAATGCATTTGTGTAAAGGTTGAGGAGTACCCTGCCAATATCCTGGGGGATGACATTTACTTTTTCCAAAGTTTCATCAAAATGAGTTTCAATAGTAGCGTTAAACGACTTATCTTTTGCACGGAGGCCATGGTAGCTTAATCTTAGGTATTCATCAGCGAGTTTATTGATATCCGTTGGTTCTTTTTTGGCATTGCTGCTGCGGGAGTGTTGCAGCATTCCTTTTACGATGGCATCGGCCCGTTTGCCATGATGGTTAATTTTTTTCTCATTCTCCAGAATTTCATTAGCCAGCACTTTTACTTCCTGAATATTTTGATTTTCAATTTCCTGTTTCATTTCTTCAATCAATTCAGAATTCACATCTGAAAAATTATTTACAAAATTCAGAGGATTTTGTATCTCATGGGCAATACCTGCCGTGAGCTCACCAAGCGATGCCATCTTTTCAGATTGGATGAGTTGCGCCTGGGTGGATTGTAAATCTTTTAATGATCGTCGCAGTTCAGTAGTGCGTTCTGCCACCTGGCTTTCGAGTGTGTTTGCATAATTGGTTAATGCATCTTTCGATTGTTTCAGAGATTGCACCATACCATTAAAGTTTTTGGTTACAATGCCGATCTCATCTAATACATCATAAGGAACTTCAACACTTAAATCACCTTTGTCAGCCTGACCAATGCCGGCCATTAATCGCTCCAAAGGCTTTATCAGGCTTACCCGCAGTATAAGTGGGAAGATCAGCAATACAAACAAGGCTGAACCAAGGATAATCAACATTAACCGGAATAAAGCTTGCTGATCATGAAGTCTTTGTGCCAGGTTAGCGGGGGTTTCCGCATTGGTAGTGAAAGGAAGAAGCACCATGGTGGCTACCGATAAAATGGCCATTACACTGGCAAACAGGAAGCCTACCAGCTTTGGGCGAAAACGAATAGGAAAAACTGAATAAATGATATAGATTAAAACCTCAGCCTGCACCAAAATCCACATGCCATATGTATAGGTAAGCATTACCCAGTAATGTTGTGCACCTGGATAAATAAATAAACCGGAAATGAGCAATTTGAAAATAGTGCTGACAGTCAATAATCTTACCGGCACCACATGCATTGATTTATGTTTTCTGAAATACGCACCCTTACGGAGATAAATGATGCTAGTCCATATAGTAGCGATTAAACCAAATAGTCCGGCTAACGGATTTACAAAACTGCCATACGTTTTAGATGAAAGCCCCTCCTGGTTTTGAATAAAGTGAAACCATATCAAAAGACCTATAAAAAAAAGACAGCAGCCTGCGGTGATGTACAACACCCATTTTCTTTCTTTGTCAAAAGCCCTTACAGGAAACAAATAAGCAATTTGTATGATAGAAAAACCTGCTACAGAAATACCTATATTAAAAAAGGTATTGGTATACCTGTAGGTTAATTCGCGAAGTTCCGAATGAAGCCCACCGCTCAAAAAACCCATGCTATGCCAAAGGAGTAAGCCGATGTAATAAACAAAAAGCCACTTTTTATAATCTGCTTTTCCGGCTGACCGCTTTAAGCTAAAAACAAATAATGCCGCTGTCAGCATGATGATCAATGCCATGAGCGAAAACGAACTTAAGAGAAAATAACCCATAATAAAGGCCGGTTTATTTTAATAACATGACATCATTTAACACCAGTCAATACTATGGTGCAGTTGCATTGGGTGTTGTATTATTTGTGCCTCCTTACTGGTGACAAGAAGGCCTTTCATCAGTACAATATCAAAGCTTTGAAGGTTGGATAAAAAATCATTTAACGGCAATGGCTGGCGGGATAACATAAGCAGTAGTTTAAGCTGAATAAGTAGAAATGGTTAAAGTAAATTTAACCATAATAAATCATTTAACGGCAGGGGTTTTCACGGGTTTTTACCTGTTGGTTTTGATGTGAAATTTTGAGATTCATGATATCGGCTGTGCTTCCACCATTATCCTTTCCCACAACTTTTTTACATCCAATATTTGTGACCATGCTTCTATGTAATTCAGGTCAAGGTTTGGGTATTGAACTTCATATACCCTTAATGCATCTGTAAATTGTTTTTCGCTTCCGCCCGATAGTTTTGCCCATCGCAATTTCATAAGTATAGTATCTTCAGGAGTTGAAATTTTGATTGAAAATCCAAATATCTTTTCTTCCTGTTTTCTTGCAAAACGTGATTGGTCAAACGATTCACCGGTAAGAATCCAAAAATCAGCTTTGTCTCCTTCAGTTGTATCTAACAGGTTGAACATTGATTGATGTTCAATAGCTTCTTTGATAGCAGTTTCAGAGAGATAATAATCAGGAGGAGGAAATGCCTGCATGAATACAGGAATAGCAGCAGCGGTTATATTAACAACAATATCAACATCATGCGTTGCTCTTGGTTCACCCTGGAAACTGGAAACGAGGGAACCGGTGACCATATAATCAATTTCATTTTCGATCAGAAGAGTCAACAGTTTTATTAATAGTTGCGGTTGTAACATTTTCCTAATCGTTGTAAATAAATTTCTTTTATTTCTGTATCCGTTTTATCAGGAAAACGCCTGCAAAGACCTGCCAGGAAAAGGTTTTTTGTCAGGGCAGATAATTCGAGCGCTTTAAGCAACCGTTGCTCAGCGCTCATTTTAGTAAGTGCGATTAAATATTGCTTATGGTTTGGTGATTGTTTCACCGTCATTTTGTTCGTTGATATAGTTAAAAGCAAAGTACAATATATTACGGAAAGGTGAATGGATCTAAATTGGGTATGACAATAAAATTTTAAACTCTGCACCCTCACCTTCTTTCGTCTCTACTTTTATCTCCGTCCTGTGCTATCATAATATCATAACTTATTGTCAAGCTGGCAATTGAATAATAAATTCCACACCCTCACCTTCCTTTGTCTCCACTTTTATTTCCCCACCATGTGCTTTTATAATATCATAGCTTAATGATAATCCTAAGCCGGTTCCTTGTCCTGTAGGTTTAGTGGTAGAATGGTTACCACCATTTTTCATCTTTATTTCACCTTTGCAATCTTTCTTCAACAAAATACATATCAATCTCTCCTTTATTCTTGGCTTTAATTTTTCCACGAGGTACACATGTGAATTGTTCTTTGACGATGTCGTAAGTATGTTCTGAAATATTAATTTTTCCGGGAACTCCGGATTGTTCCATTCTTGCTGCCAGGTTCACTGTATCCCCCCACATATCATACTGGAATTTTTTTATTCCCACCACACCAGCAACTACAGGCCCGGTATGAATGCCGATGCGTAATTCAAAATAAGGTTTGTCTAATGATATTCTTTCGTGCTTCAGTTTTTCAACTTCCTGTTGCATGACAATAGCTGCTTCTACAACATTTTGTGCTGTTGCCGAATTTTTTTCCGGAAGTCCACCGGCTGCTATATATGCATCACCGATTGTTTTTATTTTTTCCAAACCGTATTGTTGTATGATGGCGTCAAAGGCACTGAAATAGGCATTGATCTCTTTTACCAGTTCATGTGCCGTCATTTTTTCCGAAACATTTGTAAATCCTTTAATGTCACTGAACAATATTGTTACTTCATCAAAAGCTTTAGCCGTCGTATATCCTTTTTCTTTTAATTCTTCTGCTACTTCTGAGGGCAGGATATTCAACAACAGTTCATCTGATTTTTCTTTTTGTTTTACTACTTCTGCTGTCCTTTCCGTTACTGTTTGTTCAAGTACCCTTTTTTGTTTGCGCAATGTTGCAGTACGCCATCGATAGATACCATACAAAAGAAAAAGTAAAGCAATACCTATTAATATTCTGAACCACGTGGTTTTCCACCATGGTGGAAGAATGGTGAACGAATATTCAAATGACTGACCCCATTCATGCGAATCACTTATGGCTTTTACTTTAAAAGTATATGTGCCGGGAGGGAGGAATTGGTAATTGGCCTTGGCTTCAGAGGAAGGGATGCTCCAGTTATTACCAAGCCCTTCCATCTTGTAGCTATATTTTACTTCAGCTGCTGCAGCCCAGTCTATAGCATTAAAATAAAATGTTAGCTCATTAAGATCATAAGGAAGTTTTAAGTTGTGTGGATAATTATAAAAAGGCTCCACAGCACTGAACCTGATTTTGTTTCTATCCTCTTTACTGGGGTTACTGTAATCAATAAACTTCCCATTGATGGTTACATCATTCAAATGTGTCACAAGCGGTTTTTCTGAACTATCAAAAGGTTTCAAATCAAGCATAATTATTCCTGGTTCACCACTATGCCCCCACCATATACGATTTTTGCTGTCCAGATACCCATCCAATAGAGTGGATTTTAACCCGTTTTTTTCTCCGTAGTTTATTATACCACTCATAGTGGTTCTTGAATTAATTTTTTTTGAAGTTTGTAGCTCATTTGCAAAAGCCGTAGTCAACCTGGTTAAACCTTTCCATGTACTGATCCATAGATTTCCCAGGCTGTCCTTCAGCATGGAAATGACATGCTCATCGGCTAATCCTTCTCTTTGCGTAAAACAAATAAAACTTTTTCCATCGAAGCGACATACACCTGCGTGAGTACCGAACCATAGATTTCCTAACCTGTCCTCCAGAATGGATTTGACAGAATTATTGCTTAAGCCTTCTTTCTCTGTAAAATGAATGAACCGTTTACCGTCGAATTTTGTAACTCCTGAATGAGTGCCAAACCAAAAGTTACCCTGATGGTCTTCATACATCGAAATGACATTATTATTAGTCATGCCTTCTGTCTCTGTATACTGCATAAAGCTTTTACCATCATAGCGGGTTATTCCCCTCTGCGTGCCAAACCAGAGAGTCCCTTTTCGATCTTCCAAAATAACATTGATACCATTACTACTTAAACCTTCCTTTTCCGTAAAATTGATGAAACGCTTGCCATCGAATTTGGTAACACCTCCAACTGTTCCGAACCAGAGATTTCCTTGCCGGTCTTCCATAATGGTGCTGATATAATTATTACTTAAACCTTCCTTTTTACTAAAACGGCTTAACTGACTCTCCTTGAATTTGGTAAGACCTCCCCATGTTCCAAACCAAAGATTTCCCTGATAGTCTTCCTTGATTGAATTCACCTTAAGATTATCAAAGCCTGCTATTTCATTATAATGGATAAAATTTCTGACATTGTAACGGGACACTCCTTTCTGTGTACCGAACCAAAGATTTCCCTGTCTGTCTTCCAGCATTGCAAAAACCCAATTATTATTAATCAACCCTTCCTTTTCGGTAAATTGGGTAAAGGTTTTGCCATCAAAACGGGAAACGCCTTTCTGAGTACCAAGCCAAAGATTTCCACGTTTGTCTTCCACCATGGACAGGACAAGATTATTGGTTAAACCATTCCTTTCAGTAAAATGAGTAAAGCTTTTACCATTGTATCTGCAAACCCCGCTATCTGTGCCAAACCAAATATTTCCCCGCCGGTCTTCCATTATGGCATGAACATTATCATTGATTAACCCATCCTTAATGGTAAAATAAGTAAAGGATTTTCCATCATAGCGTGACACACCTGCGTGAGTAGCAAACCAAATGTTTCCATGGGCATCCTCCAGCTTGCTATTGACATTATTATCATTTAATCCTTCCTTTTTTGTAAAATGGGTAAAGGTCTTGCCATCGTACCGGGAAACACCGCCAACAAGGCTGCTGAACCAAAGATTCCCCATTCGGTCTTCCAGAATGGTATTTTGGGACATACCAACATTTTGTCTTTTAAAGGAAAAATGTGTGAAGTTTTTACTGTCGTAACAGGATATGTTTCCATTTCCATAGTCAAACCAAATATTTCCGCGATGGTCTTGCAGTATAGAAACGACAATATCACGGATCAAGCCTTCCTTTTTTGTAAAATGTGTGAAGTATTTTCCATCATAGCGTGATACACCACCGTTGTTAGTAGCGAGCCAAATATATCCACTCCGGTCTTCCATCATACATCTGATATCTGAAGATTTCAAACCATGGTATGCCTCCAGGTTCTGCATATTGTAAAGGGATGTACTATTATTAACGAGAGGAAGAGCAGCAACCGGTTGCGATAATATAGATGGTACAGTTTTACCATTTGCTGGTATTGGAACACCTGTTAGGATGGTGTCCCCCTCGGAGTCTAAAAGAACAAAAGAAGAAGTGTCTTTACCAATTATAAACTTTTTGAGTTTAGTTTCATCAACAGGAATTGTGGTCAGGTTTTCTGGAATGATATGAACATTCAAATTTGCCTGTACAATTGTAGGTTTGCCCGCAAGCGTAACAGTTGGCTCGGCTAAAGTTAAAGGATCAATTATTTTACCGGTGACAGGAATAGGTATTCCTGTTTTCAATGTATCGCCCAAGGAATTTATTATAGGGTGAATACTGTCACCGGTTACCTGGTTTATACGGTAGCCGCTATCAGTATTGAGTGGAACAGTCAGAGGCTCCGGAAATAAAGCCGGAGGATTGTCATTTCCCTGTTCATTTAACCGACCGCAGCTTACGCAAATAAAAATGATGCAGGAGGCGATAAAAAACCTGCTTGCGAAATTGGTTATTGAAACACTTGTAAGTGGTTGCGCCAGTTTAAATATGTTCATAACTTAACCTGATTCAATGGTAACTGAATTATGAATTCTGCTCCTTCACCTTCTTTCGTTTCTACTTTTATTTCACCGCCGTGTGCTTTAATAATATCATAGCTTAATGATAAACCCAATCCTGTTCCCTGTCCCGTTGGTTTGGTGGTAAAGAAGGGCTGGTAAATTTTATCCAAAACCTTTTGAGCTATACCCATGCCATTGTCTTTCACCGAGATATCAACCCGATAGCTATCGGTTTTATTTCCAATTTGTTTTGTGCTTACTGAAACAGTGGGTTCATAGTTATCGCCCTGTGATTTCTTTTTTTCACTTACAGCGTAAAATGCATTATTATATAAATTCAATAAAACTCTTCCAATGTCTTGTGGTATGACAGCTATTTTTTGCAGGTTTTCATCAAAATGAGTTTCCATGGTGGCATTGAAAGATTTGTCTTTTGCTCTTAAACCATGATAGCAAAGACGAATATATTCATCGCACAAAGCATTGATGTCTGTAGGTTCTTTGACGCCACTGCTGCTGCGGCTGTGCTGCAGCATTCCCTTTACAATGGCATCGGCACGTTTGCCGTGTTGGTTTATTTTTTCCTGGTTATCTATCAAATCATCTGCAAGTAATTTTGCTTCATTCATATTTCCTTTGTCAATTTCATCTTTCATCTCAAGCAATAATTCTTTATTTACTTCTGAAAAATTATTGACGAAGTTTAATGGGTTTTGAATTTCATGGGCAATACCGGCGGTGAGTTCTCCAAGGCTTGCCATCTTTTCGCTTTGTATTAACTGTGCCTGTGTAGATTTTAATTCCGATAAAGTGCTTTCTACTTTTTGCTTTTGTTGCCGGAGCAAAGCATTTGCTTTTTGTTTATGACGATTATTGCGAAAAAGGATGAAAGCAATAATCAAAAGCACAGCCAGGCCTGATAGAAGTCCATACAATCTTATTTTTTCTTTATATGCCGCTTCTGCTTCTTCCAGTTGTTTTTGCCTTGTTTCTTCTCCTGATATAAGTTTTTGTATGGTTTGAAGGTTATTCACTCCAAACAAGCCGTCTTTCGCAGCGGCAGCAATTTTATAATATTGAAGGGCCAGCGAAGGTTGGGTTGAATCGTATAATTCTGCAAGCAAATTGCAGTTAAACATAATTCCCTTTTTAAACGAAACTTTTTTACCATCGTTGTATCCTTTTAAAGCATAGAAAATCGCAGAATCTCTCACGTTGAGCTTTACATACAGGTTTGAAATATCTGCACATATTCGGGAAGAAGCTATTAAGTCGCTGCTTTCTTGAGCCTTTTTAAACCCTTTATTATAACTAACAAATGCTTGTGCGTCATTTCCTTTTTTTTGCTTGATATGCCCATCTATGTCGTATACATATTGCATCAAACCTTTGAGATAATCTTTTTGTTTAAGCGCTATGTTTATATGGAAAGCTGCTGAATCAAGCTTATTTATTTTCTCATAAGCATCTGCTAAAGCATAATGGTCTATGGCGACTTTGTCTTCCAATTGGTTGGCTTCATCTATTTGCAAAGCCTTTATAATATAGGCTATTGCCTTTGGATAGTTTTCCAGTTCGAAATATACACCACTGATCCTGCGGTTAGCCCTTGCAATATCATACCCACTTTTACTTTCTTCTGCAATTTTTAACGATTGAAAAAGCAGTTCAAACGCTTCTGCAAATTTTCCCTGGTATTCCATTACGCCGCTAAGGCCTGCTAATAGTCTTGCCTCCGCCCAGGCATACGACTTTTGCCTGGCTAATCGAAGTCCCGAATTAAAATACTTTAATGACGAATCAATATTGAGACGTGCGTAAAAGAAACCAATGCGCTCAAACGCTATAATTAAAGAAGAGTCATCTGGTGCGAGATGAAGTTTTTGCTGAAGGCTATCCAAACTCTTGTTTTCTGTTGAATCAAAAGGTTCATCATCTTGTGATAAACAGAATAATGGTAAACCAATTAAAAGAATGATATGTAGGCATCTCTTAAACATTTTGCTTAAGCTGGCAATAGAATAATAAACTCCGACCCCTCTCCCTCTTTTGTTTCTACTTTTATTTCTCCTCCATGTGCTTTTATAATATCATAACTTAAGCTCAAACCCAGTCCTGTTCCCTGTCCTGTGGGCTTGGTGGTAAAGAAGGGCTGGTAAATTTTATCTAAAACCTTTTGAGCTATACCCATGCCATTGTCTTTCACCGAGATCTCAACCCGATAGCTATCGGTTTTATTTCCAATTCGTTTTGTACTTACTGAAACAGTGGGTTCATAGTTATCGACTTGTAATTTCTTTTTTTCACTTACAGCGTAAAATGCATTATTATATAAATTCAATAAGACTCTTCCAATGTCTTGTGGAATGACAGCTATTTTTGGAAGGTTTTCATCAAAATGAGTTTCCATGGTGGCATTGAAAGATTTATCTTTTGCACGGAGTCCATAATAGCTTAAACGCAGGTATTCATCTGCCAGGGCATTGATGTCTGTAGGTTCTTTTTTACCAGAGCTTGCTCTTGAATGTTGCAGCATTCCTTTTACAATAGCGTCTGCACGTTTGCCGTGGTGATTGATTTTGTCTTCGTTGTCAATAACATCTTTTGCTATCGCTTTTACATCTTCATAATTCCCGTTTTCAAGTTCTTCATTTAATTCTGTAAGAAGTTCCTTATTAACCTCAGAAAAGTTATTGACGAAGTTCAATGGGTTTTGAATTTCATGCGCAATGCCTGCAGTGAGTTCTCCGAGACTTGCCATTTTCTCTGATTGGATCAGTTGGGCTTGGGTGGATCTTAATTCAGTTAAAGTAATCTCAACAATCTCTTTTTCTTCTTTCAATTCTTTTGTACGTTCGGTAATCTTTTCTTCAAGTTTTATTTTTTCTTTTTGCAATGCTTTTGTACGCCATTTAATAAAAGTCCATATTCCCAATAAAAGTAATAGGCCATATAATGTATATGCCCACCAGGTTTGCCACCATGGAGGCAATACAATTATCTTAATTGATTTTTCTGCGCTTATTCCATAGCTGCTGGTTGCTTTTACCCTGAAAACATAGTGCCCGGGCGGCACATTAAAATAATAAGCCGTTTTTTCCTCTCTTACATCTCTCCATTCTTTTTCAAAGCCTTCCAGTATATATTGATGAATATTATTATCAGGTTCGGCAAAATGAATGGCAGCAAAGTCAATCGAAATTTTATTTTGATTATGACGAAGCGTTATTTCCTTTGCGTCTTCAAGTGGCTCCTTCAATATTCCTTTTTTAGCCTCCAGTACAGAACGACCGTCAATTTTGAAATCTGCAATTACAATTTGTGGCGAAACTGAGTTAAACACATTTTTTGGGAAGCATCTATAATAGCCATGGGGATTACCAAAATATAATTCCCCGCTAAAGCTGGTATAGGAAGGTTGATGTACAAACCTACCTACATCAAAAGTACCAAACCTGTCTCCATAAATATAGAGTTTATCGTTATGAGGATCGTACCTGAAAATACCTAATGTGGAAACTCCCCAGATATTTTTATCAGCATCCTCGGTCATGGATTTCACTATTGTCTTCCTGAACTCTGAGCCTTCCTCACCGATTGCTATAAATGAGTCGAGTGAATCATTCCTGTAATAAAGCCCTTTGCTGGTGCCTACCCACATTTTTCCACTACTGCTTTTGAGAATACTCGTAACAATTAATCCTTTGAAATAATGCTTAAATTTTTTGGTATTCGTATTAAAAAGATCTAATGCTCCTCCTACTGAAGACCTTACATCTATCCAAATATTACCGTCACCTTTATCTAAAAAATTAACAATGGCTCCAAAGGTGCCAGGTGGCCCACCGGAAATACTATTGGTATCGGCAGGGCTATTTACATAGCTGGTAATAACACCCGTCTTATGATTTTTCACAATTAGTTTGGCGCCATTCATTCCAAAATAAGTTTCATTAGTTGTTTCAAGCACAGAAAATACTCCTGAGATCAAATCGTTATCAGAAACTTTTGGATCATAAAAATATCTTGTAAACCGGCCAGTTTGCGGATCAAAAAGATTAACTCCGTTAAAGGTTCCAACCCAAAATTTGCCATCAGATCTTTGATGTATAAAAGTGCCCGTATTGGAGCTTATGGAAAAAGAATCAGCAGGGTTATGTGAAAAAATTTTCTTATCACCTGTTTTTGTATTTTCAATTTTCAATCCTTTGCCACCTGTTGTCATCCATAAATTGCCAGAATTATCTTCTAAGAAATGGGCAACTGTTTCTTCCATTTTAACTTCCGTAAATCCTGTTTGAAACGGATCAACTCTGAAAAGCTCTTCGTGTTCATTGCTTATCCATAGCACACCTTCTTTTGATCTATAGGCTGCCCAGGTGCTGTTGTTAGTATATCCTTTGGGCCTTTTTTTATCATCGCTTGTAAAGCGATTCATTTTTTTTGTTTCAGGATTATAACAAATAAGGCCATCTGAATAAGTGCCTATCCATATTTTCCCCAAAACATCTTCGGTAATAAAAGTTATATGGTAAAAGCCATGGATATTTTTAACAGGCGGTGTGCTAAATTTTTCAGGCTGCAATGGGTTATAAGTAAATCTTTCGAATGTTCCTGTTTCCCTGTTCATTAAATGCAGGCCATTACTATCTGTACCTACCCAAAAATTGCCTTTACTGTCTTCGAAAATAGCTCTTACTTTATTACCAATAAGGCTACCCGGATTTTTTGAATCTTGTATGTATCGTGTAAATGTTCCTGTTTCTTTATTAAATTTATTAAGTCCTCCTTCTTTTGAGTTTGCATCAAACTCCATCCCTGTGCCGACCCATAATACACCAGATTTGTCTTCATAAATCGACCGGACAATATTGCTACTTAGTGTTGACTTATCCTTATCGGAATATACATAATGTTTAAATTTTCCTGTGGCCGGGTCAAAGCTCTCAAGCCCATTACCACCCCCCCATATTATACCAGTATGATCAATGAGCATACAAGAACCAAAATTATCTTCCCCGGCGGGCAGCCGGTAATGAATAAATTTATTCGTAGCAAAGTCAAATTTATCAAGACCCCCCGGCACAGGTATCCAGATATTACCGGATAAATCTGCTGCAATACATTCAAAATTATTCGTATTAACTGAATTCGTGTCGGCAGGGTCATGGCGATATACCTTCATGTGATACCCATCATATCTTGCCAGGCAACGATTAACTTGATCGGCAAACCACATATACCCATACTTATCCTGGACCATGCTTACTACTTTGCCTAATGTAAAAGTTTTAGTGCCCCTAACGAGGTTAAATTCAGGCAGCACTACTTGTGAGATGCCATGCTTTGCAAACAGCAGTAATAAAATAATAATGATGCCCCGGCCATTGGAGGTCATTAGTTTTTTCAGAGACGATGAATACATGATTTAATACCCGGGATTTTGTTGCAGGTTAGGGTTTACAGCCAATTGTTCATCGGGAATAGGAAATATTAAATACTTAGGATCACTTACATAATTTTTTTCCTGGAAAGGTTGAAGAAATTTTTTAAACCGTATCAGGTCCTGTCTTCTCCAGCCTTCCAGCCAAAGTTCTCTTCCACGTTCATCTATTATATTATCAAGACTTACAGTAGATAAGGCAGAAGCCCCTCTCGACGGATCAGTGCGGATAGCATTTACTATCAATGTAGCAGTATTGCCATAGGAACCGGCATTGGTGGCAGTACCTCCCCTGAGTATCGCTTCTGCTTTCATCAACAACACATCTGGTAAGCGGAAATAAACAAAATCATTATTTGGGCTGAAATAATTTGGCCAATCGGGAAAATATTTTATAGGTCTTATGCCAGTCACTTCAAGGTTGCTACCTGTTTCAAGATTTTTTACTTCGGGAGTAAAAATTAATGGTGCCCCAGATCGATCCGTAAGCGCTGCTCCGGTAAAATAATTATACTGCTGACCAATAAGAAATCCAACATTAATACCGTTCGCTGGATTGGGAGGTGAGCTTGCACTTAAGTAAACGACTCCTCTTCTTTTATCGGTTGGTTCAAACTTATTATAAAAATCAGATAGTGTTGCCCATCCGTTTACTGCAGGAGCCTGGTTGTAATGAAGAGGGATTAGCCAGGCTAAAAACAATCCGTTATCAGGTGTGGAACCCGCAATATTTAGTTGAGTAAAAATATTTTCTTTACCTATAGTTGTGTTATCTGGAGCAAAATTATCAAAGTAGTTTGCGCTGAATGTAAAAGCATTACTATTGATGATTTCATCGGCCAAACTTATTACCTTATTCATTTCTGTTGTACTGTACACAGGGTTTGATCTGTTTTCATAAACTGCTTTATTCAGATAACACTTCATCAGCAGCACTTTTGCCGCAGCTTTATTTGCTTTGTATACAGGAACTCCTGGCAAATTGGATTGTACAGCATTAATTTCATTGATAATATAATCCAGGGCATCAAGTCCTTTTCTTACTCTTGACGGTTGAATTAAACTTTCACCGGGTTCACGATAAGGCATTTGGTCAAACAAATCTAAAATTAAATACATGGCCCATGCACGAATAAATCTTGCTTCAGCTTGTTCCTGTACTGTGGGATTGTATCTTAATAAATCTGTAGCGGTATAAACTATTCCATTTAAACTATTGAAACACTCTTTTATTCTGTCATTATTTGACAGCCACTTTTGCTGATGAATAACCCGCCATATACCATTATCATCCCAATCTGTTCCCCGTGTAGGAAATATCAATTCATCCGTACTAACCTCCTGAAGTGGAAAAACTGTAAGATGGTATGTGAATACTTTTTCAAGAGAATTGTAAACACTTTGTAATAATATCGCTGAATTAGTAGTGCCTGAACTTATGCCACCTTGTGTAAGATCTCCCTGAAATTTTTCATCGAGCTTGGAGCAGCTATTTAAAAGAGCTACCCCAAAAACTGTGAATACTATAAATATTTTTTTAATCATAAAAAGTTATTTAAGAATCACAGTGAAAAGTTTAATCCAAAAATTATTGTTCTTGATGATGGGTATTGCAAATAATCAATTCCTAAAGACGGTATTCCTTTTATACTTGCATCAGCATTTGATTCCGGATCAAACCCCGGATATTTTGTTATGATAAAAAGGTTTTGCCCGGTAATATAAATGTTGGCATCTTTGAAAACCTTCGCCACATTTTCCAATGCATAACTCAAGGTGAGGTTGGCCATTTTCAAATAGTTTCCCTTAAATATAAACCTTGACGACGGAGATTGTGATGGATTGGCAAGAGATTCTTTAACCGGGTTTTTAAAAACAGACAATCCAATATTACCACCTCCGGCAATAGCCCCAACATTTAAAGCCTGCATAAGACCTACAAAATAGATTTCTTGTCCAAATGCGCCATACATATTTGCAGTAAGGGATAATTTTTTATAATGAATAGAAGGACTGACGCCTAATAAAATTTTCGGATTGGGATTTCCCAAATGATAAAAACTGGCACCATTGTCAACATAATTTGAAAATCCGGTAGCCTTATCAATATCAATGAATTTCCGGGTAAAAAAAGTATTCATAGCATATCCGTTCTCAATTATCTGAATGGGACCGGATACAAACCCTGTAAATACAGGAGCAGGGAGGCCGGAAATATTATTTTTCAGGAATGTTGCATTAAAACTTAAGTCAGCCTGAAGATTTTTATTGTTGACGATTGATGTACTAAGCTGAATTTCAAATCCCTTGTTTTGAATTTCACCATGAAGATTTTTCCAGCGAACTGTGGCATCTGCCGGCGCAGGCTGAATGGGTGGACCGGGAAATAATAAGTTAGTAGTGGCTTTATTAAAATAATCAACAGTTCCTGAAATTCTATCATTCAAAATTGAAAAGTCAAGACCAATATTATATTGCCGGTCAGACTGCCATTTCAAATCAACATTTGGATTATTTACCTGGCGAATAATACCGGCATCAAAAAATGAATAACGGACTTGTGCCGAGCCGGCGGGAAATTCCTGGTTACCAGTTTTACCCCAGCCGACCCGAAGTTTAAGCGAATTAACAAACTTCAGTTTAAATAATTTTTCTTTACTTATATTCCATGCCCCGGCAAAAGAAGGGAAGTAGCCATATTTATTATTTTCACCAAACTTTGATGAACCATCGGCTCTTAATGTAGCCGTCAATAAATATTTATCCCTGTAATTAAAAATTGTTCTCCCAAAAAAAGATTTTAATATCGATGTTGGATCAGCATAGGATGATATACTGCGTCCGGTTAAATCCGAATACTGAACATAGTTAGTATAATCCAGGCCAAGATTGCCGAAACCTGTGCCCGGTACACCTTGTCCGGTAAGTGAAAATCCTTTTAATTTAAATTGAGTGTATTCATATCCGGCAACTGCATCCAAATTAAGATTAGGAAATATTTGTTTATCAAAGTGTAATGTATGGGTGATTTGGCTTGTTGTAAGTTCATTATTCTTAATAGTTGCCAAACCCGGGGGATTGCCTGGGGGTATTACATCCTGGTTCACTGAAGATCTTGAAATTCCCGTGCTGTAATTAATGCTGACTAATAATTTGTATTCAAGCCAGTTTGTAATTTTATAATAGGGTGAAACGCTGCCGAGGATGGTAGTAACTTTCAAATTATTTTTTACCAATTCAATTTGAGCTAAAGGATTCCCTGTGTTTATGTTTCTGAATGTCCCATCTGCATTTCTTAAGGAATCAGTAGGGTTCCATTTAAGGGCTGAATAAATTATTCCGCCGGAGCCAATATCAGGTGAAGGAACATTTTGTAAATATTGGCTGGAGTTCAAATTAATATCTAATCCCAGTTTTTTACTATCAAGAAATTTAAAACTACCAGAGAGACCTACAGCATATTTTTTAAAACCAGTATTCTTAAGGATGCCATCCTGGTTTAATAAATTCCCCGAAATACGGTATTTCCCATTTTCATTTCCTCCGCTTAATCCAATAGTGTAATTGCTTTGAAAACCATTTTGTAAAATGGCATCTAATGCATTTACATTACCTCCTTTGTCAAATGCGGTGTTTACATTATAATATTGTATTGCCTCCCGAAATTGGGCTGCATTCAATACATCTATTTTCTTTAATATTGAATTGATACCGGTTGAAACACCTACGTTTATTTTTGTTTGCCCCGTTTGACCTTTTTTAGTATTAATTATTATTACCCCATAAGCAGCTCTCGATCCATATATCGCTGTTGCAGATGCGTCTTTAAGTATATTAATGCTGGCTATATCATCCGGATTAAGAAAATTCAAGGGATTGTTACCGGCTTGCAAACTCCTTCCATCTAATGGAACCCCATCTATTACAAACAATGGCTGGCCGGTACCACTAAGTGCTGAGTTACCTCTTATTTTTATAGTAGCAATGCCTCCCGGTTGACCGTTATTATTGCTTATCTGCAAACCGGCTACTTTACCTAAAAGCAGTTGATCGGGTGAGGTAAAAATGCCTTTATTAAAATCACTTGCAGAAACAGATGTTACCGCCCCTGTCAGGTCTTTTTTCTTAGCAGTTCCATATCCAATTACAATTACTTCATTTAAGGTTGAAGAAGTAGCCACTAACGCCACCTCTATATTATTGGAACTGGTTACATCAATGTCCTGTGATAAAAAGCCCACAGATGAGATCGTTAATGTTTTTACAGATAAAGACACAGTAAGACTGAAATTACCTTTCATATCAGTTTGCGTACCAAAGCCTGTGCCCTTAGCAATTACAGAAATATTGGATAAAACCGAGCCGTCTTTGCTATCGGTTACTCTACCGGTAATTACTTTGTTTTGTGCGAATGCATACTGCAGTGAGAATATTAAGAATGCAGGCAAGGCGACCACTTTGAGCAGTTGTTTTGGCATAATTACAGAAGCTATGGTGAAGAAATCAGTTTTATAATTTAATAGGATAGTAGGCTCTTATTCTAAATAACGATACAATAAGTTATCACTTAAAATGCAGATTATGAAAGTTAATTTAATTTACCTGGGATTGAATTATTTGTATACTAATTCGGCAACACAGACTAAAGCAGATATAGGCTTAGTTATTATTAATTTGCAATAACTGCCTAAGGCACTGTAAATCGTCAGCAACGATAAGACAATCGAAAAACTAAAACGAACCCCCCTTAAACTTATAATCACAAACTATTTCTATCGGAAAGCCTTATTTATTTTACGATATTCAATGGGTTGCCAATTGATTAATTTAACCCTTCCACTAAATACATATCTATCTCCCCTTTATTCTTGGCGTCAATTTTTCCGCGATGTACGCAAGTAAATTGATCATTAACTAACCCGTAAGTATGTTGTGAGATATTGATCTTTCCCGGAATGCCGGATTGCTCCATTCTTGCTGCCATATTCACAGTATCGCCCCAGATATCATACTGGAATTTTTTTATTCCAACTACCCCTGCAACAACAGGCCCGGTATGGATGCCGATACGTAATTCAAAATAAGGTTTGTTAGAAGATGCTCTTTCCTGTTTTAGTTTTTCAACTATATGTTGCATGGCAATAGCTGCTTCCACCACATTTTGTACGGTAGCCGTATTTTTTTCCGGAAGCCCACCCGCTGCTATATAGGCATCACCAATTGTTTTTATTTTTTCCAAACCATATTTTTGAATGATGCCATCAAAAGCACTGAAGTAGGTATTAATTTCTTTTACCAGTTCCTGTGCCGTCATTTTTTCTGCTACATTGGTAAAACCTTTAATGTCGCTGAACAATACGGTTACTTCATCAAATGATTTTGCAGTAGTATATCCTTTCTCTTTTAATTCCTCCGCTACTTCCGAGGGTAGGATATTCAACAACAATTCATCTGATTTTTCTTTTTGTCTTTCTACTTCCGCTTTCTCTTCTACCACTTCGGCAGTTCTTTCTATAACAGTGCGCTCCAATACAATTTTTTGCCTGCGCAATGAAGCTGTTCGCCATCGGTAAATTGCATATAATGATGCCACTAAAAAAATTCCCACCAGTGTTCTGAACCACCATGTTTGCCAGAAGGGCGGATTTACTGTGACAGTTATCGCTTTTTCTGCTTTTGTTCCCTCACTGTTAAAAGCTTTTACCCTATACACATATGTACCCGGGGAAACATTAAAATAATAGGAGCTTTTCTCACCTCTTACTTCGCGCCATGTATTGTCATAATTTTCCAGCATGGTAAAATATCTCGTGGCTTCAGGCTGCCGGTAATCAATAGTTGCAAAATCAAATGCTATATTATTCTGATTGTATTTTAGATCTAAATCGCTAATTTCTTCAATTGGTTTTTGTATAGGGCTTTCTTTACCAGGTAATACAGGTAAGGTGTTGACAAAAAGATTTGTAATTAGAATTTTAAAATCAGTTTTTACGGCAAGTTGTTCCGGTGAAAGAATATAAACCCCATTATAATACCCAATGTATAACTGTCCTTTTTCATTTTTATATGTTCTCGTGTATGGTGCAAGAGTATTTGGATTTATTCCAAAACTGCTACCATAGATGAATGTTTTTTTAGTAACAGGATCCAATTTTATAATACCCGACGAAGAAGTGAGCCATAAATTTTTAGCATTATCTTCAATAATACCCCCAACCATAAAAGAGTTAATTTCTGACTGTGGGTCAAAAAAGTTTGTAAACCTATCTTCCTTTTGAATGTATTGATAAAGTCCCTTTTCTGATCCGGCCAATAAATTGCCCCGGGAGTCTTCATACAAATAAGTAATAAAAGTCCCTTTCAGATAATTCGTAAACCGGTAAGTTTTTCGGTTTAACCGGTTTATACCTCCACTTCCTGCTATCCATAATGTACCTGAGGCGTCTTCCAAAATACTGTTTATTTCGTTTGAAGTGATAGATGTAGTATCGTCTGCATTATTAAAAAACTGTTTGGTTGATTTATCTTTTGGATTGTAGCGAATCAGTCCCAAACCCCATCGCCCAAACCACATTATTCCCTGCCTGTCCAGAAATATTCTTGTAAACCCATACCTGTCTGAATCTTTAAAAGGCCCGGCAAAAGAAAATTTGGAAAACTTATTTGTAAGGCTGTTAAAAACCCTGATTCCAAGGTGCGAATTCACCAGGAAAGTATTTTCCTGGTAGGGAAACATTTGCCCTACATTATTATCCGGAAGACTAAATGAATCTAAAGGATCATGTTTATACTGTTGTACTAAATTTTTATGCTGATCAAATTTCAACAATCCGTTTCCGCCAGTACTCACCCATAAGTATCCGTTCTTATCTTCAAGAAAATTGCTAGCAAGGTTAACAGTTGGAATACTGTAAATGGATTTATGAAAAGGATCAGTTCTGTATAAATTATCCTCTTCAGTAGTTATCCATACTACCCCGTCTCTTGACGTGAATGCATTCCAGCCTGAGTTATCCGGAAATCCATTACTGCCCTTGTAATGCGTAATTTTTTTTGTTTCTTTATCATACCGGTTGATGCCGGAATACATGGTACCTATCCAAATGGCGCCTGTGCTGTCCTCGTTGATAAAGGTAATTTTCTCATTCTCTTCTCCCGGCTTAATTGGAGGCCGGCTTAACTTGCCAGGTTCTTTTGGGTTATAAAGGTGCCGTGCAAAAAGCCCGTTGCTGCGATCCATCGTATGCAAGCCATCGCCTGAAGTGCCCACCCAGAACGTGCCCTTACTATCTTCAAAAATGGCTGCTATCTTATTATTGATGAGGCTGTGTGGATTGTTGGGGTCATGCATAAATCGGGTAAATGTTCCATCAGGCTCCAGCCGGTTGAGTCCACCATCTTCAGGATCTCTATTAAAAAAGGGAAACCCTGTTCCAACCCAAATAGTACCTTGCCGATCTTCATATATAGTCCAAACAAAATTGCTGCTTAAACTTTTTTGATTGCCGGGTTGATTACGGTAATGAATAAATTTTCCGGTTTTCTCATCAAACCGATCAAGTCCCTGACTACCACCTATCCAAACTCTCCCTTGCCGGTCTTTTATAATGGGACCAACATCATTAAGGGCAAGGCTACTGGTATCTTTTGGTATATACTTATAATGTTTAAAAATCCCAGTAGCCGGATTGAATTGATCAAAACCGGTATTCATTCCTATCCATATGATTCCCGCATTATCTGCGTACACCGAATTAACAACAGTTCCTCCTAAGGAATTTGGGTTACTATCATCATGCCGGAATAGGGTAAACCGGGTTCCGTCATAGCGATAAAGACATTTTTCTTTTTCGCCAGAAAACCACATGTACCCATGAGCGTCCTGGGTTATATTCTTGATTTTACCAAGCGGCTTTCCGTTGGGGCCTTCAACGAGGTTAAACTTAAGATTATTGTTTTGGGCTTCAGCACAATTAAAAAAGAATAACTGTAAAAAAATAATTCCGGAAAACTGAATTTTTCTTTTCATGTTTTTACAGTTTCAAAAAGTTATTTTTTCTACCGGCAAAGCAATACAAAACATAGTTCCTTCCTCGCCCTTTGTTTCTACTTTTATTTCACCTCCATGTGCTTTTATAATATCATAACTCAAACTCAAACCCAAGCCTGTTCCCTGTCCAGTTGGTTTTGTTGTAAAGAATGGTTGAAAAATTTTATCCAGTACTTTTTGCGGTATGCCATTACCATTATCTTTTATTTTAATCTCTATTTTATCATTTAATTTTTTTGTGCTTACTGAAACAGTGGGTTCATATCCTTCAGGCTGCTCTTTCTTTTTTTCATTAACAACATAGAATGCGTTGGTTAATAAATTCAGTATCACTCTTCCAATATCCTGTGGGATGATATTAATATTTCCAATCGAATCATCAAAATCTGTTGTCATCGTTGCATTAAATGATTTGTCTTTTGCCCGTAAGCCATGATAGCAAAGACGGAGATATTCATCAACTAATGCATTAATATCTGTGGGCTCCTTTTTACCTGTGCTTGCTCTTGAATGTTGCAGCATTCCTTTTACAATGGCATCTGCACGTTTGCCATGATGGTTTATTTTTTTAAGATTTTCTTTAATGTCTTTAGCTATTGTTATCACTTCTTCCTTATCATCTTTTTGTAAAGCTTCTTCCATTTCATCAACCAATTCCGTACTTACTTCGGAGAAGTTATTTACAAAATTCAAAGGGTTTTGAATTTCATGGGCTACACCAGCAGTAAGCTCTCCAAGGCTTGCCATTTTTTCAGATTGGATAAGCTGTTGCTGTGTCATCTTAAGATCCTTCAAAGTATCCTGAAGCGTTTCAAAAGATTGAGCATTGTATAAAGCTGCGGAAGCATAAGATGCAAGTGTTTTTAAAATATCCAGGTGATATTGCGAATAGGCATTTTCACTGTATGATTGAACGGTAATTAATCCAAAAACTTTTTCTTTTACAGTAAGGGGAAGGTATATGAGTGAAATAGGAACAATCGTTTGTGACCCATCCTCAAGTGTTACATTGACTTCTATATATTCGCTTATATACTTACTATATTCTTTCCTCACATCGTTGATAAAAATTTCTTTGTTGTTCTCTATGCACCATACAGGGAACTGGTTTTTATTATCCATCTTTCTTTTATATGGTTTATAGCGCATGCCATTTTCAATGGCGAGTCTATAATCAATAGATTCCTCATCTTGTATATAAATACCAATACCAAAGATGTTTGCCTCCATTAATTCATTCACCTTTTCATATACTGTATTTAAAATGGTATCGAGGTTGAGCGTTGATGTAATTTCCTTTCCGATCTGACTCAAAACCGATATGCTGTTATACGACTGTTCGAGTTCAGAAGTTTTCTTTTCGAGTTCTTCATTTTTTTCCTTCATTACAACATTGGTGAGGCGGTTGATCTCAGTCTCCTGCTTCAGCTTTTCCATTTCATGCTGAATGCTCAGATACTTTTGCTTGGTTTCCTGTTCATCTTTAAAAACTTCAGTTTTATATTTATGGAAAAGCCTGTAATGGTGAACAAACAATTCAAAATTCTTTGTTTGTTGATATAACTCAGAAAAAGCTTCATGTGCTTCATAAATTACAGCCTTTGCTTTAATACTTTCTCCCACATCAAGCGACTCCTGTAAGTATTTTATTGCATCATCAAATTTATTCTGGCTCAGAAATATTTTTCCTACATGCCAAAGTGAACGAGCCATGCCTACCTTATAACCAATTTCCTTGTGAATGTCAATACTCCTTAAAAAATACGCTTTCGCTTCCTCCGGTTTATTTTGTTTTACCAGAATATCTCCTATGCCTCTAAGTGCATAGCCAAGATTTCTTTTTTCATTTTTCTGTTCACTTAAATGAAGGCATTCTAAGTAGGTTTCGTATGCTTTATCAATCTGTTCATCATTCCTGTATATTGCAGCAAGGCTTTCAAGGATAGAAGATTCAAGACTGAAATTTTGTAATTCCCTGCAGAGTACCAATGCCTTTTGAAGAAACTTAAGTCCTTTTTTATTATCACCTAATAAACTATATATATACCCGGCGCCATTATAGGCATAGGTCACAGCTTCATTATTACCTGCTTCTTCCCCACGCTGTAATCCCTGTAAAAAATAATCAAGCCCTTTGTCATAATCTCCCATGTAATAATAAATGGCTCCGGTAGATACCAATGCCTGCGATTCTCCGCTCTTATCTCCCAACTCTATAAACATATCCAGCGCCTGTATAGAAAGCGATAATGCCGTTTCCAGGTTTGAAAGGTAGCGGTTGCTTACCCCCATATTCCGGATGGCATAAGCAAGACCTCTTTGGTAATTATTTTTTTCGGATAATTCTTTAGCCTGAATACTTAAATCAAGTCCCTGTTTGGGTTGCGTGACATGCACTTTCCATGCTTCATGGTTTAAATCATCAATTCTCCTGATTATTTCAGCCGGAGTAGATTCAGAAATAGTAAGAAGCTGATCCATAAATATTTTTTAAATTATTGGTAATTGTATAATAAATATTGAACCTTCTCCTTCCTTTGCTTCAACTTTCAATTCACCACCATGCGCTTTTATGATATCATAACTCAATGATAAGCCCAGGCCCGTTCCCTGTCCTGTTGGCTTGGTGGTAAAGAAGGGTTGAAATATTTTTTCTAATATTTTTTGTGGAATGCCATTGCCGTTATCAGCAACTCTTATTTCGGCCCCCCCACCCCCCGAAGGGGGGATTAGAGAAGTGCTGACAGTTACAGTAGGCTCGTATTTTTTACCTGCTTGCTTTTTCTTTTCGTTCACTGCATAAAATGCGTTGGTTAATAAATTCAGTATCACTCTTCCAATATCCTGCGGAATTATATTGATTTTTTCAAGACTTTGATCAAAATCAGTTTTTATGGTTGCATTGAAAGATAAGTCTTTTGCCCGCAGGCCATGATAGCAAAGACGTACATATTCATCTGCCAAGGCATTAATATTGGTTGGTTCTTTCACCCCGCTGCTCCTACGGCTATGCTGCAACATTCCTTTTACAATGGCATCGGCACGCCTGCCGTGGGTATTGATTTTCTCCTGGTTTTCTTTCACGTTGGCTGCTATAGCCACTGCCTCCTGCAGG
>MWVW01000062.1_pt1 | contig 26145 bp, 22 predicted proteins | sample 1047191 | NCBI WGS metagenome assembly MWVW01 (sample SAMN06349985, study PRJNA376086) | soil metagenome | isolation source: MtG22-5 sample Antarctic (ecotone) | place: Antarctica
ATGCAGCGGTTGATCATATTGAGCAGTATTGGGGAGGTGGAAAAACAATTCCAGACAATGCACGTCTGACACATCGTTACTGTAAAATGCAAGACCAAGGATTGAAAAAAATTTTACTGCCAAAAGCCAAGATGAAGAAGCTAGAGAAACATCTAATAAAGCATTAAACGCTTTATCTTCTATTAATAGAGATTATAGCACAATTAGTTTATATTTTGAAGAAAATCCATTTGCATTGAATTTCAAAAAATCTGATATAGGATTTTTTACTGTAAAACTATTAGATGAAAAAGGTCTAATTGATGAAAATGTTTTTGACTTTTTACGTGAAGATAAAAGCTCTAAATTTCAACTAATCAGAAAAAAACAAGAAGTAATTACGGAATGGGAATTCACAAAATATCGGGTAAATAGTACACCTGAACTTATTTACGAAGGAGAAAAATATTGGGTGGCAAGAAATTGGGGCAAGGTAAACGGGATTGATAACACTGAAATATTTATTGAAAAAATAACAAGAAAGTTTCCAAAAATTAAATACAAAAGGAACTCCACGAACTAAGTCATCAGCTTGATTGATTCATGTGTCAGGAATCTTTAAGGCATCGGATTTTAAGAGTATTACTATTTGGTATATGCTTTCTATACCTTTAATACGATGAAAAGCCTAAGCTTAAAAATGGATGAAAAGATCTACCAGGAAACTGAAAGAATTTATCCAAGGTTCGAAAAAATAGGAACCGTTATATCAACGAAGCCGTTGAGTTTTATAATCTTCTTCAGAAAAATAAATTATTAGCTAAGCAGTTGCACAAGGAATCTAAACAAGTAAGAGATGAATCGATGAAGATTTTGGCGGATTTTGAGAAACTTGGCTATGAAGATTAAAACCCTAGGATGAGTACAGAACCCGGCAAAATACTGCCTGTGGTGGTGGTACAAACAGATCATTTAAATTCCATTCACCCTTCAACAATCATTTGCCCTATAACAACAAATATTTATTTAGAATCTGAGATTTTAAGAGTGCACCTTAAAAAAGGAGTGGCTAACCTTAAGGAAAATTGTGATATTCTTATTGATCAAACCCGCTCAATTGACAATAAAAGATTAGTAAAGAAAATTGGATCATTGCCTGAGGTTATTGAATTAATAGTCTAGAAAAATTTAGCAATTATTCTTGATTTATAGCCCGTTTAGCCGTATTAAGAAATGTTCTCTACTCATTTCGATATAGGCCGCTCGACTATTTTCCAATAGGAATCCTTTCGGGTGATTTTGCCATTCCGAAACTCCCAAAGATCACAACCTCGCACTTTCAGGCTCACCCCTAAAGTAGTTGTTCCAGTGAGTGTCCATTCTGACACTCCCATGCGGCCATCCGCGGATACCCAATGGCGGTCTTCACCATAATGAACATCCGGAATACCCTTGAAGCGCCCTGCAAGAGCCTCCCGTACTTGCGCCTTGCCGATGAAGCGTTGCCCCCACGGCTCAGGACCTCTTGGAAAATCAAAGGAACAGTCATCGGAGAAGAATTCCATAATTGCATCGAGGTCATGCCTATTAAATGCTTCAAGGATTTGCTTTAAAGTGTCGACTGTGACTGTCATTTTCTGTAAGTTTGTTTGAGTTTGCGATGTCTTGTAAGTGTTACTGTTACAACTAAAAAGTCCTAATAGTCCTGTGAATAGCCCAACAATTAAAATTTGTTTTGTCATTGTCTATTTTTTTCATCAGTTTCAAGTTTGTGTCGCAAAAGCATGCCGCATAACAATGGAATTTGGGAGTGGAGATAGATATTAAATACGTTGCACTCATTCAAACCCCGTACCCGCAGCTAAGAAACAAGGCTATTAAAAGAAATCATTTAATAATTACAATGGCTTTGTATTTAATGTTTCTCCCAGCCATTTAAAAAACTCCCGCTGCCATACCAGTGCATTTTGTGGTTTTAGCACCCAATGGTTTTCATCAGGGAAATAGAGCAGCTTACTTTTAATACCCCTTGTTTGTGCTGCATGAAATGCCTGTAACCCTTGTTCAATTGGTACCCGGTAATCTTTACCGCCTTGTACAATTAAGATGGGTGTGTTCCATTTGTCAACGTAAGTAAGTGGGTTAAATTCATTGTATGCTTTCTGTGCAGTTTTATTAGTTTTCTCCCAATAGTTGCCGCCAAATTCCCAATTAGTAAACCATAATTCTTCTGTAGTACCGCTCATGCTGCGTATATCGTAAATACCATCATGCGCAATGAAAGATTTAAAGCGATTATTATGAACACCCGCCAGGTAAAAAGCAGAATAGCCACCAAAAGATGCTCCTACACAACCACGACGGTCTTTATCAACATAAGACTCTTTGCTTACTTCATCAATGGCGCTTAAATAATCTTTCATTACCTGTCCGCCCCAGTCCTTGCTTATTTGTTCATTCCATGCCTGTCCATGTCCATACATGCCCCGGCGATTAGGCGCTACAACAATATATCCGTTGGCCGCCATCAACTGAAAATTCCAACGAAAGGAATACGATTGTGTAAGCGGCGATTGCGGCCCACCCTGGCAGTATAAAAGCGTAGGATATTTTTTTGAAGGATCAAAGCCGGGTGGATAAATAACCCACACAGTCATTTTCTTATTATCGGTGGTTGCTACAAACCGCTTCTCTATTTTGCTCATAGCTATTTTGCTGTAAGTAGAATCGTTTACATGCGTTAATTGCTTCATGCTGCCGGAAGGAATATCTATTGTGTATAATTCAGCAGCATGGTTCATGTCTGTGCGGCTAACCACTAATGTATTGCCGGTTTGGCCAACAATGCCGGCTATATCAAAATCTCCATTTGTTATTTGTTTAAATGTTGGTTTGGCTGAAGTATAATCATTAACCTGGAATAAATGTTTAGCGCCACCTACAGCCCCATAAAAAAATAATGCGTTGCCATCATTGCTCCATTTAAAACCATCAACAGAATTATCCCAACCTGCAGTAATGTTCATTATTCCTTTATCGGTCTTTATAACTATGTTCTGTTTGTCGGCTTCATAACCTTCTCTTTTCATACTTAACCACGCAAGCACTCCTTTCAAAGAATAAGCTGGTGAAATATCATAACCCAACATTCGTTCAGAAAGATTATCTGTTTTACCGGTGGCTAAATTGTATTGAAAAATATCGGTGTTAGTGCTTACTGCATATTGTGTTCCGTAAACAGGCTTAGTTACATATAGAACTGACTTGCTATCAGGAGACCAGATGAAATCTTCATCACCGCCAAATGGCTTTTGTGGTGAGTCATAAGGTTGCCCGCTCATAATGTCCTTGCCTTCGCCAGGCTTGCCATTTTCCATTGGGTGCACAAACACATGACTATACGCGCCATCTTCCCATTCATCCCAATGGCGATAACCAAGACCATCATATATCTGCACATTTGATTTTTGCAGATCGGGATAGAAATCTTTTCCTGCCACCTTACGCATTTTCACATCTTTGGCGGTGAGCATGTATTTTCCATCAGGAGAAATGCGGTTGTTTTTTACCAGTGAGTCTGCGTTGGTAATTTCTTTTGAAACACCATCCGCTAATGAAACCAAATAGGTTTTACGATTGCTTTTATTTTCAGCCGCATCGGGTGTGCTAACAGTATATACAACACCCTTACTATCTTTTGTTATACCAACCCCTGCAACCCTTCCTAATTTCCAGAGGAGTTCAGGAGTCATGCGATCCTGCGCCTGGATAGAAAATACAATTACAAAAAACGAGTAAAAGAGAAGATTTTTTTTCATGGTAGAAAATTATTGAGACAAATATACGGCCCTCATTTTTTTCTATTCTGCCTGAATCCTGGCTCTGAATAGAAGTTTGCACCATCACTTCAATTCATTCAACACCTTATACATTTTTTGAACTACTGAAGAAGAAGACCCATTATAATTATTCACTAAAAAAGAAAAAATATATTCAGTGCCATCTTTTGATGTATGATAACCACAAAAACCTTTTACATCACGTATAGTACCGCTTTTCATTTTCATATTATTAAACTCCGGTAAAGAATGGTAAAATCCATTAAACCAATCCTGCTTTTTTGCATATTGTAATATGCTTACCTGGGCATTTGTAGTAATCCTGTTTAATGGAGAAAGCCCTGAGCCATCAACCATATTTAATTCAGTTGTGGGAACGCCTTTCGTTTTCCAGAAATCCTTAATGAGTTCAACACCTTCATCCGTACTTCCCATTCCCTTCTTTTGGTATCCAATCGTTTTTACAATGGCTTCACCATAGAGGTTGATGCTTCTTTTATTAAACCAGTAAATAATGCTGTCAAGTGGCGGCGAAATTTCTGTATGAAAAATTTTTATAGCATTCCCGTTATTGCCTTCAAATTTTACCTGGCCAATATTTGCTATTGCGTTGAGATTGTTTCTTAAGATGCCGGTGAATTCATTAATGGGATCAGCATAAGCAGCCGAAATGGTGAATCGTTTTTCATTAACAGGAATAGTTCCTCTTATCTTGCCCTGGCTTTTACCTAAAGGATAATATACGTAGGCATTATCCCCGGTGCCTTTTGCGGCGGCTGTCGCAATACAATGAAATCTGTAGCTTAAACCTTTAGGTAAGGTTTCCACTATTTTTACAGGGCCTCCGATTTCATCTCCTGATTGTAAAACAATATCAAATTGATTTTCTCTCCAATTTAAAACACCGGCACCGGCTCCGTAATAATTTCCTATATCCTGCCACATCCATCCATCCGGAATATTCTCATATCGCCAGCCGCTGTCATTAATGGCAGTACTATTGTATCCTTTTATATCAAGTTTTTGTATGGCTGCAATAATCCTGTTTATTGTTGCCTCTTCTTTAGTTTGTGCCCATCGCCAACTACCTAATGTCGGGTCACCTGATGGTTTAATATGGATATCACCTTTCAGGATTTTATCAATTATATCACCCTTATAGCCAAACTCCGTTTTATAGCGAAAATCTTTTCCCAACAACCCGTAAGCTGAAACACTGGTAATCACTTTCATGGTAGAAGCAGTAGCCAAACCGGTGTATCCATTCTTTTCAAAAACAACATTCCCTGTTTTAGCATTTACTACATATAAAGAACCAATGCCATTTCTTAACTGCGAATCTTTTTCAAATGCTTCGAAAGCTTTTGTTAGCTTGTTTTGTACAGATTGCGAATTAAGGCTAACGGAAAAAAATGATATAATGACGATCAAAACAATTCGTTGCATAACACTTAGTAACATTGCACTAAAATTAAAGTAATACGGTTTATGAACGAGGTGAACGCATCTATAATAACGATAGGGGATGAATTACTAATTGGGCAAACGATAGATACAAACAGCGCTGTTATTGCACAGGAGCTGAATAAGATTGGCATTTGGGTAAAAACCAGGATAGCGATTGGAGATGTAAAAGAAGAAATTTTGAAAGCATTAAAAGAACAGGGGAAAAATGCACAGATTATTATTCTTACCGGTGGATTAGGCCCTACTGCCGATGACATTACAAAGCCGGCTCTGTGCGAATATTTTAATTCAACATTGACTGTTGATGAAGCAGCGAAGGAAAATGTAATTAGTATTTTTACCAGACTAAATAGGCCTTTAACGGAACGCAATTTAAAACAGGCTGAATTGCCCGATAATTGCAAAGCACTCCTAAATTTAAGAGGCACGGCCTCGGGAATGTGGTTTGAAAAAAATGGCGTTGTTTATATTTCATTGCCAGGGGTTCCGCATGAAATGGCGGGTTTAATGGAAAGCAGTGTAATTCCGCAGCTTGAAAAACATTTTACACTTCCTTTTATTGTACATAAAGCCGCTGTGACTTACGGCGTGGGAGAATCTACTATTGCTGATACTTTAGTAGATTTTGAAAATATCCTTCCACCTTATATTAAATTAGCTTACCTCCCCTCTTATGGCTCAGTAAAATTGCGGTTGACTGGTAAAGGAAAAAACAAAAATGAATTAGAAAATGAACTTCATCAACTGCATCATCAGCTAAGCTCCTTAGTAAAAGAATGGTTGATAGCCGATGAAGATATTACCATACAGGATGTGTTAGGCAATCTGCTGGACAAACATAAAAAATTTGTTGGCAGCGCTGAAAGTTGCACGGGTGGCTACATTGCGCATTTGCTGACTTCGCGGTCAGGTTCCTCAAGCAGTTTTAAAGGAAGTGTTGTTAGCTATGCAAATGAAACAAAAGAAAATGCGCTGGGCGTACAACATGCTACACTGGTAAAATATGGAGCGGTAAGTAAGGAAACAATTACGGAAATGGTTGAACGCGCTATTAATTTGCTAAATGTTGATTATGTGGTGGCTACTTCCGGCATTATGGGTCCTGAAGGTGGAACAAAAGAAAAACCGGTTGGCACTGTTTGGATTGCGGTTGGTAACAGGGAAACGGTGAAAGCAGAAAAACATTTTGTACGTTTTGACCGCACAAGAAATATAGAGGTAACCGGGCAAATTGCGCTAAACACCTTGCGAAAGTTTATAATAGAAATGGAAGAAAAATAGGCATTCGTTTCCATTGCTTATTTTTGGCGGCGGTTATTTGTTGGAAGTGTCGTTTCTTGTTTCTCGTTCGTTTCTTGAACAGAAAGTACAAGGGAGCGTCGCAACAAAAGATGAAATAAGATTTGTAGCTGGTTAAAAAAAGTAAAACTGAAATTTAAAATCTGAAATTGGTATATGGCAACTGTAGATCTGGTTATGCCTAAGATGGGCGAAAGTATTATGGAAGCTACCATTTTAAAATGGCATAAGCAGGCAGGTGATGTGGTAAAAATGGATGAAACGGTTTTGGAAATTGCCACTGATAAAGTTGATACGGAAGTACCTTCTACTGCTGAAGGCGTTATGGAAGAAGTATTGTTTAATGTAAATGATGTAGTGCCGGTGGGTAGTATTATTGCAAGAATAAAAACCGGTGCAAATGAACAGATAAACAAGGAAAGGGGAACAGATGAAAAGATGAACAAGGAACAAGGAACAAGGAACAGGGAACAGGAAACAGACGAGCAACGCATGACAAACCGGAAAACAGAAACAACAAACGAAGCTACCAGCTACCAACGATCAACTCCGAACGAGAATAATAATCGTTTCTATTCTCCTCTTGTATTAAATATTGCAGCACAGGAAGGCGTAAAGATGAGTGAACTGGAAAAAATTAGTGGCACAGGAAATGAAGGCAGGGTAACAAAAAAAGATATTCTTCAATTTGTAAGTGAGCGGAAGGAAAGTCAGGTGAAGGAATCGCAGTTTACAATTCACAGGCCGACAGAAGAACAGCCGGTACAAGAATCAAATGCGCTGTCAACTATTGACCGTCAACCCTCACCTTCTTACGGGGGCAATGTGGAAATAATAGAGATGGATAGAATGCGCAAGTTGATTGCTGATCACATGGTTCGCAGCAAACATACAAGCCCGCATGTTACCTCTTTTACTGAAGCAGATGTTACCAACCTGGTAATGTGGCGGAATAAAGTAAAAAATGAATTTGAAAAAAGAGAAGGCACAAAAATTACTTTCACTCCTCTTTTTATTGAGGCCATTGTACGCTGCATAAAAAAGTTTCCTCTCATTAACAGTTCGGTTGATGGTAATAATATGGTTATTAAAAAGGACATTAACATTGGCATGGCAACAGCACTGCCTGGCGGAAACCTGATTGTGCCTGTGATAAGAAATGCAGATGGATATAATTTGGTGGGCCTGAGTAAAAAAGTAAATGGCCTGGCTGATGCTGCCCGCAACAATAAACTAAAACCGGAAGATATTGCTGACGGAACATTTACATTGACCAATGTAGGAACCTTTGGCAGCCTGATGGGAACGCCCATCATTAACCAGCCGCAGGTGGCTATTTTAGCCGTTGGCGCAATTAAAAAACGCCCCGTGGTAATTGAAACTCCCCATGGTGATAGTATTGCCATCCGTCACATGATGTATTTATCCATGAGCTATGATCACCGGATTATAGATGGCAGTTTAGGAGCTACATTCTTAACAGCAGTAGCTAACGAATTAGAAAATTTTAATGCTAACAGGGATTTTTAAAAGTCCAGCTATCTTTCTGCCGGGCCAACCCATTAATTTATGAATGTTTAGTGGCTTGTTTCATTGCCCTGTTCTTTAGAACAGGGAATCAATATATTATTTTAAGATGGGCTTTAGCCCAAAACTCTTGTCTTGCCTGGGCTAAAGCCGGAAAAATTATTTACTTTTTTAAATCCCGCACTAAAAGTGCGGGCCAAAAAACTATTTCCCAAAACGGGATTTTGAATATGAATATTTTTTCCCTTTCTTTTTTACAATAAATAAATCACCATAAGCTGAATCGGGTAAATCCTGCAACAGATTTTGCCCTGCTAGTTTGTTTATTATATCATCTACCGTGTTGGAATGTCCTACCACCAAAATATTTCCCTTGCTTATATTTTTTAATCTTGATACAAATAAAGTATCCCGGGAATCATACACCTTAATACTAATGCCTGTTGCATCGCTGATAGGTTTTGCGGTTGATTTTGTCCGGATTGTGTTAGTGGAAAATATGCTTTGAATTTTTTTATCCTGCAATATATTTTTCAAAGCCTCCGCTCTTTCCATTCCAGCAGCGGACAATGAAACATCACTTGACATATTTGACGCCTGAGTTTCTTTCTCCGCATGGCGTACAATATAGTAATTGGTAGTGCTGCAGGAAAAAGTAATTACACTTACAATACCAACAATAATTTTTCTCATAATTTATACAATTAACAAAATAAAGATAAACCGCTATAGTATTTCAAACGTCTATGTTGTAAATTAGAAATTGAATATTACAACTATGAAGCAATTATCCGAAACCTGGTTTGCAGAAGGCTATATTGATTTTGAATTAAAGAAGTATGCTTTGCTTGCTTACCTGCAGGAAATAAGTAAGCATTTTAACGAGAATAAATTATACCCGCAACTTTCCGATCTTATTTTTCACTACAATAATATTGTGGCCTTCCGTGAGAATAAAAAATACCTGCAGGAACACTTTCCAAAAAAATTATCGGGCATCCAGATAGAAAAACTCCAGGTGCTTTACGAACAGATGATCGAGGATAATGAACTGATGCAGGAGTTGGAAGACATAATCAACTACTCGGCAGGTAAAATGAAAAACACCATCAGCAATGGTGCGGAGATATATGAATTTGTTGAAGAAAAATTAACCATCAGTCCCGTTGGTTTGGTGCCGCTTGATATACAGGAAGGATACTTTTTTTTAAGTGCCGGCCATTCTAAATCCACAAGGGTATACCACTATCGTTTATCTTTTTTTGAAAAGCACGATGAGAAATACCGCAGCATGAAAACCTATTATATTGACTTGCACCAACGCAGCTTTATAAATACTTATGAGAACATTAAATACGATTTAATAAAATCCAACACCGGCTTACCTAACCCCGCTGTTTACAGTATTGAAACGGATCTCAGCTTCCCGGTAGAAGAAACTATATTGCCCATTGCAAAGCGAAGCCTGGTTAAGTTTATTGCAGCAGCGGCGTAAATTTTTTGATCATAAACATTGCCACTAAGTTACAAAGTCAGGTATCAACACAAAGCTTTGAACATCTTTCCATCTTAGCGACTTCGTAACAAAAACTACAGCACAATTCCAAGTCCCCAATCTTTTCCTTTTTGAATTGCCGGTAATCCTTCTGTTATCCATTTTGCAGGTTTAGCACCTTTTAACAGCCAATCAAAATATTGCTGTTGGCGTATTTGTATGTCTTTACGATTTTTTCTTTCTACCAGGTTATGCGCTTCACCATTATAATTTAGCATCCATACTTTTTTATCAAGCCTTCTCATAGCTGTAAAAAGTTCAATACCCTGGTACCAGGGAACGGCACCGTCTGCATCATTCGACATAATCACTAATGGGGTTTTTATTTTTGGTACATGGAATAAAGGTGAGTTTTCAATGTACAGGTCCGGCCTTTGCCATAAAGTGGCACCGATGCGACTTTGCGTTTTTTCATATTGAAACTGCCTGTTAACACCACTCTCCCACCTAATGCCCCCATAAGCTGATGTCATATTAGCAACCGGCGCACCTGCCCATGCTGCCTTGAACATATTGGTCATGGTAATTAGCTGGGCTACCTGTATTCCGCCCCAACTCTGACCTTGGATGGCTATGTTTTTTGCATCAACCCATTTCTTTTTAGACAAGGCTTGCGCACCGCTTACCACAGAATTGTAGGCATCTTTTGCAGGATGCCCAATGGTATAGGTTATATCCGGCGCAAATACCAGGTAGCCCCTGCTTACATAAAACGGAATATTTATCCGGCTTGGTGTAGGCGAAGGAGCATGATAATTATACAAACCATTACTTAACCTCTCATAGAAGTAAATAAGCATTGGGTATTTTTTTGTGGAGTTGAAATCTTCAGGTTTATATAAAATTCCGTCCAGCATTCTACCGTTAAAAGCTTTCCAACGAAAGAGTTCTGCTGTGCCCCAGTTATATTGTGATTGCTGAGGATTGAGGGATGATAACTTTAAAATTCCTAAGCCTGATTTGACATCTGAAGCGGTATTTGACTTTAAAATCGGAGCTATTGAATAATAATATAAATCGGGAGAAGAAGAATAATTTTCTTTAGCAACTACCAGTTCATCAGCATTTTTAGCTTTGGCTGCTAAAGTAAAATTGTTAGGACGGTTTTTTTCAACCCATTGTAAATTTAATTGTTTAGAAAGCTTGCCAACAACAAAGCCCCCTTTTTTATCTTTTAGATTTTGCGTACGGAAATAAACCGATTGAGAGTGCTGTAAAAAACGTATGGCAGTATCTAATCTCACAAACCTGTACTGTATAAAATTTTTGCGTCCATCTATAGTAATGTTTACAGGATTAGCGGAAGCAGTTGGGTCAACTTTCCACACATCATACCGATCATAAATATAAACAGCAGAATCGCCTTCATGCCAGCCCAATATACCATAGGCGCCAGGATCACTTGGCGAATCATGTTCTTCATCATACAACGGAACTTTAATTTTTGAAGTGATATTTTTTAGACTCTTACCATCCCAGTTAAAATAATGTTTGGCCTTTGCATCATACAACAAAATGTATTTCCCGGTTGAAGAGGCATAAAATTGTCCTTCATGATTTTTCTTAACAAGGGTTTTTTTCCCGCTTGCAACATCAACTGCATAAATGTCTGTCCGTGCTTCTCCCCATTGCCTTTGCACTCTTCTGCCTGTATCTGTAACAGCATAAAAATTAACGCCGTCTCCTTCATTCGTTTGAATGATAGTGGGCAAATCTTTTGAGCCCAATTGCTCCATTTTTTGTTGAGCAAAATCATAAACGGCCAGGTAACTGCGCTTTAATTCATTTTGCAAATTGAATAATTGTTGTGATTGCAAATAATCATCTTTATAATGCCATATATCTAATTTTACAAGATCGGTTTCAATCAAAGTAGTATCCTTTGGTGGTTGTATAGCGGCCGTTCCAAAAAACAAACGATTACCGCTTTTACTAAAGGCAACTGTGCCATTTTCACTTACGGTCATTCCTAATTGCATGCCTGTAGAGGCTTTATCGACTGATATTTCTGCGCTGTCTTTACCGCCGCTATAAACATATAGTTTATAAAATTTTTGCAAGTCTTTAGCCTTTGCATCTCTTTCTGCAACGAATGCTACTTTGCTTCCATCTTCAGTTAAAGCGAAACCTTTAAAATCATTACCGCCTTTTAATATGGTGTCCAAAGTGCCCTTATTCACATCATAAATAACAACAGCATTTTTACTTAACGAATCTTTCGCTGACTTGCTGATCTTCATCAACAATTTTTGGCCATATACATTAAAATAGAAGTCCGCTACATTGCGAAATAATTTTTCTTTCCCATCCAATAAATTACGAAGTACAAGATCACTTCCGTCCGCGTTGCTACCTGCATCTGAAGGATCTTCGTCCGCATCGGTTTCATCCGCATTTCCACCTTTTATATTTTTTATTTCCCTTACTAACAACACCAGCGAATCAATAGTTTTCTTTAGGCTGTCAACTGTTTTTTGTGTTGGCAAGGCGGCCTGCTTTGTCGTTACCGGATCTTTTTCTTTGTGATATGCCACCCAACCACCAGCTTTTTTTGGCGTTTTGTATGATTTTATTTTTGCTATTTTCCAAACTCCTTCCTTGCCTAATTCCACCACTGCAAAAGAATCTTTTGGAAAGTCTTCTGGCTTTTTCTTTTTAATACGTGCTTCACGGGTGTCTTTATATAAAGGCCTGATCTTAAAAACAACAAACCGGTTGTCTTCTGTAATAATTGCATTATAGCCCCGTGGAAAGCTTTTTCTAAAATTTATTCCATCAGTTGATTGAATGAAAAGCTCTGCATCACCTTCCTGTGGTGTTACAGTGTAAACCACCCATTTGCCATCATTGCTGATCATGCGTTCTCCAATGCTTTGCCAGCCATCGTAAACAGTATGATCAAGGGGTTTCTTTTGAGCAACAACTCCCAATGAAATCAATAAAATTATTATTGTAAATAGACGACTCATATTAAAAAAATTAAGGATTAAAAGTAAGCAAGTAGCTGTTTATTCAGCAATTTTATTGATGGGCCTGAGTAACCGCCACATATGAATAGCAACTGCAAATGAAATCAATCCAAAGCCGGCATAAAACCAATCACTTAAATACCAGTTTTCCTTAAAAATTATAAATGCCAGAATAATTCCATACACAGGCTCCAATGTGAGCGTCAGGTTCATGGTAAAAGCAGATATTTTTTTTAGAGAATTGATGTAGAGAAAAAAAGTAAATATGGTACAAACCCAGCTTAAGATAATTAGCCACAGCCAATCAATTGCACCAGGTTGAAAATGTACCGAAGGAAAAAATAAATAGTAAACAGGTAATAAAAATGTTAAGCCAATAAAACCACCAGTCAGTTGGTATAGTGTGATGGTCTCTGCTTTATATTGATCAATCATTTTTTTATTTAAGACGGATACAATAACGGTAAGCAAGGCAGCCAATAAGCCAATAATGATACCCACAGAAAAATGTAAATGGGTATTATAAATGATCAAAATGCCTGCAATGGCAAAGAGCCCTAAAATAATTTCCAATATCTCAAACTTTTTTTTGAGTATTAATGGTTCTATCAACGATGATAGTAAAGCAGAAGTGGAAAGGCATGTTAATGCAATTGTGATATTTGAATATTTTATACTGCCGTAAAAACAAACCCAGTGCAAAGCCTGGATGGTACCAATACCACCAATATATAAAGCTGATCGTAATGGAAGTTTTTTTATTTTCTTAAAAAAGAAAAATAAAATAAACAGGCTAATAACCGTAATTAATAAACGATACCATACAAGCCAGGTTTCATTTAAGGTAATAAGCCTGCCTAATACGCCGGTAAAGCCCCACAAAAAAACAGCGAGATGTAATTGAAGCAACGCTTTTTTCATACCTCACCTCCCTCACCCCCGACCCCCTCTCCAAAATAAAATCCATTTCCATTTTCCTTCTCCTTTGGAGAAGGTGGCGAAGCCGGATGAGGCCTGGAGAGGGGAGCTGTCGCTTTCCTTATTTCAAAGTATTTATCAATTGAAGAATTTTTGTCCGGATATTGTTGAAGCTTTTTTAGCACAATTTTTTTCTTGCTATGGCTGCTCTCTCTCTCCCGCAGATGCGGGAGTGGAGAGGGGAAGAGGGTGAGGTGAATCTGATTTAACCCGTTTGCGATAATTGGTAAACAGACTATACCAACGTAATTGCAATACTCCCAATATTCCTTCCTTTACAATCCCCTTACTCATTTTAGAATCACCATATCTGCGATCTTCAAATTGAATAGGCACTTCTTTTATTTTGAAGCCCAGCTTCCAGGCTGCAAATTTCATTTCTATCTGGAAGGCATATCCAACGAAACTGATCTGGTCAAGGTTGATTGTTTCCAGTACTTCTCTTTTATAACACATAAACCCTGCAGTAGGATCTTCAAAAGGCATCCATAAAAGAAGGCGTGTATATAATGAGGCACCTTTTGATAATGCAATCCTGTTCGCTGGCCAGTTAACCAGACCTCCGCCTTTTACATACCTGGAGCCAATGGCAGCATCTGCACCACCATTTTTACAGGCATCGGTTAAGCGAGGTAAATCTGCAGGATTATGCGAAAAATCTGCATCCATTTCAAATATAAAAGCATACCCTTTGGCCAGGGCCCACTTAAAACCATGAATGTAGGCTGTGCCTAAACCTAATTTACCTTTTCGCTCCTGTAAAAAAACTGTATTATTAAAAGCGGGTTGAATTTGACGTACTATTTCAGCTGTTCCATCGGGAGAGCCATCATCAATAACCAATACATGAAAATTTTGTTGGAGTGCATAAATAGCATTTAGTATAGCAGCTATATTATCTTTTTCATTATACGTTGGTATTATGACGAGTTTCTCCACAAGCAATTAATATGGCCCTATTTTTTTAAAATATTGCGGGTATAAATTTCAGTTAGCTTTTGTTTGGTATTCATGGGGAATTCTCCTTTCATCATCCAATCATAGTACTGCGGCTCCGCCTTCATTACTTCTGCTATTGTTCTGCCTTTATGTTTGCCAAAATTAAACGTTTCAACGCCCTTATCATTATATATAAAACGGCGGGCAAAATCTATGACATTATCATCTCCAATGGCTTTTATAACAGAATCTAACGTATTGCCTAATTGAGGATAACGTTCAATTTGAGCAGAAAGTATCTCTGCCGTTGCTGTCGCATCAACTTCTGCACCGTGCGAATTTTCCAATGTTTTATTACAATAAAATTTATAGGCAGCGGATAATGTTCTCTGCTCCATTTGATAAAATATCTTTTGTACATCAACCAGCTTTCTGTTCTTCATTTCAAAATCAACTTCCGCCCTGATAAACTCCTCCACGAGCAATGGTATATCTAACCTGTAAGCATTGTAACAGGCAAGATCACAACCATCCAAAAACTGTTTGATCTCATGTGCCGCCTGCTTAAATGCAGGTGCATCCTTCACCATTTCATTTGTGATACCGTGAATATCTATACATACTTGCGGAATAGGCATCTGAGGATTGAATAGCTTTCTTTTAACCGTCCGTGCTCCATCAGGTAAGGTTTTAATAATTGCAATTTCTACAATACGGTCTGTTGAGACATTCGTTCCTGTTGCTTCAATATCAATAAAAGCAAGTGGTTTTTTTAACTGTAACATCGGATTTAATTATGAATAAGACGATAAAGATAAAATTTTGTGATAGGTCTGTTGTAAATTAAACAGCCGCCTGTGTAATTTGTTTGGCAAATGCATCAACATCTATGCTATCATAATTTCCTGAGCTCATTAATAATATTGTCGCATTCTCTACTTCAAGGTTTTTTAGCCAATTTTCCAATTCGTCTTTTTGAGTTATGACTTGTAAATTTTTTTTTTGAAAACCCTGTTGTACCATTTCTTTTTGTAATGCAGGCATGCGTTTTAACTCCAGCGCATGCTGGCTGTAAAAAACAGCCGCCTCGTCTGCACTATCCATAACACCTCTGTACTCCTGCATGAATTTTTCATTCAAGCTGCTGTAAGTATGCAACTCTAAAAGGGCTATTAATTTACGACCAGGCAATTGTTTTTTAACGGCATCGATGGTAGCTTTTACTTTAGAAGGGGCATGAGCAAAATCCCTGTAAACAGTTGTTTGATCATTTTTTGCCATTAATTCAAGCCTTTTTGAAGCACCGGTAAATGAACTGATGGCTTCAGCAAATTGAACAGCAGAAATTTTTAATTGCTTACAAACCAGCCATGCCGCCTGCAAGTTTAATAAATTATGATTGCCGAAAACTTTTAATTGAGTTTCTTCACCATCAATCATCACTTTGGTTTCACCATTGTTTATTGAATGGGATGGTACAGTGTAAGGCAGGTAATTGATATCTGCTCTTTTTGTATTTCTTATCAAATTATTTAATACCGCATCGTCCTTGTTATAAATTAAATGACCACCCTTTTCAATTTTTTCAATGAAAATGGCAAACTGCTCCAGGTAATTTTCAAAGGTTGGAAAAACATTTATATGATCCCAGGCAATGCCCGTTAAGATAGCAATATGAGGAAAAAGAAAATGAAACTTTGGTCTTTTTTCAATGGCACTGGCAGGATATTCGTCGCCTTCGCAAACAATAACAGCGGCATTTGTAATATTTACAGACTGATCAAATCCTTCAAGTCTTGCACCTACCAGGTAATCAAATAGAAAGTTTGTTTTTTTTAAAACATGCATGATCATGGCTGTTGTTGTGGTTTTTCCATGGCTGCCTCCTACCACTATTCGTGTTTTATGCAGGCTTTCTTTATAAATGTATTCAGGAAAAGAATAGATCGGCAACTTCAGTTCTTTAGCTTTTGCCATTTCAGGATTATCTGCCTTTGCATGCATGCCTAAGATAACAGCATCAAGTCCATTTGTAATTTGTTCGGGAAACCATCCCATTTTTAAAGGCAAAATACCTTCCCGTTGTAAATTTGATTTTGATGGTTCAAAAACTTCATCATCACTGCCCGTAATCTGGTAACCTTTATGCTTTAAAGCAATGGCTAATTGATGCATTACACTACCGCCTATAGAAATAAAGTGAATTTTCATTATTATATTTACAATATATCCGGCAATATTAAACGTTTATTACAACCCATTGTATTATGAAAAACAAATTATTCGTGTTTACCCTTTTGATGGCTTTTGCATTAACGCTTCCCTCTTGCTTTTCTTCCCGAAGTAAATATGGATGCCCTTCTGTTGCTTATCAGTACAAGCCTGCCGGCAAAATTTAACTATCTGTATTATGGAGTGGATTCAAATTACGAGCGAAAAGCAAATAAACCAGATCGTTGATCTTTCAAAGGAAAGGCCGCAGGTCATTTTTAAACACAGCACACGCTGTTCTATAAGTTCAGTTGCCTGGAATCGTGTACAAAAAAGTGGCAGGTCAACTAATATAGATTTTTATTTTTTAGATCTTATTGCTTACAGAAGCCTGTCCAACAAAATAGCTCAGATATTTAAGGTACATCACGAGTCTCCGCAGGTATTGGTTATTAAAGATGGACAATGCATTTTTGATGAAAGTCACTTAAGTATTTCCATGGATGAAATACTGAACCAGGTCAATGCTGCTTAAGATAGGAAGCCTAATGCCATCTGTATGAAGCCTAATGCCATCTGTATATTATCTGAAAAAAGAAATTTTTACGCTGTCACTGCTCCATTAAATTTTTCCATATACACATTTTGAAGGCCTTCTTTCAAAGTTATAGTTGCCTCCCAACCTATAGCTGTGAGTTTGGATACATCTAAAAGTTTGCGTGGTGTGCCATCCGGTTTGGAAGTATCAAAAACTATTTTTCCTTCAAAGCCAACGATCTCTTTAATAATTTCGGCCAGGTCAGCTATACTAATATCTTTACCTATACCTACATTTACCAAACCTGGCTTATTATAGTTTTCCATCAAAAAATAACAAGCGTCAGCAAGGTCATCTACATGTAAAAACTCGCGTCGCGGCGTTCCTGAACCCCATACTAAGACTTCTGACCCCCCTTTTAATTTGGCTTCATGAAATTTACTGAGCAATGCAGGAAGCACATGTGAATTTAGCAAGTCATAGTTATCGTTAGGGCCGTATAAATTAGTTGGCATTACTGAAATAAAATTGCAACCATATTGATCTCTATATGCATCGCACATTTTAATACCGGCAATTTTAGCTATGGCATATGGTTCGTTAGTTTGTTCTAACACACCGGTTAGTAAATACTCTTCTTTAAGGGGTTGAGGCGCCATTTTCGGGTAAATGCAGGAAGAACCTAAAAAAAGCAATTTTTTTACACCTGTTTTATAGGATTGATGAATAACATTATTTTGTATCATCAGGTTTTCATATAAAAAATCAGCCCTGTAAGTATTGTTTGCCAGTATCCCTCCCACTTTTGCTGCTGCCAGAAAAACATATTCAGGTTTTTCGGTTTCAAAAAAATGAGCAACAGCTTCCTGGTCTGTTAGGTTTAATTCTTTAGAAGTACGGAAAATAAGATTACTAAAACCCTCTTTTTCTAATTTTCGCACGATGGCACTACCCACCATACCTCTATTACCGGCTACATAAATTTTACTGCACTTTTCCATTTTTCCACTATTACTTTACTCAAATTGCCGGGATATTTGAAAACCGGAACTTAATAATATTTTTTCCTGCTGAAAAGATTTAAGATCAGCCTCCACCATCTCTGCTACTAATTCTTTCAAAGAATATTGAGGCTCCCAGCCTAATTTTTCTTTTGCCTTTGTTGCATCACCAATAAGCAATTCCACTTCAGTTGGCCGAAAATAACGGGGATCAATTTTCACTACTTCCTGCCCTGCTTTAAAAGCGTATTTATCGCTGCATGAACGAATAACTCCCGTTTCATTCACGCCTTCACCTTTAAACTCTACCTCTGCCTCTACCTCTTCAAACGCCATTTTAATAAAATCTCTAACAGAAGTAGTTACACCGGTAGCGATGACATAGTCTTCAGGAGTATCCTGTTGAAGCATGCGCCACATAGCTTCTACATAGTCTTTTGCGTGGCCCCAGTCTCTTTTTGAATCTATATTACCCATAAACAATTTATCGGTCAAACCTAATGCCAGCTGCGCAACAGCCCTGGTCACTTTTCGGGTCACAAAAGTCTCACCCCGCAAAGGGCTTTCGTGGTTAAATAATATGCCATTGCAGGCAAACATATCATAAGCCTCACGATAATTCACGGTTATCCAATAGGCATACAATTTAGCAACTGCGTAGGGCGAGCGTGGGTAAAAAGGGGTAGTTTCCTTTTGTGGAATTTCTTGTACAAGCCCATATAATTCAGAACTGGATGCCTGGTAAATCCTTGTCTTTTTTTGCATGCCTAATAAACGAATAGCTTCCAATATCCGCAAGGTGCCAATGCCATCAGCATTAGCTGTATATTCCGGCGTATCAAAACTGACTTTTACATGAGACATGGCCCCCAGGTTATAAATCTCATCAGGTTGCACTTCCTGTATAATCCGTATGAGGTTGGTGCTGTCTGTTAAATCTCCATAATGAAGAATAAAATTTCTTTTTTTCTCATGTGGATCCTGGTACAAATGATCAATCCTATCAGTATTAAAGAGAGAAGCACGTCTTTTAATGCCATGCACTTCATATCCTTTGTCTAACAAAAGCTCAGAAAGATAAGCTCCATCCTGCCCCGTAACTCCTGTTACTAATGCTACCTTACTCATGTATATTTAGATTTCATGTTAAATGATAACTTACATTAAAAATTCATCATTTGCTTTAATAATCCGCAAAATAAGTCTTTCTATTTTTTACTGCAACCATGAATCTTATTATTTATTAAACCAATAACAAGGTAACCCAGTTATTTTAGCAGTGGTAAAGGCGTATATGCAGTGGCTATTATTAAGATGCTTCCAAAAAAAAATTTATGCAAAACTGTTTTAAAGGGTATTTAAACATCAGAATTTTCCGTTTTTATACAATATCATATTCATTTAATGTCATTTTGTTCATCCCCGACATTTTATAAACCCTGCATGGTTATTGATGCACGTCGTTGAGGAGGCTGCAGGTTATGAATTTTTATGAATTCCGCATGCTTAACAAAAATGAGCAAATTGATCTTTTATATAAAGACGGGATTTATATAGGTAAGCGAAAAGAAGGTAGGTCAACTGTGGTATTGTACCAGCTCGATAGCTTTTACGTAAAAATATTCTATAAAAAATATAGGTGTTATATAGATCGTCTTTATTCTTTTACTTCTACAATATTGCTAAATCCTTATTTAGACCAGGTAAATGTGGGGGATATGGTGAAGTGCTGAATATTCGCTTAACTCTTTTTTATATAAATAAACTTTCGCTATAAATTAAATAAACGGGTATTTACATTCTCTCTATTCTTTTCGGTGGCATTATACACTTCTTCCTATAAATTTGCTTTACAAGCTACCACCAATGACCAAGTCAGTTCCAACCAAAAACATAGTACTTTATGCCGATGATGATATTGATGATTTGCAATTAGTGCAGGATGCATTTTTACAATATGCCAATAATGTAAAAGTAATTACGCTTAATGACGGGATAGAAGCCTTATCTTATTTAAAAAATCTTAATGAGTTTGACCCAGGCCCATGTTTGATTATTCTTGATGTAAATATGCCTCGCATGAATGGTAAAGAAGCGCTTTTGTTAATCAGGCAAATGAAACGTTTTGAGTCTGTTCCAATAATATTATTTACAACTTCTAATCAGTTAGTTGATAAGGACTTTGCAAAGCATTACAAAGCAGGTTTCATTACCAAACCAATTCATATCAGGCAGATGGCCGTTATTACTGATACGTTTATCGATTATTGCACAGAAGAAGTAAGAAAAAATATAAGAAAAACCCGATAGTACATTAATTGCTATTCCGGCCTGAGAATGATTGCTTTCCAAATAAATAATTTTCACATTTTAAACCATGGATTGTTATTACCTTATTGTGGTGAAAAGAAATCTTTTTATTATCCTGCTATCCCTCTTTTATTCTTTTTTACTTTCAGCACAAGACGTGAGCGGGTTTTGGAAAGGCAATTTGGCAATGAAAGGGGGTTGCTTTGTAGAAAATAATATTGAATTACAATTAACTATTTCAGGAACGGCGGTTATCGGCACTTCTTACCAATACCTGGATGTCAATAATTATATTAAAAAATCTATCAGGGGATCATATAATCTTGTATTAAAAACTTTAACCTTGCAGGAAGGTAATGTAACCGGTTATAAAATTCCTCAGCATTGTATTATTTGCGTTAAAAAATTCGAGTTAGCGTATAGTAAAAATGATAACACAGAAACACTCAGTGGTGGCTGGACCGGAGATATCCTGAATACGAATGTTCCTTGTCAACCGGGAACGATTGTTTTGTCAAGAATTACAGAATCGATTTTTAAAGAACCACCTGTTCAGCAAATAAAGGTAGATACCGGGGAGATAAGATTAGACTTTTATGATAATGGCGTGGTGGACGGAGATTCAATAACGGTGTTTGTAAATAATACTGTGGTGGTTTCGAATCAACGGTTAACTACCAAACCTATTACTGCTTTTGTAAGAGTAGATGTTACAAGCCCCTTTCAGGAAGTAGAAATGAAGGCTGAAAATTTAGGATCTATTCCACCCAATACAGCCCTGTTACTTATTACTGCGGGTGCAAGGCGTTATCGCTTATTTCTAACCTCTACAAAAACAAATACAGCAGTAATCCGGTTTGTATATAACAAAGAGCAGGCATCTGCCGGGGAGATTTCCAGGTTTTAAAAAATAAAAGTCCAAAAAAAGAAAGATGTTAAAAACAAGAATATTGTTCTAATTTAACACCGTAATGATTGTTCTTTTTAATAAATTACAAAGCAATAAAACTATTGTCTATCAATTTTAAATTATTAAACCCTAATCTATGAGTCTGAGAGATGTGCTGTTGATTTTGTTAGGATTGAAAAAGCCAGTTTTGGTACCCGTGCCTAAAAATAATCAGCAAGAAAAAAATTAAGAGAAAATATTTATTTAGTTGAAAATATCCTAAAGCAATTTTAATAAGCCTTTTTTCAAGGCTTATTTTTTTTACATTTGAAAAAGCTGTTTAATTAGTATTCCAGTTGTTTACAAAGCCGTTTTTGATGACACAACGCAGGCTGATGTTTTTAGCTGAGTATGCTTAAAGCACGTCGCTGTCAGAGGGCCAGTTCTAAAAAAATGAACAACTAAAATCCCCCCCGCGCTTATTAATTTTATCTGACTCAAACATAAACACCGTCTAAAAAAATCTCATTATTACATTAAAACGTCTTAAAACAAAAATTGTTTGCGCTGTCAATATGACAAGTTTTTCTCCTTTGGAACAGCTATTGTTATTTATCGGCTAATAACAAAATTTCAAAATCAAAAATTATATGGTACAGGAAAAGGGGTCCATTTCAATACATACTGAAAATATTTTTCCTATTATTAAAAAGTTTTTATACTCTGACAATGAGATTTTCTTGCGTGAATTGATATCAAACGCTGTTGATGCCACACAAAAAATAAAAAGACTTGCCTCACTTGGACAATACAACAATGACCTTGGCGAATTGAAAGTGGAAGTTTCTATTGATGAAGCGGCTAAAACAATTACCGTCTCGGACAAAGGCTTGGGCATGACGGCTGAAGAAATAAAAAAATACATTAACCAAATAGCTTTTTCGGGTGCTGAAGAATTCCTGGAGAAATTTAAAGAGGCCAAAGACGCCAACGAAATAATAGGACGATTTGGCCTGGGCTTTTATTCTGCCTTTATGGTAGCAGATAAGGTAGAAATTCAAACACTTTCGTACCAGGAAGGTGCCGAGCCCGCCCGGTGGATATGCGATGGAAGCACTGAATTTGAAATTACGGAAGGTAGCCGTACAGAAAGAGGCACTAATGTGATCTTATACATTAACCCCGAATCAGAAGAGTTTCTAAAAAAATATCGCATCCAGGAAATCCTGAACAAATACGCTAAGTTTTTGCCAGTGCCTATACAATTTGACACCAAAACAGAAAGCTTGCCGGATGGGGAAGATGCAGAGGGAAAACCAAAATATAAGTCAGTTGAGGTTGATAATATCATTAACAATACTAATCCCATTTGGACAAAAACACCCAACGATCTGAAAGATGAGGATTATCTGAATTTTTACCGTGAATTGTACCCGATGTCGGAAGATCCTTTATTCTGGATCCATCTGAATGTTGATTATCCGTTCAATCTTACGGGTGTGTTGTATTTTCCAAAACTGAAAAACGATTTTGAAGTTCAGCGAAATAAGATCAAACTTTTTTCCCGCCAGGTATTTATTACCGATGAGGTAAAAGATATTGTTCCTGAATTTTTGATGCTGCTCCATGGTGTGATAGACTCTCCGGATATTCCGCTGAATGTTAGCCGTTCCTTTTTACAAGCAGACAGTAATGTAAAAAAAATCAACTCATATATCACACGCAAAGTAGCTGATAAGCTAGGTGAGCTATTTAAAACAGACCGGAAGGCTTACGAAGAAAAATGGAATGACATAGGTGTGTTTGTAAAATATGGTGCAATTAGCGAAGAAAAATTTTATGATAAAGCAAAAGAATTTTTACTGCTGACCAATATAAAGAACGAGCACTATACTTTAGATGAATACCATGATAAAGTAAAAGGGTTACAATCGGGTAAAGAAGGCGCCGTTGTTTATTTATATACTGTTGATGCAGAAAAACAAGATGCTTTTATACAAGGTGCTACAAAAAGAGGTTATGATATATTAGTGATGAACTCTCCTATTGACAATCACTTTATTCATCATCTTGAAATGAAGCTGGAAAAAACTTCACTAAAACGTGTAGATGCAGACGTGATTGACAAGTTAATAACTAAAGAAGAAAATTTACAGCATGTATTAACTGAAGATGAGATAAAAAAAATAAAAGAAGTTTTTGAAAAAGCCATCAATAATACCAATATGAAGGTTGAAGTGGAGGCCTTGAGTACAGAGGAACTTCCCGTTACTATTACTATGGAAGAATGGATGCGCCGCATGAAAGATATGTCACGCATGGGTGGTGGCGGTGGAATGAACTTTTATGGGGCAATGCCGGACACTTATAAAGTTGCTATTAACGGTAATCACAAACTGGTCAATCGAATATTACAATCTACAAATGAAGATGAGCAGCAGCAGTCGGCGAAGCAGGCATTTGATCTTGCCATGTTATCGCAAGGGTTATTGAAAGGCGCCGACCTGACAGCTTTTGTAGAACGGAGTGTTAATATGATCTAATAAAATCAACAATAAATAAGAATGCCCCCTAAAAAAGGGGCATTCTTATTCAGCCAGTTGAAAACTAAAAAATGAACTTTTCTCTGCGCTTCCAGCGCCCTTTCCAAATGTATTGGCAAGTAAATTTTTATATGAATGATAAACATGCCTCCATTCCACCCTCTCGGAGTAAGTTATATCAGTTTTGGCTATACCACCATTTGAATTGATAAAGCGAATTACTTTTTCCCGCATGCTTTTCCATAAAGCATCACCTTGGCCAAAGCCCCAGCTACCGGCAAATGGCAAACCCAAACCGGCCACCCCGGTCGACATCATATCAAGACCCTTGATGATAAAATAAGTCGCTCCTGTTACGGAATCTTTGCCAATAAAAAATTCCCTATGACCACTTACAGGGTGCCTTCCTGTATCCGGTGTAGTAACGGTTGTAAACCTCCATCCGCTTGGTTTTGATAAACTTACCACTACAGATGCATTATCCGGGCCTTTTATATCCTGCCTTAACACAGCACCTACAGGATTGTCGCTGTTCCAAATGGGTTTATCAATTGTAAGATTGTAAGGCTGCCAATCACAATACGTTGTATCTACAAGGCTGTTTATATTTAACCTGATATATTTAATGAGGCTTTGAGAATTTAGAGTTACTCCGTTGAGAGTCGGAAACTTATCAATCCTAAGACGATAAAAATCCACATTCAAATCATTGCTGTATGATTCATTGTGCGCATACTGCACAAATATATTTCTCGCTCTCAACTTTGAAACGATTGCATCAGGTACTTTGAATTTCAGCAGGTAAGCCCAATCATTCATTTTGCTCAGTTTGTATGCTAACGAAAAATTTTCTAATTCCGGAGCTTCGTTTATCAGCTCTGTTTCATAATTAGATTCTTCGTCTCCAACGGCAGTTCCCTGCTCGCTATCTGAATCTTTGAATTCCTGCTCATCCCATTCTTCAGATATTTCCATTTTATTCCCACTTTCTTCTTCAATGGCTTCATGAAATTCTAATTCATTCGACACATTCCAGTCATCCGATGCAAATCCTTTAGAGCCCTCTAAATAGCTCCACTCGATATTTTGATATACAAATGCAACTTTTTCCGAACCTGGAAATTTTGTTTCAGGGCTATTCAGCGTGTCAGGCAGGTCTTGTGAAATATTGGCGATGACCGCATTGGTTAGTGTAATCCGGTAATAATTAACATCTTGACCACTGCGGTAGTCGGTTTTAGCGAAATTGATTACTACTTCTCTCAACGTTTCATTTGTCACCAAAGCATTAAATATTTTGGTAGTTGCCTCATCAATTTCTTTGGTTATAACAAGTGGCTTGTGTATCCTTTTACCGGTTGCTTGTCCGGAAGCAGCATCACGCGGAGAGATAATTTCATGGTGGAGTTGATACACTGCAATAGTACCTTCTCTTCCTTTTTGTATAACACTACCTTTTATTTGACCCTGCTTTTCACCAGTGACTGTTAAATATGCAGGACGTGAAGAAACCCGTGAGAATGATTTTGTTTCCTGTTCTGTAATATCATTATTTTCCCACTCTGCATTTTCAATTGACTCGAGACGGTGAGATGTATCCCCCTTCCGCAAATACCCTTCTTCAGTTTCCTCCAGGTATTCCGGGTTTATTGCCGGTGCAGTTTTATTTCCCCAGGTACGCCATTGTGGTAAAATCGGATTGCCTGTTCCACATTTAAAATTTGGTCCGCCATCTGAAAGCCCTAATTTATCCACTGCCCATTGTCCTACATTGTACCAGATATCCGGACCCGGATCATTTTCCCTTGAATCAGAACTTTGACGATGGGCCAGAATGTGCGTTGTTCCCAACACCAGCTTTAAATAACTTGCAAGAAACCTTCCTGAATCAAATTGTGCCTGCGTAGGATGATCTTTATTTTGAAATTTGGATTCCTTATTTATCCACCAATTTCCTTTTATATTAGGAAAGTTCCCTTCAAATTCAACAGCAACAGAACCAGGACTAATACAGTTGCCATGCCATATCATTCTTGTCATTGCATGCAATTGAATAATACGCCCATCAAGCATGATACAGAAATGCGCACCAGTGCTTAAA
>MWVW01000063.1_pt1 | contig 26125 bp, 22 predicted proteins | sample 1047191 | NCBI WGS metagenome assembly MWVW01 (sample SAMN06349985, study PRJNA376086) | soil metagenome | isolation source: MtG22-5 sample Antarctic (ecotone) | place: Antarctica
GGCATGAGAAGGTGCTATTCATGCCGCGCAAGGTTATGCCCGCACTTCAGGAAAAACAGGAGTTGTATTTGCAACAAGTGGGCCCGGCGCTACCAACCTGGTTACAGGTCTTGCTGATGCACTCATTGACAGTACACCTGTGGTCTGCATTACAGGTCAGGTGTTTGCTCATTTACTCGGTACTGATGCTTTTCAGGAAATAGACATCATCAATATCACAACACCCGTAACCAAATGGAATTACCAGATCACAGATGCACAGGAAATTCCTGCGGTATTGGCAAAAGCTTTTTTCATTGCAAAAACCGGACGACCAGGTCCGGTGCTTATAGATATAACTAAAAATGCACAACTTCAAAAATTTGAGTATGAAGGATACAAATCATGCGAATTTATAAGGAGTTACCGGCCAAAACCCTTTGTTCGTACAGAATATATAGAACAGGCTGCAGCGTTAATCAATAATGCTGAAAAACCTTTTGTGATTTTTGGCCAGGGAGTGCTTTTAGGAAAGGCAGAAAAAGAATTTCGGGAGTTTATAGAAAAAGGCGGACTACCTGCAGCCTGGACAATATTGGGATTAAGTGCCCTCCCTTCTAACCATCCTTTGAATGTAGGTATGTTAGGCATGCATGGAAATTATGCACCTAATGTGTTGACAAACGAATGCGATGTGCTCATAGCTGTAGGTATGCGTTTTGACGACAGGGTCACCGGGCGTTTGGATAAATATGCCAAACAGGCAAAAGTGATTCACCTCGATATAGACCCGGCCGAAATAGATAAAAATGTAAAAAGCACAGTGCCGGTGTGGGGTGACTGTAAAGAAACGCTACCGCTGCTTACTTCGTTGCTGCAACAAAAAACCCATACGCAATGGTTGCAGCAATTTAAAGAGCTTCACCAGCAGGAAGAGGAAGCCTGTATTTTTCCTGAATTATACCCTGATACAGATGTCATGACGATGGGAGAAGTAATCCGTTTGCTTAATGATCTCACTGGTGGAGAAGCTGTTATTGTCACCGATGTTGGCCAACACCAGATGGTCACTTGCCGTTATGCAATATTTCACCAGTCAAACAGCAACATTACCTCCGGTGGTTTGGGAACTATGGGTTTTGCACTCCCCGCCGCTATTGGGGCAAAATACGGTACGCCAGCCCGCACGGTCATCGCCATCATTGGGGACGGGGGCATACAAATGACCATACAGGAATTAGGTACAATCATGCAGACGGGGATAGATGTAAAGATTATAATTCTTAACAACCGTTTTTTAGGAATGGTACGTCAGTGGCAACAGCTTTTTCATGAAAGGCGCTATTCATTTGTAGACATAGAAAGTCCCGATTATGTGCAGGTAGCAAAAGGATATCGGATAGAAGGGGCGAGTGTATCCAATAGAGAAAATTTAAAAAGCTCGTTGGAAAAAATGATAAATCATAAAGGTGCCTTTTTACTCGAAGTGATGGTAGGCAAGGAAAACAATGTATTTCCCATGGTGGCCCAGGGTACCAGTGTATCTGAAATACGATTAAAATAATAGCGGTAAAAATGATGAGACAGGAATATACGATCACAGTTTATACGGAAAACCAGGTTGGTTTGCTCAATCGCATTGCCATTATTTTTTCGCGTAGGAAGATCAGCATTGATAGTATCAATTCATCGCCATCAGAAGTAAAAGATATATACCGGTTTACAATAGTGGTTAATGAAACCGAAGAAGTAGTAAAAAAAGTGGTACGGCAAATTGAAAAGCAGGTGGAGGTGTTGAAAGCTTATTACAATTTACACGATGAGATCATCTGGCAGGAACTGGCCTTATACAAAGTATCTACTGAAGCTATTGCAGAAAAAGTGAAAGTGGAAAGGCTGTTACGGGAATATGGTGCACGGGCGGTAGCCATCCGGAAAGATTTTACAGTATTTGAAACTACAGGGCACAGGGAGGAAACTGATGCATTGGTTAAAGTGCTGGAGCCTTTTGGCCTGATAGAATTTGTGCGCAGTGCTCGCGTGGCTATCATAAAATCAAGCAATGGATTTCATGATAAATTGAAAGAGTTTGAAGCAATGGCACCGGTAGCAAAAGTTGTGGAAGCAGAATATAATGTTGATGATGATCAGCGGTATATTGTTTAAAGATTATTAAAGGCCTGGCAATAAAAACTTAAAACTTAAAAACTTAAATAACTATGGCAAAATTAAATTTTGGTGGTGTAGAAGAAAATGTTGTAACCCGGGATGAGTTCCCGCTTTCAAAAGCACAGCAGGTATTAAAAAATGAAGTTGTGGCTGTTATTGGATATGGCGTGCAGGGGCCTGGGCAGGCATTGAACCAAAGGGATAATGGGATAAATGTAATTGTAGGTCAGCGTCGCAATTCAAAGTCCTGGGACAAAGCACTTAAAGACGGTTTTATTCCGGGGGAAAGCTTATTTGATATTGAAGATGCTTTGGAAAAAGGAACTATCATTTGTTTTCTGCTAAGTGATGCTGCACAGATAGAATTATGGCCAACAGTAAAAAAACATTTAACACCGGGGAAAGCACTATATTTTTCTCATGGTTTTGGTATTACCTACAATGAGCAAACGAGCATCATACCTCCAAAAGACGTAGATGTATTTTTAGTGGCGCCGAAAGGTTCAGGCACATCTTTGCGTCGTATGTTTCTGCAGGGCCGTGGGTTAAACAGTAGTTATGCCATCTTTCAGGATGCTACCGGCAGAGCTTTTGAGCGGGTAGTAGCAATGGGCATAGCTATTGGCAGCGGTTATTTATTTGAAACAGATTTTAAAAAAGAAGTTTATAGTGATCTTACGGGTGAACGGGGTACACTGATGGGAGCTATACAGGGAATTTTTGCTGCACAATATGAAGTGCTGCGGTCTAAAGGACATTCACCTTCCGAGGCATTTAACGAAACAGTTGAAGAACTCACACAGTCCCTAATGCCACTTGTTGCTGAAAATGGAATGGATTGGATGTATGCCAACTGTTCTACCACCGCACAGCGTGGAGCATTGGATTGGTGGAAAAAGTTTCGTGATGCTACCGCACCTGTCTTTAAAGAATTATATGAAAGTGTTGCTGCCGGCAAAGAAGCTGCCCGGTCAATAAAAAGTAACAGTAAAAAAGATTATCGCAAAAATCTGGAAAAAGAACTGGAAGAATTACGCGAAAGTGAAATGTGGCAGGCAGGAAAAACAGTTAGAGGATTAAGACCGGAAAATCAGCCGCAGGTAAAAGAAACACCATTAAAAAAAGAAACAAAAAAAACAAAGTTTTCATCCACTCTGTATAATGATTAAAACTAAAAAAATAGTACACCTCGATTATAATGCAGCTGCTGAAAGAGTGAAACATGTGGCTACAAGAACACCTTTGTTGTTGAATCATAACCTGTCTGGAAAACTTGATTGCTCTGTTTATCTCAAGAGAGAAGACCTGCAGGTAGTACGGTCGTATAAACTAAGAGGTGCTTATAATATGCTAAGCAGCCTGGGGAAAGAAGAATTGAAAAATGGCGCGGTCTGTGCCAGCGCAGGAAATCATGCGCAGGGGTTTGCTTATTCATGCAGGAAACTAGGTATCAGGGGTATAGTTTTTATGCCCGTAATTACACCGCAGCAAAAAGTACATCAAACCAGGTTATTCGGTGGTGACTCTATTGAAATAAAACTTGTCGGAGATACCTATGATGACTGTGCTGTAGCCGCTATGCATTTCACCAGACAAAATGCCATGTATTTCATACATCCGTTTGATGATTACCGGATAATTGAAGGGCAATCAACCGTGGGAATGGAAATATTGGAAGACCTGTCTCAAATTGATTATTTATTCATACCCATCGGTGGTGGTGGTTTATGTGCAGGGGTGGGTTCTTATTTCAAAACATTTTCTCCTCAAACGAAGATTATCGGTGTACAGCCTGAAGGAGCACCATCTATGAAGGCTGCTTTGGAAGCCGGACAACCTGTTACACTGGAAAATATTGAAACCTTTGTAGATGGTGCCTCTGTAAAAAGGGCAGGGGATATCAGTTTTTCCATTTGTAATGAAGTGCTTGATGAAATGCACCTCGTATCAGAAGGCAAGGTTTGTTCCGCTATATTAAAATTATATAATGAGGAAGCCATAGTAGCAGAACCCGCCGGTGCCTTATCCATTGCTGCGCTGGACGATTATGCTGATAAAATAAAAGGGAAGCAGGTGGTTTGCATAGTCAGCGGGGGCAATAACGATATTGACCGTATGCAGGAGATAAAGGAACGGTCGCTGCAATATGAAGGTTTAAAACATTATTTTCTCATTCGTTTTGCACAAAGGCCGGGAGCATTGAAAGAGTTTGTCAATCATGTATTAGGACCCAATGATGACATTACCCGTTTCGAATACATGCAAAAGCACAACAAAGAAACCGGGCCGGCACTGGTAGGGATAGAGCAACAGACTAAACAGGACTATACTATTCTACTTGAAAATATGAAAGCGTTTCACATCAATTATACAGAACTGAAAAAAGACGACAACCTTTTTGGATATATAGTGTGAAAATTTCATTCCCTTGGTTTTTTGAGACCTACAAAAATCCCGGTGACTTCCCATCTTTTCGTTTCTGCATTCTTGCCATATATGGCATTATTGTAACTTCGCCCCGCATTTCTAAAAATTAAATTTTACATTATGTCAGTAAAAGTTGCCATCAATGGTTTTGGGCGCATTGGCAGGCTTGTATATCGTCAGATCTATAATATGGAAGGAATAGATGTAGTGGCTGTGAATGACCTTACCAGTCCGGCAGTTTTAGCCCATCTTTTAAAATACGATAGTGCCCAGGGTCGCTTTCATGGAGACGTAACAAGCACAGAAAATTCAATAAAAGTCAATGGCGATGAAGTAAGGATTTATGCTCAAAAAGATCCTGCACAAATACCATGGAAAGATCACGAAGTAGACGTGGTTATTGAAAGCACAGGTTTTTTTACGGATAAAGCTAAGGCTGAAGCGCATATTACTGCAGGAGCAAAACGCGTAGTTATTTCAGCTCCGGCAACAGGAGACCTCAAAACAATTGTATTTAATGTAAATCATGAAATTCTTGATGGCAGCGAAACAATAATCAGTTGCGCCTCCTGTACCACTAATTGCCTGGCACCAATGGCAAAAGTGTTACATGATAAATTTGGAATCATCAATGGTTTGATGACTACCATCCATGCATATACCAACGATCAGAATACACTCGACGCACCACATCCGAAAGGGGACCTGCGCAGGGCACGGGCAGCTGCACAAAACATTGTTCCCAACAGCACAGGCGCTGCCAAAGCCATAGGACTTGTATTGCCTGAATTAAAGGGTAAGTTGGATGGCGGTGCACAACGGGTACCCACTATCACAGGTTCACTTACTGAACTGAATGTGGTACTGGCAAAAGAAACTACAATTGAAGAAGTGAATGCTGCGATGAAGGCTGCTGCAAACGAAAGTTTTGGGTATACTGAAGATGAGATTGTAAGTACTGATATCATTGGTATCAACTATGGCTCTTTATTCGATGCAACCCAAACAAAAGTCATTGGCAGTGGTGCCACACAAATGGTGAAAACGGTGAGCTGGTATGATAATGAAATGAGCTATGTATCTCAATTGGTAAGAACGGTGAAGCACTTTGCGAAAATGATAAATAAATAAATTCTATGTAACCGGCCTGGCAAGCATTGTTCAACAGCTGTTGCGTCGCACACTTTTACTATATATCTCTACTCAGCTTTTTTTGACGTTTATAATTGACTGTTCATAAGGAGGGCATATCGTTAAATCAAACATCATGAGATCTTTTTCAGAATATAATTTTTCAGGAAAGAAAGCATTGGTACGTGTAGACTTCAATGTACCACTTGATGATCAATATAAGATCACTGATGATACTCGCATACAGGCGACTATTCCTACAATAAAAAAAATTTTGGCGGATGACGGCTCAGTTATTTTAATGTCTCACCTTGGGCGTCCCAAACATGGCCCTACTGAAAAGTATTCTTTAAAGCATTTGGTAAAACATTTGAGTCAGGTACTTGGGAAGGACATACAATTCGCTGCTGATAGTGTTGGTGAAGAAGCAATACAAAAAGCCAGGGCTTTAAAACAGGGTGAAGTTTTGCTGCTTGAAAATCTTCGTTTTTACAAAGAAGAAGAAAAAGGGGACAGGAGTTTTGCAGAAAAATTATCAGCATTGGGAGATGTATATGTAAATGATGCATTTGGTACAGCACACCGTGCACATGCCTCTACTGCAGTGATTGCAGATTTTTTTGATGCCGGCAGCAAGCTGTTTGGTTTGGTGATGGAAGGTGAGGTGTGCAGTGCAGAAAAAATACTAAATGATTCTGAAAAACCCTTTACAGCAATCATAGGTGGAGCCAAGGTTTCCGATAAAATAATGATCATTGAAAATCTTCTTGACAGGGCTACAGATATTATTATTGGCGGCGGTATGGCATATACGTTTTTCAAAGCTATGGACGGAAAGATTGGTAGTTCGTTATGCGAAAATGATCGGCTGGGCACTGCGAAAGAATTGCTTGCAAAGGCTGAGACCAAAGGTGTTTGTATTCACCTGCCTTCAGATTCGATCATAGCTGATAAATTCGATGCAGGTGCAAATATTTCATCTGCACTCAGTAATAATATTCCTGATGGTTGGATGGGGCTGGATATTGGAAGTCTTGCTTGTAATCTGTTTACCAAAGTGATCCATGCTTCTAAAACCATACTTTGGAACGGACCAATGGGTGTATTTGAAATGGAAAAATTTCAACATGGCACCAGAGCAATTGCGCAAGCTATCGTAGATGCCACTTCTGCGGGTGCCTTTTCATTGGTAGGAGGTGGAGATAGTGTAGCTGCGGTGAATAAATTCGGATTTGCAGACAAGGTAAGTTATGTCTCAACAGGCGGAGGTGCGATGCTCGAGTTTTTTGAGGGTAAAAATTTACCGGGAATTGCAGCAATCGAAGCATAGGCCAGCACCCGGCAATGATCGGGTCAAACGCCACACCGGTCAGCACCCGACGTAGTCGAGGTCAGACCGATGAAAAACACAGCCATTAACTTTCGGTGCTGACGGATGCAACTTTCAGCACCCGGCAACGATCGGTCAAACACTACACAGGTCAGCACCCGACTTAGTCGAGGTCAGATCGATTAATAATCGAGACAAAAAGTTCAGCACCCGACAATATAGAATTGAAGCTTCACCGGTCAGCACCCTACACAGTCGAGGTTAGACTGATTAATCAGCAAGCATACTGTCTGACCTTCGGTGCAGGGGGATACAAATTTACGCACCCGGCAACGATCGGTCAAACGCCACACCGGTCAGCACCCGACGCACCTCGAGGTCAGACCGATTAATTATCGAGACAAAAAATTCAGCACCCGACAATATAGAAGATTGAAAGCTTCACCGGTCAGCACGCGACGTAGTAGAGGTCAGACCGATGAAAAACACAGCCTTTAACTTTCGGTGCTGACGGAAAGACGGCATTAGGCATTTTTTTAAAATTCTGATCAACCTTTGCTGAAAATCGCTCCCACGACAGAATGGCAACCTTTTTAATATAAATGGCCATGGAATGGAAATAGCTTTGTCAAGCATGTGCAATTCAAAAGCACTAATTTTAATTAACTAAAAATAAATCAAATGAGACGTTCATTGCCCTTATTAATTGTTTTGGGTTTGGTAGTAATATTATTGTTTTGGGGATGTGGAAGCTATAATGGCCTGGTGCAGGAAGATGAAAGTGTAAAAAAAGTTTGGAACAATGTACAATCTCAATACCAACGCCGTGCAGATCTCATTCCTAACCTGGTAAATACAGTAAAAGGAGAAGCCAATTTTGAGCGTGGTACCCTTAATGATGTGATCAATGCAAGGGCAAGAGCTACTTCTATGAACGTAAGTCCTGAGAACCTAACACCTGAAAATATTGAAAAATTCCAGCAGGCACAGGGTCAGTTGTCAGGAGCTCTAAGCAGGCTTTTGGTGACGGTAGAACAATATCCAAATTTAAGGGCTAATGATGCTTTCAGGAATCTACAAACACAGCTGGAAGGAACTGAAAACAGGATCACCGTGGCCCGAAATGATTTCAATCAGGCTGTGCAACAATATAATACCAAGGTGCGCACATTTCCAACAAACATATTTGCCGGGATTATGGGCTTTCCTCCCCGCACAGGATTCACTGCCGATCCGGGATCTCAGAACGCACCAAAAGTTGATTTTGGGGATCAGCAAAAACAGCCTTCTGTAAATTTCGATACTACAAACTAATCTCTTTGAAACTTTTTCCCTGGCAAAAAGAGAAAGAATTCTTCACTAAAGAAGAGAAGGATTGCATCATAGAAACCATTCGTGCGGCTGAGCAACGTACAAGTGGTGAGATACGCGTATATGTGGAATCGCGGTGTAAGTATATGGATGCCATAGACAGGGCTAAGGAAATTTTTGTGCAGCTGGGTATGGACAAAACTTTAGATCGTAATGGCACACTTGTATATGTAGCCGTCAAAGACAAGCAGGCCGCAGTGTTTGGTGATGAAGGTATACATCAGAAGGTAGGTCAGAAATATTGGGAAGAAGAAGTAAATAAAATGCTGGTTTTTTTTAAAGAACAGCACTTGGGAGATGGTATCTGTAAAGTAGTGACTGATATTGGCGAAGCACTTAATTTTCATTTTCCGTACAATCGTGAAACCGATAAAAACGAATTGCCTGACGACATTGTTTTTGGCAAATAATACATGAAGCGTTTAGCACTCATCATAAGTTTATTGGTATCATTTCATGCACTTTCACAGGGCATCAATAAGGTGGTGCCGGCAAGATCTACTCCACCGCGTCTTGTCAATGATCTTGCAAATGTACTTACCACTGAACAGGAGCAGGCACTGGAGCGTAAACTGGTAGCATATGATGACAGCACCTCTACACAAATAGCAGTAGTTACCGTCAATAGTACCGATGATTATCCGATAGAAGACGTAGGTCTGGAGATATTGCGACAATGGGGTGTGGGCAATAAAGAAAAAGATAATGGTATTGTCATTCTTGCTGCTATAAATGATAAAGATATAACCATCAGAACAGGTTATGGTATGGAAGGCGCTATACCGGATATTACAGCAAAAAATATTATTGAAAACGACATCCTTCCTGCTTTTCGTGAAGAAAATTATTACCGTGGATTTGATGAAGCTACAAATTCCATTTTCAAAGCTGCAGCTGGGGAATATAAAGCACCGGCGGGTTATAGAAAAAAGGGCAAAGGGGGTGGGTTCAGTATGAGTAAACTTGTGATTGCCTTTATTATATTAATGGTGGTATTGAATATGTTTGGGGGAGGCGGTGGACGTGGAGGAGGATTCATGTCCCGTCGGGGATATCGGGGCTTTGGAGGGCCAGTCTTTTTCCCTGGTAGTTTTGGTGGCAGTGGCGGTGGCTTCGGAGGAGGTTTTGGCGGTGGTGGCGGGGGAGGCTTTGGCGGTTTCGGAGGCGGCGGAGGCGGTGGCGGCGGAGCCAGTGGAAGCTGGTAGTTATTTTTATTTTGATATATGACACCTTTCAGCACTTAGACACTTTCAAATAAGATTATTGGCTTGACTTAATTTTCATCTTCACCAGGAGAATAAGACATTCCATCGAAAAAATCGTTTCCAGGCGCAGCATTACTAATCAAATTGAATTCTTGGTATCAAATTAGAGAGTGTGACGCTGGAAAAACTTGCAATTAACAATTATATTTGCGCTGGATAGTGGAAAATCAGAATCGGGAGATTTGCTTGCATAAATTATAATATAACTAAACAGACACGGGCAGCCAACCTTTCATCGCTTATATTTCATTTGCCATTGTAAAATGGATATTTTTTATTCGCCGTAATAAAATTTTAAAGACATTTTTTCGTTTAACCTGTTGAAATTCACCCCCTTTTCACATTGAAGAACAAGGCATTCTTTATTTTGATTTTGCTTTTGGCTACGGCTGGCCTGTGCCATGCCCAGGCTCCGGTGGCCAATTTCACGACAGATGTGTCAAGTGGCTGTTCCCCCTTTAAGGTAAATTTTACTGATCAATCCACTGGCAGTAATTTAAAATACGATTGGGATCTTGGGAATGGCACAAAGTCAAGTTTGAAGAATCCTTCAGGTTTTTATATAACACCGGGCATTTATACCATCAAGCTTACGGTGTCCAATGCTTTAGGAAGTTCCACCAAAACGGGTTCTATAACTGTTTATGAAGATCCTAAACCGTCTTTTATAGTTGATAAAAAAAGTGGTTGCGCACCCTTGCAGGTACAGTTTACCGATAAATCTGATGCCGGGAATGGATCAACCAATACATCCTGGCTCTGGGATTTTGGCAATGGCATCCAGTCTACGATTCAAAATCCTACAGTTAAGTACAATACAACAGGATCTTTTACTATAGTGCTGAAAGTAACCAATGATAAAGGTTGTAGTAAGGTGATAACGGAAAATAAATATATTGATGTAAGCCCGGGCATTCTTCTCAGTTTTTCAAATACAGCAGCTAAAGTATGTCAGCCTCCTTTTTTCATTACCTTTAATAATACAGCTACAGGTTCAGGATCTGTGGTTTATAAATGGCAATTTGGCGATGGGCAGACAAGCACTGATCTAAACCCTACAAATGTTTATCAATCATCGGGAAAATATTCTGTTGTGCTCATTGGTACTGACAATACCGGCTGTACTGACACCCTCACCAGAATACTAGACCTTTCTGAAACAAAAACAGACTTCACTGTTGGTGATACACTTTGTTCCAATACACCTGTTCGTTTCACCAACGCATCATCTCCTTCGTCAGTAAAATCATTCTGGGAGTTTTCAGATGGTACAACCAGTTCAGCCAAAGACCCCCAAAAAACATTTGCCTCACCGGGTACATACAAAGTAAAACTGACAAATACCTATACCGGTTGTGTTGATACAAAGGAAAAATCAATAACCATCAGCGAAAGTCCTGTCGCAGCTTTTACGCCATCCAATACATCAAACTGCAGTGCTTCACTTACTGTCAATTTTAAAAACAATTCTGTAAATGCGGATAAATACATATGGAATTTTGGTGATGGCTCTGCTCCGGTAACAACTACCACACCCGATATATCATATACGTTTAAAGCCAACGGCTCGTTTAAGGTAAGCCTTACTGCCATCAACAATTCAGGCTGCACTAATACATTTACTTCAAATAAGCAGATCATTATAGGACCGCCCGATGTAAAAATTACCAATTTGCCCGAACAGGTTTGTGTGCCTGCAGGATTAAGTCCTGTTCCTGTCATCACATCCCTGAGTCCTATTGCCGGTTATGAATGGGATTTTGGCGATGGTACCACCAGTCAGGAGCAATTTCCTACACATGTTTATAACACAGCCGGAGGGTATACTATAAAACTCACCGTCACTACTACAGATGGTTGCAGTGTTACAACTTCCTTCCCAATAGAGATGGGCAATCACTCTGTGCCTGCTTTCACTGCTTCACCCAGGGATGTATGTGCAAGGGATTCAGTCTACTTTACCAATACCTCCGAACCCAAAACAGCCCAATACACCTGGTTATTTGGCGATGGCGGCTCATCCGGACAATATAGCCCTGCTTATTCTTATAATGACACAGGTTTTTTCCAGGTAAGGCTGGTGATTAATAACAACGGTTGTATTGATACTTTTTCTTCTCCATCAAAATATATCTTCATACAGGCTCCGATTGCACGGTTCTCGTTAAAACCCATTTGTCAGGTTGCTTATCAATATCAGTTGGTTGATGAATCCCTGTTCGACTCAGCTTCATTAGGTAGGCGTACCTGGGCCTGGATAATGCCCGATGGCACAACATCAAACAGCCAAACACCACCACTTTATAACTTTCCGGGGCCGGGAACCTATAGTTTTTCCTTAACGGTATCGAATGGAAATTGTACGCATACCAAAGTCAGTAAGATCACTATTGTGAACAAAACGCCATCTATTGATTTTGATAATACCACTGCCTGCAAACCGGTAACTATTAGTTTCAAAGCAACGACTCCCAGCCTGCAGAATGTAGTTTCCTATAAATGGGAGGTAGCTGGAAAAGATACTACAACACAATCAAAAGATTTTAGCTATGCATTTGGTGCTGCCGGAGATTATACTATAAAATTGACAACCATTGATGATGCAGGTTGTATGAACAGCACCAGTAAGCCTTTGCAGATAAGCGGACCCAAAGCAGGCTTTAGGCGTACGAATATCGGTGATTGCAAAAATCTCACTGCTACATTCAGAGATAGCTCAAAAGCATTTGGAGTGAATAGGATAGTAAGTTGGAAATGGTTTTTCGGTGATGGCCAGATGGTGGAAAAAACTGATAGTTCTGCGGTGCAACATGTTTATAATAATGCAGGGCTTTATTCTGTAAAACTTGTTATAAGAGATGCATCTGGTTGTGCTGATAGTGCTACAATACCGGATCTGGTAAAGATTACTGAGATGAAAGCTGATTGGACTGCTATTGATAAAGCCTGTTTAGGTTTCCCTATTTCATTTGAAAACACTTCTATCGGGGATTATGTATCACTGTCATGGGATTTTGGAGACAGGAATCCGCTCATTACAACTACAGGTAGTGGAACTTATATATATAAAGACACAGGATTTTATGATGTAAAGCTCACGATAAAAGATTCGCTCGGCTGCACTGATTCATTGGTTAGGGAAAATTATATTCATATTTCTCGGCCTGTAGCTTCTTTCTTCATTCAGGATTCTATAAGTTTTTGTCCGCCTTTTGATGTACAATTTAAAAACACTTCGCAGTTTTATAAAGATGTTGAGTGGACGATTGATGTTGAAAAGTCAAACGAAACTGATCATCGGAAACTCTTCACACAACCTGGCACTTATGATGTATGGCTGAAAGTGGTGAGCCCAGATGGTAACTGTGTTTCATCAACAAACAAAAAAATCATATTATACAGGCCGGAAGATGCCAAACTTACTTACGATCCGATGAAGGCTTGTATACCGGGACTTGTTAATCTCACAGCATTTGATAACCTGGCAGCGGCAAAGTTTTTCTGGGACTTTGGCGATGGCAATATCCTGGATACTTCAGCAAATAAGATCACGCATACATACAATGACCTTGGGTCATTTACGCCAAAGATCATTCTTACCGAATCATCAGGATGTGTGCTTACCATTGCCGGCCTGGAGCCCATACTGATCAAAGGAGCTAAAACAAAATTTGATGTGGATCAGAAGTTTTTTTGCGATAGCGGGCTGGTGAAAATTCTGGATTCCACAACATTCAATGAACCAATTGTAGAATATAAATGGGACTTTGGTGATGGAACTATTTCCAATGACCCGAAACCTAGCCATAACTTCAGGCAGGAAGGTGTATATAATATATTACTTACTGTGAAAACTGAATCAGGTTGTGTGGACAGCATGCGCCTCACTACTCCTGTCAGCATTGTAAATACACCTGTGGTATCAATAGTAGGTGATTCTGTTATTTGCCTCAATGAACGTCTGCAGCACAGCGGGTTACTCGCCAACAGAGATACATCAGGGATTAAATGGTATTGGAAATTACCTGATGGCAATGTTGTGAACGCACCTAAGCCTCCAATACAACAATATGGTAGTGCCGGAAATTTTCAAATCAAAACTATTGTTTCCAAAAATGTTTGCGCTGATACAGCTGTTCAGAACATAAGAGTGAATCCAATTCCATCTGTGACTTTGCCGCAGGTGCTGAGTACTCCCGTCGGCGGCTCTGTATTGTTACCTGCTCTATACAGCCATACTTCGTTGACCTATTCATGGACGCCCGATAGCAGCCTTAGCTGTAATAATTGTCCGCAACCTGTTGCCACCCCCAAATTTGACACAAAATACATTGTGTCAATTGTGGACAGTAATGGATGTAAAAACAAAGGCGAGGTAAAGGTTATTGTGCTGTGTAAAGGCGTAACTGTTTTTTTACCCAATACTTTTTCACCAAACAGCGATGGCAGTAATGATGTGTTTTATGTACGCGGGCAGGGACTAGACCGCATCAAAGCCATAAGGGTATTTAATCGCTGGGGCGAAATTGTATTCGAGCAAAAAGACTTTCCTGTGAATAATGCCTTTTATGGGTGGAATGGTCAGTATAAGGGCTTTAAAGCTCAGCCAGATGTATATGTATACCAGGTAGAAGTTTTTTGCAGTAACAGTGAGTTAATGCATTTTTCCGGGAATGTGGCGCTGATTCGTTGATAATATCAGATAGCGGCTGCATATCACTGTTTAAATTTTTTAATAATTTTTCCATTGATGTCGCAAACCCTTATACATCCGGCGGCATCGCTTATTAATATTTTATCTCCTTTTCTGTTTCAATCGACAACCATATCTGCTTCATTCAAAGCACCACTTACCAATAATGCCGCATCAATTTTATACCGCTTGAACATTGCGACAAATGAATATATTTAAACCAAATTCTAAAATCTTTTTGCATGCATCTTTTACAAGTTCCATCCGGTTTTGATTGGAAAGCATTGCTCTTAGGGGGAGAAGACTGGAGCTTTCTGCCTGAAACTATTCTGCGCACTTTAATCATGTTCATCGTGATTTTAACCAGCCTCAGATTATTGGGCAAGCGCGGGGTAAAACAATTATCCGTGTTCGAACTGGTAGTAATTATCGGATTAGGTTCTGCAGCAGGCGATCCTATGTTTTATAAGGATGTTGGTATTTTACCCGCATTAATTGTGTTTATTATGGTGGTAGGCCTCTACACTCTGATTACTTACATGATTGGTAAGAATAAAAAGTTTGAAAGGCTTGTGGAAGGTAAACCGGTTTGCCTTATCAAAGACGGTGCATTTTCTATTGAAAATTTCGAAAAGGAAATATTGGGTGAAGATGAATTTTTTGCTGAGCTGCGCTTGCAGGGTGTTTCGCAACTTGGTCAGATAGAAGAAGCAATTGAGGAAAGCTCGGGTAACATAAGTATATTTTATTATGAAGATGAACAGGTAAAATATGGATTGCCGATCATGCCGGATTCTCTGGAAAATAGCACCCAGAAAATTCATGACAATGATCATTATTCATGTATATTTTGCGGTTACACGGAAAAGTTGAAACCGGCTGCAAAATATACTTGCCCTCTTTGCAAAAAATTCAGATGGATAAAGGCAAGTAATAAGAAACGGATCCGGTAAATTTTTTTTAAAATAGTGTCATAGATCAATGCAGGTAATTGACTATTTAGCTAAGACTATATCTCCTGTATTGATCATTTCATTGTTCACAGCTTGTTTTTTATCTCCCCTGACAAAATAAAAATTACTAAAATAAGAAGGCAGCCCCTCTGCTCCGTGCTCTATACCATTTTGCACCTGCAAATGAAGATGTGGTATGAATGAACTGCCTGAGACACCAATAGCGCCTAGTTTTTCACCTGCTTTTATAGTATTACCGATTTTAATGTGCCTGGAGGAATTTTCCATTAAATGCCCATAGAGGCTGTAAATTCCTTCGCTGTGTTTTATAACCACATAATTTCCAAATAATACCATCGGGTTTGATTTAAGTTCATCTATCTTAAATTCCTTATTATCTTTTTCTGAAAACACGACTGCTTCTATTTTTCCGGCTGCTATCGCTCTGACCTCAGCTCCCCATCCTAGCCAATCCTGATTGCTCTTGCCGTCATTTTTAAATTTTCTTCCATTATTATCTACTACTATCAAGTCATATGCATACCGCATCATATTGGAAGTAAATCCCAGTTCTTTGATAGGTTGAAACTCGGTGTCAAACCTGCGGTGGTGTGAGTTTAAATCATGTCCATCATAGACCAGCAACTTATTGCTTAAAGGAAGAATAAAAGACATTGGTTGTTTATAATCATAAAGGAGGACCTCATGCTTAACAACAAATTCGTTGGCTTTATTATTTCTGAAGGTAAAAGTAAAATGCATCTTATGCGTTTCTTCATATTTGAGTTCCGCAAAAGGATTGAAGACCGTAATGGCATAGGCTCCATTCAAATTACGGTTTGGAATCGTTTGTATGCCTGGCGCTGTTCCGTTATTATCGAGATATTTTTCCTGCAATAATTTATTTTGCTTATTTAAAAATTCAACCTCTATCTTTTGAAGTGTTAACGTGTCAGCATTGAGATTTTCTATTATAAGATCAAAGTTGGCAAAAGTTTGCTGCCGGCTTGTTTCTTTTAGTGCATTTTCAGGCTTGTGTCTTATCACTAAATTGTTCTGAGCAAGTAAAGGGTCGCTAAAATGTATTGTAAATAAAACAATGAGTATAGTTAACTGCTTTTTCATATTTCTTTTAGACGTTTTCATTTTTAATAAGGTTACAAAATTGGTTAATCAAACACATCGGAATGGGTGATCGGTGACAGGGATAACAAATTAATTTGTAAGTGGACGACAGTGTATCACAACGCTATTCATTTCGCAATTTTTCTTTTTGTCAGCCATGTTTGCATGATATCCCAAAACCCTGGCGCATACTGCCAGGAGATAGCTTCGTTATAATATCCGGTTTTAGCAACCAAACCCCTGTGGCCGCTGTTCGGAATAATCTTTACTGAATAGTCTTTATTGCCGGCTATTTCTAATGCTTTCATGATTCTCGGATAGCTGCGTTGAGAATTTACATTCCAGTCCTTTTCAGCCATCATCCACAATACAGGGACTTTTATTTTCTTTAAATAATCATAGGAGTCATACAGTAAATTATTCTGTAACCACTGCCAGCCTTTTTCAGACTGTACAGACTTTACCCGGGGCTTAGGATAAAGTTTTTTGAACCAAAGTTTATTGCGGTAGCTCAGAATTACAGAGTCGCCCTGTTCCCAGGTTTTTCCCTTTATGGCAGCATTCATGAAGCTTCTTTCCATTTGTAATATTTCATCCACGTCTTTTTCTTTATAACCATCTGCCAGATAGGTACCCCTGTTTTCATGAAGCATAGTCTCCATTACATTCTCAACGGCACCTACACGCATTAGTAAAAAAGCAACATCACTTGATTTTGCAGCAGCCATTGAACCGATCCACCCACCCTGGCTATTTCCCATAATACCAATTTTTTTAGGGTTGATGTTATTTTGTTTTTTTAAAAAATCAATACCTGCTATTACATCATCAGCGAGTTCATCAAAATCTGCCGTTTCCCAATCACCTTCTGATTCACCGGCTCCTTGTTTATCGAAAGTGAGCACAGCAATGCCGAGTTGTAAAAAATAGGTTGTAAAAAAAGCAACACTTCTTGTGGCTGCACCCGAGCCATGCGCAAACACAACTGCCGGGTAAGGAGTTTTTGAAGCAGGAAGATACAAGTCACCTTTCAATGTTCGTTTTCCTGATACAAAAGAAACCGGTTGCATGCTATGTGGGACTACCCTCTCACCCACTTTGGATATTTTATTCTCAATTATTTTCAAACCTGCAACATTGTTTTTTTTATCCCGCAAAAAAATAAACAACTTAGTGCTGTCATTGTTATCTCTGAATGCATTCTTTTCAAAGGGTATAAGTGCCCCTAGTTTCAAGGTCTTAAGGTCCAAATAAACAAGGCTTTTAAATTCGTCAAATATTCCCAATGTAATGCGTTGACCATCTTCATGGTTATCGTGGCCAAATTCAAACGTTCCCTCATAGGGATAAAGATCATCCCTGGTTAAAGTTGGCTGTTGTGCTGAAAGTAAATCAGTGAAGAATATTATAACTATTGATAAAAATAATGATCGCATGTTGATGAATTTTAAATTTAGAATGGCTTTTTCTTCAAGGTTTGCAACTATTGCTATTTTCTGATCACTGCTGAGACCTTATTAACCGCATATTGCTCTTGCAATGATTTATTTTGCTCAGTTTTAAAGAAACGCCAAAACATGAGGCAAGGGGAAACAATGATTATAGTTAACTGCTTTTTCATATTTCTTTAGACGCTTTCTTTATTATAAGGTTACCCTTTTAATTAATAAACTTTTGGCATCTTAGTTTTTATGACCTCTTACTACCAACGACATTACCTTTTTCACCATTTTTTTAATCCTTTTGCTTCTATGTTGCTATTGGCATAACAGTTCCATGGCTGATGTGAATTAAGGGATGTATACACGGCAACATTTTTTCCTTTTCCAATTTAACTGACAAAAGTCATCAGGATTTGATGGGCCTAGGCCAATTTGGTAAGCCGATGCTTGTGTTTGTTGCTTTGGTAATTTACTTCTTGCTTTTAACAATATCGTATATGATATCAAGGTGATGTTTTGTGTGTACTTTAAGAAACTTAACAGCTTGTTTTAATTTAAAATCGCCGAGAAAAGGATGTGTAAAAAAATGCCCCTGACTTAAATGCTCAAGCGTTTTGATTTTCTCTCTTGAAATGAAGATGTGTTGCTGAAGCGTATCAGGATTAAAATTAGCGGTTGGCTGAACTACTGCCGGAGCTTTTACTCTTCCTCTTGGAATTTTTCCTAAAAAAATAACTATACTCCGCCTGATATCAAACCTTCGTTTATAATCATTTGGATTTGATTTACTTAATGCATCGATTATTAAGTTCAGTGTCAATAATGAATGCTCGATATGCCAACCAACTGAACCCTTTGAAATGCTTGGATTAATAAATTCATAATCAGAAATTTTGCTTTCAAGCTTAGAGACAAGATCTTCCAGTTTTATCATTAACAGTTAGATGATGGTTATTTATTTTTACCTCCGCCATATTGCCAAGCAACTATGTAAAAGTGGTAAGCGTTTTATCGGTCGGCTATTTTGTTGTCTTGCTCCCCATTTGTTCGCCTAATTTTTCGTATTCGATGTCGTTTGGTTCCCATAATTCTATTTTGTTTCCTTCAACATCAACAATGTGAACAAACTTTCCGTACTCAACTGTTTCGATTTTGTCTGTAATGGTTACCCCTTCTTTTTTTAGTTGCTCTACAAGTTCTTCTAAATTTTCTACCCGGTAATTTATCATAAAGTCCTTGGCAGAAGGTTCAAAATATTTTGTTGTCTGGGCAAAAGGACTCCATGTTGTAAAACCTTTCTTTGTGCTGTCCGCACCTTGATACCACTCAAAAACTGCTCCGTATTGGTTAGTGTTTAAACCAAGATGTTTTTGATACCACTCTCTCATTTTGTTAGGGTCTTTGCATTTGAAAAAAATGCCCCCAATGCCTGTTACTTTTTTCATTTGTATTTGTGTATTAGATTGCTTTGTTGTAATGGTCTTTAATGCGAAACCGAGACAGAATGATGTCGTAATTGCTAAAACTATTAATGCAGTTTTTTTCATTTTGTGTGAACTTGTGTTATCCACATTCATGTCTGTTACGTTTTAACGCTACGTTGAACGGCTTTCTACTGTGCTGGTATTCTGTATTTAGTCAGCATGGACCAGCCGGTTGAAAAACTAATGTACTAAACACACAGCAAAACAAAACAACAATGACCTGATTTTTTTAATTAATTACCGGGATATGATAGTCTTGCCTCAATGCAAAAAAACAAGCAACAAACAAAACAAAATGATATAAACAATGGTTACATCAAATGCAAAAGCTCCTGAAAAGAAAAACTATACTCCAAAAATCTGATAAAAAACCAAAGCCGTCAACCCCGACATGAACGCACCCTACCACAACGAAACATTCAAACTCCATATTAAATAACCCCGCTACCAAGCTTCATTCAACATAGGATTAAATCGAACCTCCGCTGCGCTACCTTCGTTTAATCCTTATTTGTTAGCGGCAGGCTTTTGATTATTTAAAAGCTATTTTCATCAGTAATAGTACTTCCACCCCCTAATAGCCAGCAATCGCTTGGGGTTATAAAGTTTATTATTTTTAATCACCCATTCTACCCGCCTAATATCACTGATGTTTCGAGCAGGGTTGCCATCAATTAGAATTAAGTCCGCCACAAAGCCGGTTTTTACTTCGCCATACTTATCTAAAAGATCACAGGTTCCTTGTCCGTACTGTTAATTTACAAAGCAAACAAGCCAGTAATAAAGGCGCTGCAAAAAACAAAGCAGGTCATCGAAGCTTTAATTACCAAAACCATTAAGCTTGATGAACCGCTCTATAATAAAGTACAACTGATGTAATTGGTAAATGGTATTGGCACCGTAACGGCAACGGCTTTGCTTGTTTACACCAAAGGCTTTACTGTTTTTAGAAACGCAAAAGAGCTGGCATGTTACTGTGGTGTGGTACCCTTTAATAAAACCTCGGGCAGCAGTGTAAAATACAAACCATCGGTAAGCCCCTTTGCCAACATGAAACTTAAAAAGCTGCTACATCTTTGTGCCATGAGCGCCATACAAAACGACAAGGAAATGAAAGCTTACTTTGAACGAAAAACAGCCGAAGGAAAAAACAAAATGAGTGTTATAAATGCGGTAAGAAATAAATTGATCCACCGGGTATTTGCTGTAGTAAGAGATGAAAGAATGTTTGAGGATAACTATGTGAGACAATGTGCATAAGCGGATAAATAATTTATTAAAAAGGCTTTGTTTTAATCATAGAAAACTTCTAGCAAATAATTTTGTTATCGGCTGCCTTGCTCTTCCTACGAAACGATACCGTTTCAAGTCAGCAGGAATGTTTGTTCAAAACGATTTACATTCATTGCTATGTCCATTTATTCTGAGCTGAACTATACCCATGTTTTTAAAATTGTTGGTATATCGTCTGGAAGTTTTTTGGGTTGCGCAACAGGAAGTAGAACATGTATTACTGCACCTTTATCCTCCAACCCTTCGGCAAAAATTTCTCCATGATAAGTTTGCACCACTTTTTTACAAATGGCTAACCCCATACCTGTGCCTGGATACTCACCTCCATAACTAATGCGTTGGAACATTGTAAAAATCTGTTCAGCATATTTTTGGTCAAAGCCAATACCATTATCTTGAAATGTTATTTTGTAGTAACCAAGTTTATCATCAAGGTTAGCATGCGATTTCATGTCTTTCTTTGTAAGCTTTCGCGAAGCTATTTCGATTACAGGAGCAACATCAACTTTTGAAAATTTAAGTGCGTTATGAATAATGTCGTAAAAAAGTTGACTCATCTGGAAAGGAACAGCTTCTATTTCAGGAAGCTTATGTGCTATTACCTTTGCTTTTTTTTCCTCAATGAGTAATTCAAAATCAAAGAGGATGCTTTTCAGTATTTCATTCAAATCCGTTTTTAATATTAATTTCTCGTAATTAGTTACACTCGCAAAGTTGAGCATCTCCTCTATAAGTTTTTTAAGGCGGACAGATGAACTATCAATCTTTTCAAGGTATTTTTTTACTTCTTGTGTTTTAAGTTTTTTTTCGTTTTGCTGTAATATTTTTGAGAAGGTTATAATTTTCCGCAAAGGTTCTTGGAGTTCGTGACTTGTTGTGTGTGCAAACTGGTCTAATTGCATGTTTGTTTGGTCCAACTGAAAGGTAAGTTTTTCGATGGTTGATTGTAATTTTTCTTTTGTCACTTCTGATTCAACAACTACAGGTTGTTCAGCTTTTGAAGGTGTTTCTTTTATTGGTTTAGACACTTTTTTAGATGCTGTTTTCTTTACAGGTCTTGAAACGTTCTTTTGTGATTTATTTTTTTCAACTCTCTTAGTCATTGTTAATTGTTTAAGTAAAATATGGCTGCGAAATTAATGTTTAGGTTTCTCTATGCAATTCAAACTATTCACTTGTCAGTTTGATGTTAGCGGTGTCATTTTAAGCTTACCGATAACGGTACGGCCTTGGCGATGTGGCGGCATTTGAAAATCGTCAGCCCGTAACCGAAGCTAAATTTATAAAATGACTCGTCCTGAAAAAAGTTGACTGGTTTTGTTAATTAATCCTGTTATTGGTTTACTAAGATAGTTCATCCTGATATAGGTTGAGCAACTCGAGGGTCTGCTAGTGTGTTGGCAGAAAATATTTTCGTAGCCCTTTACAGCTAAAGAAAATATTTTGTGCATTGGCCTGATTAATCTGTGGCATTTGTAATTGTTTTTGTAGTTCGTTTGTAATAATAGTTTTTCCACGTTTTCTTTTGCAGGCCGTACTGTTTATGTACTTCCTCCGGAGAAAGGCTTTACGCATTATGGGGATTGAAAAACTTCAGCCCAGCATTTGTATTGTTGCTGATTAAAGATAAACAGTAACAAACTTATTCAGGTGCCCATATTGCTTAAAGCTGCTGTTAGCGGCAGGCTTACTTTTATGTACATCTTGTTAATTGTCTTTAGGTCTACGTAATAGGCTAAAAACAGCTTTTATGTTAAACCTGCTTATATCTCCAATTATATAATCAAGTCCTGCATCTATAAAATTAACGTCCTTAATAGCAAAACGTTTTCCAAGCCCTAATACAGCAGCCGTGTTCAAAGAACCATCGCTTCCTGTTTCAACACCTACCAGCACATTTGCGTAAAATCCTGAAGTTGTAAATTGATACCTGTAACCTCCTTTTAAAGATAAGCCTATAAATGAACTGGAAAATTGATTATAGTAGACTTGTCCGCTAAACCGGGTAAGCTGAAGTTGCAGGAGCGCTGCACTTTTCTGTGTGAAGTTGTACTGGCCAATCCCTTCCAAGCCCACACCAGTGTTCAAAGAGCGATTATCCATATAAATGATATTTCTATTCTCCGGGAAACTAATCAACAGGCCGGCCGCAAGACTTTTCTCCCCTTTTTGTGCTTCAGCCTTTGCGAAAACAACAGAAACGAGTAATAAAATAATGGTTGTTTTTCTCATACAGCATTTTGATTTAGTGTAACTACTAAATAACTAACAGGCTGAGACTTTTTGCCGCTAACGGATTAAGGCTTGCCGATGTACCGGCAATAGCATTCCGTCAGCTTAAATTTAGTACTAAAGTCGAATAGAATTGCGGCTGTTTAGCATTTATTCGTCAGCCGGTATACTGGAAAACCTCTGTTAGCTGAGGTGTTTATTGACCGATCTAACTTTCGGGAGGCCAATTTTTCTGAGCATTTGATTGGCCTTTTCCAATTTTTCAGGAAATAGAACTACTTCATCAAGTCTATTTAGGGACTTGTCGATTTTGACTATAGGCGTCTTCTTTTTATTCAGCTCTTTGATGTTCACAATGCAAATTTAATTATTTTTTTCGTTTAACTAGAAAGCCTTCATAATCAACACCTTTTTTGAAGCTTTCCCACTTATTGTCAAGTTGACCATAAATATCAAAGTCAGCTTTTGCTTCTAGGTAATATTTTGAAATGCCCATTCGATATAGGCGTGTTCTTGCTTTGGTACTACCCGTCGCATAAATTGAAGCTTCAGGATATTCACTAGTAAATGCATAAACGGTAGAAACTATTGTTGCTAATACCGTTTCACTATCCCCGTTATTAGATATAGTTGAGTCATCTATATTACCGGAAGCTTGGTCACCAAATGCCAGGTTGAAGACGTCCTTCAGGTTTGTCTGTGAATATTGGACGAGTTTTGAAATTCGGCCTTTTGGCCCCACGCTCACAAATTCAAACGTCGTGAGATTATCACTTGATGCTAATGGATATTTTGGAAGTTTCATTAAATGGAATCAAAGTTTCAATTTGAATTAACTGATCATAGCATCTCCGCTAACGGTAAACTTGGCGATGTGGTGGTATTTGAAATTCGTCAGACCGTAACCGAAGCTAAATTTATAAATAAAAATTCACTGTTTATTCTATTGCCTGGCATTATTCGTCGGCTGGAACTGAAGCCGGTTAACGTACCAAGTTGAGAATATATTCGTCGACGCCATATTGCCAAACCGCCTGTTGGCTGAAGTTTTTCTACAATCGAATTACCACTTGTCGGGTATTATTAGTCGGTACTACTACAGTGTCTCGTATTTGAATATTTACGCCATTACCTACGGCATCTCCCTGAATAAACGTTCTTAGGTCACCAGCTGTCTTTGCAGTAATTGTTGTATCAATTTGTCTCCCTCCGTGAATTATAGCAATTCCATTACCAACCTTTCCATAGCTATAGGTAACAGTCAAGTATTGAAAATTAGTTACTGTTGAAACCAATATTCTTACCTTTATTGTCGCTGGTCTAAATAAAGGAAAGTTTTGTACGAATGGAGTGTTGTACAATGTAGTGTCTAAATCAAAAGTCGCTACTCTATTCTCATAGAATATGTCAGCAAACATATTTCCTTTGTAAGCTTCTGCATAATAATAGCCCCGTACATTCTTGAAACGGCTACCGTCGAACTTAAATGTGTAATTCCCGTTTGCATCGGTGGTTGTCCTTCCTAAATAAATCTTTTTATTAGAAAATGTTCCGGTGTTATCATTGAAATAGAACTTAACTTCGCCACTAGAAATTCCTGTATTGGCTGCTGAGTCTATTAAATTTCCTGTCAAAATGTAACAGTTGCCTGAGCAAGTCACTCCATCAAACAATGGGTCTCTGTCTTTGCGACAAGAATTGACAAGTAGTATTGTCACAAGTAAGGTCGTATAAGTTAGTAGCTTTCTCATAAAATTTCAGCCAACGAACCCCATGTTAGCGGAAGTTTATTTTATGCCTAAGAATTTATAAATTAATTGCCATGTTTCATTTGGTTTCTCAACCTCCGGCATGTGTCCACATCTTTCGAGGAATTGAAGACGGGCATTTTTTATGCCTTGCTGCATTTCAATCACATTAGCTTCACCTCCAGGATCCTGCCTTCCCTGGATGATCAAGACATCAGCGGTTATCCTCCCCAATAAAGGTCTTATATCAAAAGTGGGATGTGATTTAAAAAAGGCAGGAAATACAAAATAATTGTGATCGGTAATCTTTGCTTTTGCAGCTTCTTTGATTCCTAGTTGGCGGTCATAGAAATAAGCCGGCATACCTGCTTTGTCCCTTTCAAAGTTTGCCTTAAGAAACAATAAAGAATCTTTTCGCTTTTCTCTCCAGTAATCCCGGAGTTCTTTTTCATAAGGCAGAAGCCGCATTCTAAAATTGTCATCAAATATGTTTGCATAATCACTCGATAGTGGCCCGGCACCCAAATGGATAACCTTAATTACCTTGTCAGAATGACTAGCTGAATACAAATTAGCAAGCAAAGATCCCCATGAAGTACCAATCAAAATGACCTTGTCTGTTTTTATATGTTTTCTTAAAGCTTCAATATCCTCAACATATAGATCCATTCGAATAGTTGTGGTATCATATTTTGTCAATGTCGACCTTCCTGTACCTCTTTGCTCTAACATAATGCAGCGGTAATCTTTGCTCAAAGAATCAGCAAATAGCTGCATATAATCTACTGCCCCTCCTGGTCCACCGGATAAAAGGATAAGATAATCTCCTTTGTTGCCAAAGGTTTTATAGTAAAGAGAAAAATCCTTGCGTTCTATCTTGCCATCTGTATAAGTCTGCGAAAAAACTTGATGTTCAAAAACAAAATTTGAAATGATATAAAAAAATACAATACATGAAAATCGTTGCATATTAATATTTCAGGCTTTGATTATAATTAAAAATTTCCGCTAACGCCACGATTGGCATTATTGGATGCAATATAAAAAAATATTGAGATTGAAAACCAGTCTTTTAATATTATACTTTTTGTACCTGCCTACCGGCAGGCAGGTTGTCGTAATGATAATGCGACTTTTGCATTTTGCTGATTCATGTTCTCAAAATAAATGGCTGCCGGATAGAACGTAAAGCCCGGTGAAGGTTTTGTGCGCTGGCTCTGCGCCGGACTTGCAGTGATAGCCGGAACTGAAGTTGATAAATGAACTGATGGTGACAGCCCCAGTTTGATCTTTTACATCAGGAGATTGCTTCGTCGTTCCTCCTCGCAATGACGTTTGTTAATTTACAACTCCCTGTTCGCACTATACTTCTTCCACTTATCAATAACAGCTTTCATATCGTCGGGCAATTCACTTTCAAAATTCATTTGTTTTTTTGTAGTGGGATGAATAAACCCGAGTTGCTGTGCATGCAATGCATGCC
>MWVW01000064.1_pt1 | contig 26038 bp, 27 predicted proteins | sample 1047191 | NCBI WGS metagenome assembly MWVW01 (sample SAMN06349985, study PRJNA376086) | soil metagenome | isolation source: MtG22-5 sample Antarctic (ecotone) | place: Antarctica
AACAATGCGCCGCTGCCGATGGTTAGGTTTATCCACACAAAAATTGTGAATTGTAAAAGAAAAAAAGTAGCAAAAAAAGAAAAGTAATAATAATAATATATTTATTGTGAATTCAGTAAAACAAAGCAAAAGGACGTTCAATGAATTCCCTGCCAAATACTCAACTTTGGTTGCCTACCAATTATTAAATGACCCGATTACATTTAAGTTCTAAATAATATATTCTTTAGCCTGATGAAGTTGATCGCCGGATCAACAACTAAAACCTGTCACTCTTCTCCCAACTCCACCTTGTCCAGATCTCTGCGGGCTGGCCCTGTAAGGAGTTCACCATCAAAAGAAAAACGGGAACCATGACAAGGACAATCCCAACTCTTCTCTGCACTGTTCCACCCCACCATACATTTTGCATGCGGACAAACAGGATTGATAGCATGAATTCCACCATTCTCATCCTTATACAACGCTATGGATTCACCTTCATATTTTACCAGCCTGGCCTCCCCTGACGCCAGTTCTGACAGACCTTCTATCTTTGTTTGGCCCATTCTCTTTGTTACAAACTCTTTTACCACATCTGCGTTTTCTTTTACAAAATTGGCAAAGCCTGCCACCATTTTAATCCTGTTCGGATCAAATAATTCAGCATAAGGACTATAGCCTTTGGTTATAATATCGGTAAGTATAATAGCTGCAATATGGCTATAAGTGATTCCATTTCCCCCAAACCCTGAAGCTACATACACATTTTCCGGATTGCCGGGCAGGTTACCAATATAAGCCAGCCCATCTGCAGGCTCGAAATATTGAGATGACCATTGAAAGGCCACCTTATCCACTTTATAATATTTGCTGATATGAGCTTCCAGGTTTCTAAAACACTGATCGGTATTTTCACCATGCGCTGTCTTATGATCTTCTCCGCCAGCAATCAAATATTTCTCTCCGTCTATATCTTGTGTTCTGTAATAATGATAAGGGTCGTACATATCATAGGCAAGTCCACTTGGGTATTGATCATCTTTTAGTTTTACAGCAATCGCATAACTCCGGTACGGAGCTGTGCGAAAATGCAGCAGGTTTACTCCAGGCGGAGTGTGTGTCGCATATATAAAATGTCTTGCCTGGATATTGCCCATGCTCGTTTCTATCTTATGTATATCTCCTGTATTTAAATCTGTAACCCTGCAATTTTGTAATAATATTCCTCCTGCTTCCTCAAATTTTTTCGCCAACGCATATACATACCGGGATGGATGCATTTGTGCCTGGCGTTTATAGAAAATGGCTTTTAAAAATTCTATAGGTACCGGTATACCCTGTGCAAATTCTACTTCTGCACCTGCATTTATTGATGACTGGTAAATATCATTCAGGTAGTCAGTTTGTTCTTCATCCTGCGAAAAAATATAACCCCCGGTTTCTTCATATCCACAATCTATCCCGTATTCCGTTACGTGCTGTTTTACAAGGTCAAGCGCTTCCCTGGCTGCTGTATGCAAGAGTTGTGCATCTTCTTCCCCAAAGTCTTTTTTCACCCTGTTGTAATCTGTATCCATAAAAGTATTGAGGTGGGCTGTAGTGCCCCCTGTTGTTCCAAAGCAAATGTTTTTTGCTTCAGCTATCACACATGACAGACCAGCTTGCTGTAATAATAGCCCTGTAGTGATGCCGGTAATACCACCACCACCAATTACAACATCTACCACATTATCTGGAATTGATGTACTTCCTGTTTTATAGTCGGGCATTGCATTCTGCCAAAGGCTGGTTTTTGTGCCATCTCTTTTCATAATCAATAATTTATTTCAATTGACAAAAAAATAATGCCCGTATACCAATGAAGCAATCAATGGCACGGGATGTGCAATTCTTATTCATTGGTGCAATGTGAAAACTTATGAAAAAGCTATTTGTATTTATCATTTTAGGCTTCTTATTTAAATACTCTGTTCAAGGTCAAAACAGAAGTATCCAAACATTAATTGGTTATTGGGAAGCAGTAGATGCTGAAAATGCAAGTGGGGGGCTGGAAGTGCAGGACAGTGCTAAAGTTTTTCTCACATATGGCAAAGAAAAGAAAGCCATTACTTCATTCAAAGCCAATTTCAGTAAATCGCCTGCCTGGTTTGATTTTACTATTCAGGACAGCACTGAAAAGCTCTACCTAAAAAGCCTGATTCATTTTGTGAATGATGATCTGATTCAATGGCAGGTATTTGAGAGCGACATCCGTCCTGCGTATTTTACAACAAGTGGTGGTCAAATGGTTTATTTGAAAAGGAAGAAATAATTACCACCTGTCTTCTTCATTTGCACTGTCATGGTTTTTATTTTCATCCCTTGTTTTTATTTTTTGGAGTTGACGTTCAATTATCATGTCAGTTATTATATCAGCAGCATCAGCTGAAGGGAGGTCTTGAATTAATAGTTTAAGCTTATGCTCCGGCACATCTACATAGTAAAGAATTCGTAAAAGCCTCCCGAAATCATATAAGATCAAATGATTTATTTTATTCGACAGTAACCTGCGAAGATCATCATCTTTTTTGCTGATGCTATTGATTAACCCTGTTACTTCATCTATCTTGAACATCTAAAACTTTTCATGAATACCCAAACTGAATAATGCAAAATCATATTTCACGGGGTCAGCCTTATCAAAGTTCTTTAAATTTTCAGTAAGTTCTAACGCGGTTTGCCAATCGGTTTGCGTTCGTTTTATCAGTCCCAATTTTCGTGACACACGGGCCACATGCACATCCAAAGGGCAAATAAGTTCTGATGCTTTTATTTTTTTCCAGATTCCAAAATCCACACCTTTATCATCCTTTCGCACCATCCAGCGAAGGAACATATTCAGTCGCTTGCATGTTGAATTTTTATATGGCGCTGTGATATGTTTTTTTGTTCTCTGGGGTGCATGTGGCAAACTGAAAAAATAATGATGGAAGTAATTTAATGAGGCTTCTATACTCGTGAACTTTCCCCCCGGCAAAAAAGCTTGCTCCAAAGAAGAATGCGTGGTATAATGAAATATCAGGAAATCCAGGAAATAATGCAGATCTGTATCATTGAATGTGCGGTGCCTAAAAAGGGATAAATGTTTTTGTTTTTTGTTATTCCAATTCAAACAAAATGCATGCGGACTATTATCCATCAGGTTCAATAGCTCATTGGTTTTCCTGACCGCTGTATTCCTGTTGCCCCAGGCAAAAACTGCAGCGAAAAAACCTGCAATTTCTATATCATGTTTTTTAGAAAAACGATGGGGCACAGAAACAGGATCTAATGAAATAAAAGAAGGTTGATTATATTCCCTCACTTTGGCATTCAAAAAAACCTTCAGCTTTTCATTCATTTTCCAATTGCGTTATTCAAATCCTCAATCAGGTCTTCAGCATCTTCGATACCCACACTTAAACGAATAAGTGAATCAGCCAAACCGTTCTTTATTCGCTCTTCCCTGGGTATGGAGGCATGAGTCATTGAAGCAGGATGATTGATAAGTGATTCCACTCCTCCCAGGCTTTCTGCCAGAGAAAATATGCGGGTAGAAGATAAAACCTTTGTTACGTTTGCAGGACTATTATCCTTCAGGGTGAAACTCATCATTCCCCCAAATCCACGCATTTGTGTTTTCGCAATATAATACCCCGGGTGATCTTCAAATCCACACCAGAATACTTCAGCTATCGCGGGATGGTTGCGCAAAAAATAAGCTATCTTTTCTCCGTTTTCACAATGCCTCTGCATTCTAACATGAAGTGTTTTGATTCCACGCATTACCAAAAAACAATCCATTGGTCCGGGCACCGCACCACAACTTTTCTGTATAAAATATAGTTGTTCTCTAAGGTTTGCATCATTCATCATCAGTGCACCCTGTATCACATCGCTATGTCCTCCAAGGTATTTGGTAGAAGAATGCATGACAATATCTGCACCCATATCTAAAGGGTTTTGCAAATAAGGAGAGGCAAAAGTATTGTCCACACAAAGCAATGCATTGCACTTTTTAGCTATGGCTGCTACCGAAGCTATATCTGTTATATTCATCAAGGGATTGGTAGGTGTTTCGGTCCATATCAACTTTGTATGTTCATTAACCTGTGCTTCTATGTTTGCAGGATCACGCATATCTACATATCGAAATTTCAATCCGAATTTTTCAAACACCTTTGTGAAAAGGCGGTATGTACCACCATACATATCATTTGTTGCGATCACTTCATCACCGGGTGACAACAACTTGACAACTGCATCCGTTGCAGCAACACCACTGCTGAAAGCAAGGCCGTATTTCCCATTTTCAATAATGGCAAGGGTATCTTCCAATGCTTTTCTTGTAGGATTTTGTGAACGTGCGTATTCAAACCCTTTGTGCTGCCCGGGGGCTGCCTGCACATAAGTTGATGTTTGATAAATAGGGATCATGATAGCGCCTGTAGACGGATCCGGTTCAGCACCTGCATGTATAAATTTGGTTCCGATCTTCATATTTTCCATTTTATAGAAATGCAAAGATGTAGAAACTAGACAACTCTGTATTGTAATTATTGAAGTACGAAATTTACCGTACATCACAGTCATTTGTGCACTTAACAATTGTTTAACCAGCCTCCCGGTAATTTTTTAATGCCATTGAACATTTGTTTTTACTGCTTCATCACTGATTTACATTGATTCGAACTAAACCGGACACTTTGAACAATTTTATGTTCGGTTTTGGATATGCCGCTTGTATACAACATCCTTGTTTTGGCTTCTTTACCATGATAATTTGGTTGTAGAAACGAGTTAAATCACCTTCAATTTTTTACCATGAAAAAAATTCTTTTTGCTCCAATTCTTTGTTTGAGTTCCCTTTTTCTTTTTGCTGAAGAGCCCGTAAATGAAAAGGTCATGCAGGCTTTCACGGAAACTTTTAAAAATGCCCGGGAAGTGGTATGGTACGAACATCCCAATAGCTATGAAGTTAAATTCAAGCAGAACGAGATAGTAAGCCGCGTCAGCTATGATAACGAAGGAAACATAGTACGGTCTATCAGGTATTATTATGAAGATAACTTACCGCTGTATATCCGTGAAAAGCTAAAAAAAGATTTTAGGAATAAAAAAATATTTGGCATTACAGAACTTGCCAATGCAAATGAAATCAATTATTTCATTGTACTGGAAGATGATAAAAACTGGTTTCAAGTCCATAGCGGCTCCAATGGAGAAATAAGTCTATTGAAAAAATTCAATAAAGCCTGATTCAATTTCTGAATAAAAACGAAGCTGACCAAAATTTCCAATCCTTATTTTCAGCCGCATAAGCATCATGTGGCTGAATTTTTTTATTGAGTTCTTCTTTAACCAAAATATTATGATTAACAAGTAATTTTTTGCCTTCCATTATTGATTCCTGTACATTTTCATTTTGCATCCACATTTTTTGCGGGGGTTCAAAACCCACTTTATCCTTACGCCATACTATATCAGGTGGTAATTGAGGCTCCATAGCTTTGCGGAGCAACCATTTGGTCCAGCCCTTACGAATCTTGAAATGTGGCGGCAGTGTAAATAAGAAATCAACGATTTTATGGTTTAAAAAAGGCAGCCGCACTTCCACTGCCTGGGCCATGCTGTTCCTGTCAGCTAATTTCAATAATTCTTCGAGTCCATAACTGAAAGTACTAAAGTATAAAGCACTATTAAGATCAAAGCGGGGTGGCAGACTATAATAAAACTGATGCCGGTGCTTTTGTGCAAATTCTTTATCAAGGGCATGATGCCGGCCTGCATCTTTCTTCTTTTTGCTTTGATGCAAGGCTGCAGCAAATTGTGGAAATAACGATGCTGTTTTATCGCTGAAACTTAGCCCCGTGTTATTACCTAACTCTCTGGAAAAAGACAACTCCCTGCTTTTACTTAGATTTCTATGACTATACAATTCCCGCCAATACCATTTATAGTATTTATCATACCCTCCTAAAATTTCATCTGCACCCTGTCCATCCAAAAGAACAGTTACGCCTTGTTGCTTCGCGATTTCATACACTTTATACTGAGCCAGCATGCTGGCTGAAACAGAAGGCTCTTCCTGGTGATACATTGCTTTCTGCATTAATTCAACAACTTCATCTTGTTTTATTTCCACGGGATTCATGGTTAATCCAAAAGCATTTGCCACCGAGGCTGCATGCTTATATTCATCACGTTCAAAACCAGAAAAAACAGCAGTAAAGCACTGGTGTGTATATTGATTACTTGTTTTCTGATTACATAAGGCAACTATAGCAGAGCTGTCTAACCCGCCACTGAGGCTGGTTCCCACCGGCACATCACTCCGCAAACTTTTCTCTACTGATCCGGACAATAAAAATCTTAACTTATCTATTGCTTCAGTATCTTTTATAGCGTTGTCTAAATCAGAAGTTACCTGCCAATAGTTTTCTATTTCCAATTGGTGAGTTGATAAAGAATAGATAAGGAAAGAAGCAGCCGGAAGTTTTTGAATGTCCTGAAAAAAAGTTTCCCCCGGGTCATATGGATTGGAAGTGTAATCAATGGTCAAAAAGTTATACAGCATAGCATTATTCACCTTTCTTTCTACGCCTGCAGCCCATAAGACTTTCATCTCAGATCCAAAGACAAGTTTTTCCGCATCATAAGCAAAGAAAAAAGGTTTTTCACCCATACGGTCCCTTGCAGCAAATAATTCCTGCTCCTGCTCATCCCAAATTGCAAAAGCAAACATTCCTTCAAAATGCTGCAGGCAGTCACGACCATAAGCTGCAAATGCGGCCACCACTACTTCTGTATCAGAGGCAGAATGAAAATTATATCCCTTGTTCAGAAGTGTTTCCCGTAGCTCTATATAATTATAAATTTCACCGTTATATATAATTTGGTATCGACCTCCGTATGAGAGTGGTTGTGCTGCAGCTTCACTTAGATCAATAATACATAAACGGCTGTGACCTAATGCTACTGTACCCTCTTCATTTACAAAATAACCCCTGCCCTGCGGACCACGATGAGTTATAGCGTCTGTGGCTATATTAATAGCGCTTGTTGCTTTAATGTTTTTGGAGAGAATGCCTGCGATGCCACACATTGATATTTATTGTATCGTTATCGGAAGCTTTGCTTGTACATCATCCCAGACAATAAGAAGTTCAGCTCCTGTTTCCGAGTTTTGAAACACCATTGTAAAATACTCTACCGGATGGCCCGTACGCTGTGCCGGCACCTGGAAGCGATGAATATCCTTTGTCGTATCCTGTTTTAATCCCCAACTATAGATATTGCTGTTTAATACAACGTCCCATGTTTTTTCTGAAGGAACGCAATACATAATATACCGCCCTTTAGCCACTGTTTTATCCTGTATCACTACAGGTCGAAAAAATTCTATTTCTGTTGCTTCATTAGCACCCATACGCCAGGGTTCACCATACCTGATAAGAGAGCCAAATATTTTTCGTCCCTGCTTGTGTGGGCGGCTGTATATGATACGCATGACAGGCAGTGCCGGAGCTGCCTGCGACATTTTTTTTACCGCATAATCCGGCGGGAAATAGCTAATGTCAACAGGCGAAATATCTGTTGGAGCAAACCGGTTGACCAGTTCTTTGCTTATGATATTGGTGTCTCTTTGTTGTTGGGTGTCTGCTATTACAGGCCTGTTTTCCGCTTCCCTGCATGAGAATAGAAATAAAAAAAGAAAAATAAACAGAGTATATTTCATGATGAAAAATTACACATTTCATGATATATCATGTGTAATTTAAAATAACAACCGGAATGATTATTTCAGTAAAATGGGTAATGAGGTTTTAACTGTATCCCAGCTCATTACCAGATTAGAACCATTGGCTGTTTTCTCAAACCACATTGTAAATGCTTCAGCTGCTTCATCTGATCGCTGCACCGGTACGGTAAGTCGGGCGATATCTTTTTTCTCATCATATTTAAAAGCACCCCAGATGTCTGTTTCTTTATTTAATATAAATGTCCATTCTGAAGGATTGACCAGGGCATATAATGTATACCTGCCCTTAGTTATTTTTTTATTTGCTATTCTTACGTCTTTGTAAAACTCTATTTCCGTGGCTTCATTAGCACCTAGCCGCCATACCTTGCCATATTCCACAAGTTCACCAAACACAGCACGGCCATTTTTCTGCGGGCGACTATAAATTACACGGGCTAATAATGGTTCACTGGCTTTATCCTGGATTTTTAATACCGGATAATTAGCAGGATAATAAGCCATATCCATAGGAGATTTGTCAATAGCAGGAAGCCTGGATGTTGATTGAGTATACCCAAAAAAGAAAAGAGCAATCAAAAATAAGCAGCAAATAATTTTTTTCATATTGTTGAATTAATAAGGCAAAATAATTATTACCTGGTAAATAGAACGCATTCTAAGTCATATTGAGTTCTTTCATTTCATTTTTTGCATAGTTTTTAACATCTCCAAAAAAATGCTTGTAACAATTTTTCAAAAATGAATAATGCTCTTCAAATAATTTGTACGCAGTATCGCTATCAGATAAATACGCTGATCTACGCACCAGGCCTCGCAAACTCTTATTAATTCCTTCCCTGGTGCTGTAGTTATATAACCAGTTTTCGGTTTTCATATAAGGCAACATGACTAAAAACCGCGATGGTAAATGAGCGGTGTATTGTTCTAATGTTGTGTAAACATGCAATGCAAATAATTCTAATTCTTTTCCCGGAAAAACACTATTATCTGAAGCTAAAAAATGATCATAGATTATGTCCATAAGAGCGCCGCTATACAGTCTGTAATGGGGGCGAAATACCTGCTTCGCTACTTTTGTCATTTCATGATTATCAGTGAAAGTATCAATACGTCGATGTAGTTGAATGCCAAACCGAATAGAAGCAGGATATTGCTTCCACGCAGCACCTTTTACAAAATCAGAAATCATGTTACCCACCAATACTTGCGGATGATAAAAAGACAGGTAAGCATGCGCAAGAAAATTCATCTATAAAAGTAGTCCTCTGTACTTAACATTTTTTCAACGTCACGTTAATTTGCTTAACAATGTCATCCGTTAGTCACAATTCTCTTGCACCTACCTGTAACCTGGTTTAGTTTTGATAAGTCATAGTAACAAATAATAAATTTCAAAACCAACAAATTTTATAATCATGAAATCTCTTTTTATTCTTCTGACTGTTGTTTCTTCCTTGCTTGTCAACAGCAGTTTTGCAACCGAAACAAAAGAAGTAGCCCAGGTAGCTCTTCAATCTTTCAAAACCACATTTTCTGAAGCCACAGATGTAACATGGTCTGTGAAAGGAAACCTTTTTAGAGCAGATTTTGCCATGAGTGGACTGTATGCTTCTGCATATTATGATACAGAGGGTGTGCTGGTGGCCACTACCCGCAATATTACATCCACCCAGTTGCCAATACTATTACAGGCTTCATTGAAAAAGGAATCTAAAGAATATTGGATAACGGACCTTTTTGAATTAACAAACAGCGAAGGCACTCATTATTATATTACACTGGAAACAGCTGATAAAAAACTTGTCCTGAAAGCGCAGCCATCCTCTACGTGGAGCGTATATCAGAAAAGCCAAAAAGCATAATAAAACGCAGTGTGTGTTTATAGTCCCGTTATCTGAATTGTCAGTAACGGGATTCTTTTTTATGAACTATTTTTGCGCCTTTCAATTTCAAAATTATGAGCAAGGGACCTGTATCTGATTTCATTCTTCATCATTATCGGCATTTTAATGCAGCAGCGCTGGTAGATGCTGCCAGAGGATATGAACAACATCTTGAGGCAGGTGGAAAAATGATGGTTACACTTGCCGGCGCCATGAGTACCGCAGAGCTCGGCATTTCATTGGCAGAAATGATCAGGCAGGATAAAGTTCATATTATTTCATGCACCGGGGCCAACCTTGAAGAGGACATCATGAACCTGGTGGCGCACAATCATTATGAACGTATACCTAACTGGAGAGATCTCACACCTGAACAGGAATGGGATCTGCTGGAAAGAGGATTAAACCGGGTGACAGACACCTGCATACCTGAAGAGCAGGCATTCCGTACCATACAGGAACATATACATAAAATATGGAAAGATGCAAATGTTAAAGAGGAACGTTTTTTTCCACATGAGTATATGTATCAATTGTTGAACAGCGGTGTGATGAAAAGCAATTACCAAATCGATATTAAGGATAGCTGGATGATTGCTGCTGCTGAAAAGAATTTACCAATCGTAGTCGGTGGATGGGAGGATAGCACCATGGGCAACATATTTGCGTCGTATGTATATAAAGGAGAGCTGCCGGCAAGTATTATGAAAAGTGGTATTGAATACATGGTATGGCTGGCTAATTATTACAAAGATCATAGTGCCGGGAAAGGCATTGGTTTTTTCCAGATCGGTGGTGGCATTGCAGGAGATTTTCCTATATGCGTCGTACCCATGATGTACCAGGACCTGGAGATGCATGAAATTCCATTCTGGAGTTATTTCTGCCAGATATCAGATTCCACCACTTCCTACGGTTCATACTCAGGTGCTCATCCGAATGAAAAAATTACATGGGGCAAGCTCGACATTAAAACACCCAAATATATAATTGAAAGTGATGCTACTATTGTGGCGCCTCTTGTTTTTGCCTGGGTATTGGGATGGTAATTGAATCCGGTATGCAACCAAAACAGCGAGTAGTGTCAGGCGGCGTTTAAAGTAAAATCCGGTCAGATCAACTGCTTATAAAAGGAAAACAACTTTTAAAAATTCCAATAAATAAAATTTAATTTCATAGACGCCTCTTTGCTTATTTTATTATTCAAACAAACTTTCATGCCTGGTAAAGTAATAATTAGGACAAAAAGATTAATAGCATGCTTATTTCTTTCATTTATTTTTTTTGCATCAGAAGCCCAAACTACCAAAACAGAAATCTTGTGGGATAATTATGGAGTGCCTCACATATATGCCACATCAGAAAAAGAAATGTACTACGCTTATGGGTGGGCACAAATGCAAAGTCATGCCAACCTGATTTTACAATTATACGGACAGGCAAGGGGTAAAGCGGCAGCTTACTGGGGTAAAAAACATATCAATTCTGACAAACAAATTGAGCTATTTAAAATTCCGGAACAAGCTAAAAAAAATTATGCCCGTCAGGAAAAAGCATACAAAATTTACCTTGATGCTTTTGTAAGTGGTTTAAACGCTTATGCAAAAGCACATCCCGAAAACATTGCAAAAGAATTTCATCAGGTACTGCCGGTGATGGCATATGATGTATTAGCGCATACAACAAGGATTATTTGCCTTGAATTTTTGGCAGGCAGCGATATAGCCAACAGCAAAAGATTAATTGCACCGGGATCTAATTCAATTGCGATTGGACCAGCAAGGTCCGAATCAAAAAATGCTATACTGCTTGCCAATCCACATTTGCCCTGGGCAGATTTTTTTACGTTTTATGAAGCTCATTTAAATGCACCGGGCTTTAGTGCCTATGGGGTGTCACTGGCAGGATTTCCGGGATTAAATATTGCCTTCAATGAAAATTTGGGATGGACTCATACTGTAAATACTATTGATGCCAGCGACAGGTATGAGCTAACGCTGAAAGAAGATGGTTACCTTCTGGATGGAGTCACAATCCCTTTTGAAAAAAGGACGGTGGCAATGAAAGTCCGCCAGGATAATGGAACCATGCAGGAAGAAAATGTGACCTATAAATATTCAAAGCATGGACCGGTTATAGGAGAGAAAAATGGTAAGGCCTATGCAGTTCGCATTACAGGATTGGAAAATGCTTCTATCGGGTCTCAATACCATAAAATGGCTAAGGCAAAAAATTTTACAGAATTTGAATCTGCAGTGAAGATGATGCAAAATCCTATGTTCAATATTGTTTATGCCGATAAAGCCGGTAATATTTTATACCTCTTCAATGGAAATGTTCCTTTAAGAGCGGAAGGGGACTGGAAGTTTTGGAATGGAAGTGTTGATGGCACTTCTTCAAGATATATATGGATCAAAATACATCCTTATAAAGATCTGCCAAAGCTTTTTAATCCTGCTACCGGATTTGTGCAGAATGCAAATGATCCCCCCTGGACAAGCACATATCCTGTTGCTTTAGATCCAAAAAAATTTCCAGCTTACATGTCGCCATTAGAAATGGGCTTTCGTCCGCAACGTGCTGTGAATATGCTAAAAAATGATACTTCAATAAGTTTTGATGAACTGGTTGGTTACAAATTAAATACAGAAATGGAGGTGGCGCACAGGTTTTTAGACGACCTGCTTGCGGCAATTAAACAATTTCCCGATAGCCTTGCTGTTAAAGCCGAAACGATTTTAAAGGACTGGGATAAATCAACAAATGCAGAAAGCAAAGGAGCCGTTTTATTTGAACACTGGTTTTAATAAATTACAAAGAGATATGATTGTCAAGCCCTGGAGTTTATCCGAACCGGTGTCTACTCCTGATGGTTTAAAAGATGCAAAGCAAGCTGTGGCTCTCCTGGTACAGGCAGCAAATGAAGTATTAAAAAAATATGGTTCGCTTGATGTTGCCTATGGTGATGTAAACAGATTCAGAGCAAATAACATTGATTATCCTGGTAATGGAGGTACGGACAGGATGGGTGTATTCCGAACCATGTATTTTAGAGAAGATACGGATAAAAAAAACAGGGCTGTTAATGGTGATAATTATGTAGCGATTACTGAATTTGGTAAAAAAATAAAGGCCATGGTTTTATTAAGTTATGGGAATTCATCTCAGCCCGGTAACAAACATTCAGGAGACCAGCTAGAGTTATTATCACAAAAAAAACTGCGCACCGCCCTTTTGGAAAAAAATGAAGTTTTAATCAACCTTGAGAAAAAGGAAATAATTACAATTAAATAAAATCGCTCAGTTTTCATTTACACAGTAGAATTTGAATCACTTTTTTTCATTAAAAAAAAATTTTTTTTAAATATTAAATGAAGTAATTAAAATAAAAAAAGCTCCCGGAGGAGCCTTCACCTTTCAAAAAAGCACGGATCAAAAAAATTAGTTTCTCCTGTCGCGACGGTCTTCACGACGATCACGGAAATTTTCACTACGATCTCTTTTATCTTCACGGCGGTCGCGAACATCTTCCCTACGGTCTTTTACATCTTCCCTTCTGTCTCTTACATCTTCACGCTTATCGCGAATGTCTTCAAGTCTGTCTTTTACACCGCCGTCATGCTGTGCATCTCTTACATCTTCCCGCTGGTCGCGTATATCTTCACGCCTGTCTTTAATATCTTCTTTTCTATCACGCACATCTTCTTTTCTGTCCCATTTATTTTCCTTGCGATCCCATTTGTCTTCTTTTTTATCTCATTTATCTTCTATGCGATCCCAGTTTTTCTTTTGGGCTTGTGCATTTGTTGTGTTGAGCACCGCAGTGCCAAACAGGATTGCGAAACTCAGCGTGACTAACCTGAATGTAGTTTTCATAATAAGTTTTTTCTTTTTTTAAAATCGGGTAACAAAGAGATAGACAGTACATACTCTTTAAAGTTTAACAGCCCATGAAATTTTTTTATGCAACTATTTTAACCTGGTTGCTTTTTTAAACTTAAAAAAACATTGAATTAAAATATTATTGTGGGAAGTTTTCCTGAGTTGAATCACAAAAAATGATGAATGTTACTTTTTGAAAAATCAGGTAAAATTATCTGCTTAGCTGGGGCAACGGTAAGTCTCTTTTCAACATATTAGGCCTATTTGCCATTTCCCATGCTGTATAAAAAATAAGTTGTGCTCTTTTGGCTAATAATGGATAATTGATCTTATCAGGGGTATCTGTAGGCCTGTGGTAATCTGCACCCAGCATACCATCGTAATAAAAAATAATAGGTACGCCTTTGCTGGCAAATGAATAATGATCGCTCCGGAAATAGATCCGGTTCCTGTCATTCGGATCATTGAACTTATAATCCAGTTCGAGCTTTGTATATTTTTTATTTATCGATTCGCTGAGCGGTTTCAGTTCAGAGCTTAGCTTATCATCGCCAACTATATATACATAATTAAGAGAATCGCCTGTCTTGCGTGAAGAATCTGTGCGACCAATCATATCGATATTGAGATCTGCTGTTGTTTTCTCTAATGGAAAAAGAGGATTGTTAGCATAATATTCAGAACCCCATAATCCTTTCTCCTCCCCACTTACAGTCATGAATACTAATGTTCTTCTTGGCCCAGCTCCGGCAGCTTTTGCTTTTGCAAATGCTTCAGCCATCTCTATCACTGCTACTGTGCCCGAGCCATCATCATCAGCACCATAAAAGATGACAGAATCCCCCCGCTTTCCCAAATGATCATAGTGCGCTGTGATGAAAAGGTATTCATCCTGAATGTCTTTGCCCGGCAATATCCCCACTACGTTACTACTCTCCATGCTTGTTGTTGTCTTATCTACCTGCAACAAAATGTTTGCTTTATATGTTTTTAAGATTGAAGTGGTAACCCTCATATTATCATAATCACTTCCTGCTATTGCCCTGGCTATATTTTCAGATATAGTGAATTGTAATAGCGGTTGCGTTCGCCTGAAACTATTAGCGCTTTGCTGTCCTTTACGACCTGCCGCATTTGCCCGTGGATATAAATTGCTTATTGATAATATTCCTGCAATACCCTTTGCTTGTAATATTGATGATAACCCGCTTGTCTGCCCCCTTCCACCCATGGGCAGGCTACCCATTATCATAACCAGCTTACCGGCAAGGTTGGCGTTCTTTAGTGAGTCAATTGAATTAGTGCCTATTAATACCACTTCACTGAATTTTAATGTAGCAGGATAATTATTTAATGAAGGATTAAAATCTTTATCCAATGTAAAAGGTTGTCCATTCACTTCGAGCCGGGCAGACGTTAGTGAATCCTGGTATACATCAAAGAGCATCTGATAGCTGTCTTTATTACCGGGCTGCAGTCCTATATTTTTAAACTGCGCTTCAATATAAGCAGCAGCCTTTCTTTGTCCGGGGCTGGCTGTTTCCCTGCCTTCCATTTCTTTACCAGCTACTATATATAAATGCTTTTTAAGATCGGATGCTGTTATTGTTTTTGCATACAATTCCGGCCGGCTGATTTTTTGTGCAAATACGAGTGAAGTAAAGAATAGCGCTGCAAAAAGTAGGTTTTGTTTCATCTGGAATTATTCGAGAATTTATTATACACAGGCCATCTTATTTACTCTCTTTTCATGACGACCACCTTCGAATGGAGTTTGTAAAAATGCCATAACCATTTCTTCTGCCACAGTAGTAGAAACAAAGCGTGCAGGTATGCAAATTATATTCGCATTATTATGCTGGCGGGATAAACGGGCTATTTCCTCTGACCAGGTAATGGCTGCCCTTATGCCCCGGTGTTTATTGGCTGTGATCGCAACGCCATTGGCACTGCCACAAATCAATATGCCACAGCCCGCTTCACCTTTTTCTACAGCCAGAGCTACCGGATGAGCAAAGTCCGGATAATCTACAGACTCGGCACTGTCCGTTCCAAAATCAGTTACCACTACACCCTTGCTGCGTACAAGGTCTGCAATGATATTCTTATATTCAAACCCTGCATGATCGGCACCTATAGCCACAGGTTTTTTAAGATCAAAATCACTTGTCATAAAATGAATTTTTACAAAAGTAAAGTGTAGCGGGTTAATGAAAAATCTTACTGTTCTATTGAATTAGAGCAAAGTTTATTTAAAAGCTCAAAAGCTCATTTGATTTATTTTATACGGCTAAAGAACCTGATTGCTTCAATGATCTCCTCTTCAGCTTTGTCCTGTGTGTTTGTCAAAGGAATTCTACTACGGAATATTCTGCCTTCCTCATTTCTATAGCGTACAAATAAAACAAAATTGTCCTGAAATGTTATGATCTTTTCGTCCTGGGTTACTACGGCATCAATGAAATCACTCCAGTTTGTAATCAATTCTCCAAAATAAAAAAGTCCCGTCTTATTGATTTGAATAATGGTTTTTCTTTTTATGATTGCTTTTCTCAAAAAAAAGATGGCTGGTAGCAGCGACAGGTACATGGCCTTAAAATAAAATTGCTCATAATCATATCCTATTTTATCGGTGAGGGATATGATAAACATTATACTGAAAAGGATTCCAAGTATTAAATGCAAAACAATATTTTCTCTAACCAGGAAATCTGATTCCGGAGTCAACTTTTCCATTATGTTCCTTTAATATATATACCAATTTTGCAGGTGGTTTGGAAACAAATAAAAATGGGATGTTATTAGAAGCATTTGGTCTACCCCCATTCTTCCAGTTCTTCTTTTGCCTTTTCCTTTACCACTCTTGCGCTAAGCCATATACTTACTTCGTACAAAAGTAAAAGCGGCAGGGAGACTATGACCTGGCTGATCACATCGGGCGGAGTGATGACACCAGCAACAATGACTATGATCACTATTGCATATTTGCGGACCCTACGTAAATAATCGGGGGTTACTATGCCTATTTTAGAAAGGAAAAACATGACAAGAGGTAATTGAAAGGCAAGCCCTGTGCCCAATATAAGTGGTATGAGTGTATCTATATAACTGTTGATGGTCCATTGATTAACGATGGTTTCATCAAGCTGGAAGTTTGCAAAAAAGTTTACGGTATAGGGTGCTATCACAAAATAGCCAAACAGCACACCCATAAAAAAAAGTAGTGATACCCAAAAAATTACACCCTGTGTTTTATTTAGTTCCTGTTTGGTGAGTGCCGGTTTTAAGAATTTCCAAAATTCATAAAATATATAAGGGAAAGCGATAATGATACCGCCAATGATCAAGACGGTAAAAAACATACTGAATTGACCGCTGACTGAAGTGCTCTGCATTTTTACCCCGATTTCTTTCATGCAAAGCGCATTGCCTAATCCAAATTTTTGTCCCATATTGCACAGCCAGGCATAAGTTGGAAAATCGGAATGTGTAGGTCCCATCAATACCTTTTTTATGAAGAAATCATTATAGATCCCGACAACAACCCCTCCAATGACAATAGCCAATACACTACGGAACAAATGTCCCCTTAATGCTTCGAGGTGATCAATAAAGGACATCTCTGCCCTTTCCATGCCTGCTTTTCGTTTAAATAGTGCCATTTTACAAGTGGGCAAAGATAAGGAGTACAACTTCTTACGCTAACATAGCCGCTACAGATACGGTCTTTCATGAATTTAAGTTTTTCCGGTCGCTTATGGGAATGATTAGTTGCCGGGTGCAGAACGGCTATAAAAGCTCCTGTGAACATGATTTTTGATGAATATTTATTTACTGCAGAAAAATTGAAGGCGAAGAGAAATCGAATTTAATTTTAATTAAATGCCTAATTATTTAAGAACCTTAAGTTTGACCATTTCGATACGGGTATGGGTTACATTCAGGATGTCAAATTCATAATCATCTATAATAATTCTTTCTTTTTGACGTGGAATAGTTTCATGATGATTGATTATATACCCCGAAAGCGTCTCTGATTCTTCATCGCCCGGAAAATTAAGTTCATATTTGCTCGTCAGGAAATCCAGTTCAAGACGCCCGGAGAAAATATATTCATTTTCTGATAATTGTTTTTCAACAAACTCTTCGCTGTCGTATTCATCGTGTATCTCGCCAAAAATTTCTTCCAGCACATCTTCCATTGTAACAATACCTGCCGTGCCCCCAAATTCATCCACCACCCATGCAATGCTTTTACGCTCCTTTGTAAACTTATTGATCAGGTCGGCTGCACTCATGCTCTCTGGTACCGCCGGGATTGGCAACAATACAGATTGCAGGCTTTCGGGATTCTTAAAAAGATCGAGGTGATGCACATAACCAACAATCTGGTCAATACTTGCTTCAAATACTATAAGCTTACTGAGCTTTGTCTCAACAAATTTCTGTCGCACCATTTCAATCGTAGACTTTGCATCAACGGCAATGATTTCTTTTCGGGGTACCAGGCATTGCCTGATTTTTGTCTTTGGCAGTTCCAAAGCATTTTCAAACAACTGGGTATTCAATTCTTTAGGCTCAAACTCATCATCATTGTTTTCCTGGAACAGCGTTTCAAGGTCACTGCGCACAAATGTTTCTTTTTTATCATCCATACGTACATTGAAAACATATTTCAATACCCACTCAGATAAATTAACAAAAGCAAGAGCAACAGGCATCAGGAGCATATAAAATAAATTGACGAGCAGCACAAGACGCGACAGGATAATGTTGCTGTGTGCACGAAAAAATGAACGGGGAATAAATTCTCCAAAAACAAGAACAATAAAGGCGCCCAGGATAATATCAAGACCCAGGCGTACGGCATCATAATCTTTAGGAATGCCCACCACATCCCAGAGAGGTGATGTGACCGCATTAAAAAGCAAAACAAAACAAACCATTGATAAAGTAAACCCCAGTGCCGTAGTGCCCAGGAAAATTTCCGGTGTTTTTATCAGGCGGGAAAGTATCTGTGCCCCGGGGCGGCCTTGTTTTTTCTTCAACTCTATCCCAAAACGGTTTACACTATAAAAAGCCATTTCGATACCGGCAAAAAAAGCCATCATGAGAATAGTAACGCAAAACCAGATTAATACGCCAGTGGGTATCATTTGAGTAAAGATATAAAAAGGCAGCATTCGCCTACTTTATGAAGTTCAAAACAATTTCTTCAGCTTCTGCGCAAGCCTGTATTAAATCATTATTTACAATTACCTGATCAAATGAATGTTTGAAAGAAAGTTCGTAAGCAGCTTTGCTGGTGCGGGCCTCCAGCGATTCCTGGTTCTCAGTGCCCCGGCCGGTAAGGCGTTTTTTCAATTCACCAATTGAAGGTGGCTCAATAAATATAGTAAGCGTATAGTCCGGAAATTGTTCCTGTACGTGAATAGCGCCTTTCACATCTATATCCAGCAAGGGTATCAGGTTTTTCTTCCAGATGCGTAGTAATTCAGATTTTAATGTTCCATAATATTTTCCTTCATATACCATTTCCCATTCTACAAATTCATCAAGCTGTATTCTTTGTGTAAATTCTTCCTGGTTCATGAAGTAGTAATCAACACCGTTTTGCTCCGTACCCCTGGCAGGCCTGGTAGTGGCAGATATGGAAAATAAAAGCCTGTCAGCATACTTATTGAGTAAAAATCGTGTAATGCTGGTTTTGCCCGAACCAGATGGTGCTGTGAGAATAATGAGTTTACCTGATGAAGTCATGAACAAAAAAATTACGAAGGCGAAGTTAACAGATGATAGTAATAATAATTTTTTCCCGCTCAATTTTTATAACGGGTGTGAATCTGATAACAATTGGGCTTTGAAACTTTATAGATTTTTTTCCATGGAGAGCATTTGTATGGCAGGTAATTGATCCAAAAAAAGGTTTCGTCATTTTTTAATTACTGATTTGGAAAACAGGAATAGAATTAACTATGTTGCGTATCGTGTGATTTTACCATAAAATTTTCATAGGCTTTGAAAAATGAAATCAAAAAATTAATCGTTCAATATTGTAGTCAAGTTATAAATTGTAACTAATACATCCTGACCGAATATATGTGCTTCAGATTTTTTGTGTTGATTACTATCCTTACCTGCCATGAAAATGAGCTAAAAGCTCAGCTTTGCCAGGGAAGCCTGGGCGATCCTTTGGTCTTTACCAGTTTTGGGTCGGGAATGAATCCGGGCCCTCCATTACCCTTTGCCAAAACCAATTATCAGTATAATGCCACTCAATGTCCAAATGACGGATTTTATTCAATAGCCAACCAAACCAATGCCTGCTTCGGTAATTCATGGCATACATTGAATACTGATCATACAGGCAACGGCAGCGGATATTTCATGCTGGTGAATGCATCTTTTCAACCCAGTGCTTTTTATGTAGATACCGTAGACCTTATCTGCAGCAATACAACTTATGAGTTTGCCTCCTGGTTAATGAATGTGAATCGACCAGGTATCTGTGGCGGCAATTCCATTCAGCCTGATCTTACATTCAATATTGAAAAAACCGATGGCTCAGTGCTGAAAAGTTACAGCACAGGGAAAATCCAGCCAGAATCTTCGCCAACATGGAAGCAATATGGTTTTTACTTTGACCTGCCTTCCAATGTAAATAAAATAGTATTGCGTATCATAAATAATGCCCAGGGAGGTTGTGGCAATGACCTTGCCCTTGATGATATTACATTCAGGCCTTGCGGCCCATTGGTAAGCAGCTCCATAAACGGAACAGATGATACAGTGAATTTTTGTGAAGGGGAAGCAAAAAACTTCACTCTCACTTCCAAAATTTCAGCAGGTTTTAACGATCCTTATTTTCAGTGGCAACAAAGTACAAATGGCACTACATGGACAGATATAGCAGGAGCGAACAGCCCGGATCTGATACGAAATTTTCCAACCTCCGCATCGCCGGCAAAATATGAGTACCGTTTGGCAGTTTCGAAAATAGAAAATAAAAATATTAGTATTTGCAGGATAAAGTCAAATCAGTTGACAGTGAATGTGCATGCCAAACCGGTATCTTCAGCTTCTGCAAACGGGCCCTTGTGTGAAGGCAACAAAGCTTTGTTATCTGTATCCGGAGGAATTCAATATTTATGGAAAGGAATAAATGGTTTTACAGCAACCAACGCTACAGTAAGTATTGATAACAGCCTTGTGGCGCATTCAGGTGTATATTATGTGGCGGTAACTAATGATAAGGGATGTGTCACAAACGATTCTGTGAAATTGGAAATAACCCCCCGGCCGCAGGCTGTTGTTGATACTCAATCAGTAACTATTTGTGAAGGTACACAAACAGTATTGTCTGCAACGGGTGGATCCTCATATCAATGGAGCCCGGTTACCGGACTGTCTTCATCAAATATCGCCAATCCGATCGCATCGCCGGTTGATTCTACCGTCTACAATGTTGTAGTCTCTAATTCTTTTTCGTGCACCGATACAGCCTCTGTGCAGGTGAATGTGATCAAACTACCTAAAGCCGATGCAGGACCTGACAGGTTTATCCTTGCTGGCCAAACCACCCAATTGGCGGGAAAAGTCGGCGGCACTGCTGTTGATTATAGCTGGTCACCCGGCAGCTTTATGAATAATTCAACATTACTGCAACCTAAGGTTAATCCCGCAGAAGATATAATCTACACACTGAAAGTCACATCAGGAGCAGGTTGTGGCGAGACTAATGATTCGGTAAAAGTTTTTGTATATAATGATATTTATGTACCTACAGCGTTTTCACCCAATGATGATGGATTAAATGATAAATGGAATATACCCGCACTGAATGCATTCACCAATTATGAGGTAAGTGTATTCAATCGTCATGGTCAGGTTGTTTTCAGGTCTGTAAACGACAATAAGCTATGGGATGGAAAATTGAAAGGACAACCTTTGCCTACGGGAGTCTACCCTTATCTTATCCAAATAAAAGATATACCCTTGTTACTCAAAGGCCTGGTGCTTATCGTTAGGTAACTGTGAATTTATTTCCTCTTATCCACCATAATGTTATGGTTTAAGCCTTAAAAACAATGCCTGTCATAAATGACTTATCTTTGCTTATAAGTTATCTGACTTCGCTACCCTTATTTATTACTTGCCGCACTCAAATACTTATTAAAATAACATCATGAACATCTACGTTTCCAATTTAAAAAACAGCATTAGCAACCAGGATTTGAACAATTTATTTTCAACCTATGGAGAAGTTAAATCGGCTGCAGTGGTTATGGATGTGTTCACTGGCACATCGAGGGGCTTTGGTTACGTGGAGATGAATGATGATGAGGAAGCACAAAATGCGATCAGCAGCCTCCACAATTCATTATTTAATGAGCAGACCATTTCTGTACAGGAAGCGGAAACGAAAAAAATCCATAAAGGCTCTTATAAAGTCGGCGACGGTCCTGTAAGTGTATATAAATTTGGTAAAAATTAAAACCCCGCTAATCAGCAGGGATATCAAATAAAGTTTCCATTTTTTTTAAAGCTTTGCTCAGGCTAATTCCCTTTCCCAGTACGGGTTTGAAAAGGTCGCCTTGTTCTTTTAGTCTTGCCGGCGCATTGGCAATGTGAAAGTCTGCTATTTTGAGTCCTTTCTTTACCTCTTCCCAGTTGAGCGGCATTGATACAGGTGCACCCGGTTTAGGCCGCAAAGAATACGGTGCAGCCACAGATGCCTGGGGCCGGTTTTGCAGGAAATCCAGGTACATCTTACCACCTCTGTCAGCTGTTTTACGTTCTATGCTGGTATAGTTTGGAATCACCTTATGCACCAGCTTCACCAGTTTTCTTCCAAACTCTTTTGAATCTTCATAAGAATATTTGGCGCCGAATGGAATATAAATATGCAGCCCGGTAGATCCCGATGTTTTGCACCATGCAGGCACTTCTATAGCATCCAGTATTTGCTTTGTTATTTGTGCTGCCTCTATCACCTGGTTGAAGCTGTTTTTATCGGGGTCAAGGTCTATGATGCACCAGTCAGGATGGTTAGGTTTTTGCCTGCGGCTATGCCAGGGATTCATTTCTATACAGCCCAGAGATGCAATGTATAGCAGGCTGGCTTCATTGGTGCAAACAAGAAATTCTTTTTCTCTCTGATCAGCATAGCTATAATAGGGATGCGTTTCTATCCAATCCGGTGCTTTTCCTTTTACATCTTTCTGATAAAAACTTTCGCCATTGATGCCATGGGGATGACGATTAAGAATTTGCGGACGATCTTTCATATAAGGCAGCATATAAGGAACTACCTGGTAATAATAATTGATCAGGTCACGCTTGGTCCATTTTTCTTTAGGCCAAAAAATTTTGCTCAGGTTAGTAAATTTTAAATCGTGCCCTCCTATAGTACGGGTTTGTGTTTCTTCAGTAGGGTTAAGAAGTGTTTTTCTTAATTTTTTTTCCGGCGCAGTGATTATTTTTTGTGTCACCAGGCTATGTGTGCTGATGTTTTTAGATTTTACTGCTTGCTCCCATATTACATCTGAAGCATCCTTGTCTTCCCGCAGGCCTTTAAAAGAAGGTTGCCTGATAGCGCCCCCGCTAGTTAATTCCCTATAACTGATCTCAACTACAAACTTTGGTTTAACCCATGTTACCACTGCTTTGGGAGGGTTAGGTCTGAATCTCGAAGGTTTATTATATTCCGGTATCGCTGAAAAAGGGCAATGTGGAATAATGAAAGGTTTAAGTTTTTTTAATATTTCCTCCTGCATGATTTTATTAAACCCTGTACCAACGGGTGTAATAAACCGGAAATCGCCGCTGTCCATAATGCCTAAAAGAAGTGCACTGAAAAGTTTGCTGGTGCCCTCATTAAGTGTATAGCCACCTATGATCAACTCCTGTTGCTTTGCAGTTTTTATTTTCAGCCAGTCCTTCGTCCTTCGCCCAATTGTATAGGGACTGCCTGCTCTTTTTGCCATAATGCCTTCGAGGTGTAGGCTTTCTGCTTGTTTAAAAGCTTCCTTACCGCTGATCGTCAGAACTTCACTAATACGAATGTGGGGAATATCAGAAGGAAGTATGGCTTTTAATAATTGGCGGCGTTCTTCAAGTGGAAGGTTTGTGACCGATATACCATTTAACCAAATCAGGTCAAATATATAATAGTGTAAATGCCCGTCTGCCTCACTACGCCAAAGCTGCAATTTTTCAAAATCAGGTATCCCCTGGTCGTTGACCACCACTATTTCACCATCTACCACTGCATTGATCTTCCATTTCTTCAAAGCATTGAAAAGCGGATAAAACTTAAGATTAAATGATTTGTTGTTGCGGGAAAAAATGTTCACAGCACCATCATTCAGGTAGCTTAGGGCCCGGTAACCGTCCCATTTCATTTCAAAAACCCATCCCTCATCCTCAACGGGGTCATTTACAAGGGTTGCCAACATGGGCTCAATGTTTTGAGGAATAGGAGAAGGATTGCCTTTTGACAATAAGGCTGCTGTTTGTTTAGCTAATTTGATAGGCGTTATTTAAATTAACCTGGTGTGATGCGAAAAAAATTGACCACACCAGGTTTAAAAAACTTGCTGATAAAAATTACCTTGATCTTTTAGTACCCGATGTTTTCCTGGGTGCTGTTTTATTGGTGGCTGTAGTGCTGCTTGTTGATTTTTTTGAAGCCTGCTTTCTAGCCGCCGTGGAGGCGCTTGCTTTAGTACCGCCACTTGTTTCTGCTTTAAGATTAATTTTATTTAAGGCAAGCGCATTGAGCATTTTGTCTGATGTATATTCTTCTTTGAGCGTAACAGCCAAAAGTTTTTCTACATCACGAAGACCCACCTCCCTGGCATAAGCCCGGGCTGTACCATAACCTGATATTTCATAATGCTCTACTTTTTGAGCGGCTGCTATGATCGCTGCATCCTTTACTGCGGTGGACTCCATTTCTTCGTCTAATACCTTATTACCTTCTTTGATTAATCCTTCCATACCCTTGCACTTGGTACCTCCTCCAAAAATGCGCTCCAGAAATCCTTCGCTATTTTCACTTTCTTCACCTGCATTTTTTTTCAAAATTTTCCTGATCTGGTCCAGCCGCTTCTTTTGGTCTCTTGTAATCCTGAGATGTGTATTGAGTGCCTTTTTCAATTCACGGTCTGTGGCTCCTTCTGCCATCTTGGGCAGGGCTTCGATGATCTGCTCTTCAGCTGAATATAAATCTTCTATCTGGTGCTCCAGTAAATTGCGGAGGTTGATAAATGTTGCCATAATATATTTTTAATAGATATTACTAAAACAATCGTGCCCGATATGTTTATCATGAACAACAAACGAAGTAAGTGCATAATAAAGCCTCCGTTGCCGGTGGCCTGCTAAGCTTCATGAAGAAAAAGTTTGTCCAAAAGGAAAATGAAACTGACTCTTACCATCTAAACATAGATCCGGCGTTTCCAAAAAAATTACAGGGTCTACAAATAATAAATTCCCTTCAAAATCTAAGAACACATTTTTCATCATGCAATCTTCTAAAATAATTCCCTGTTTTTTATGGTAGTAATCATTGAATCTGTTTTGACGCACCTTTGTCGCTTTTTTGATAAGCAACTGTTTGCGGCTGTACTATCTGATTGCTTTCTGCATATTGTCTTTCATAGTGTAATTCAGATGGCAAGTCTAACAATACAATCATAAGAAAATGCTTGAAAGATAGGATAAGAAAATTGGTTAATTTTCTATAATAATTCCTTGTTCATGCCTTCCATTCGTCAATTGGCTGCCATCATGTTTACCGACATCGTCGGGTATACCGCACTTATGGGCGAGGACGAGAGCAAAGCCTTTTCAATATTGCACAAAAACCGGCTGCTGCATAAACAGTTACTTGAACAATACAACGGCATCTGGATAAAGGAATTAGGCGACGGAATAATGGTCAGCTTTCCAACGGTTACCGATGCTGTACTTTTCGCCACTGCCATTCAAAAAGAAGCAAAGAGGCAAAACGAGTTCAAACTACGCATCGGCATACACCAGGGCGAAGTAGTATTTGAAGACGGTGACATCTTTGGCGACGGCGTCAACATAGCTTCCCGCTTGCAGGCCTTAGCGCCCATTGGCGGCATTTGGGTTTCCGAAGCGGTGTACAAGAACGTTGCTAACAAAAAAGAAATTATAACCCGCTTCGTCCGGGAAGAAATGCTAAAGAACGTAAGGGAGCCGGTACGCATTTATGAAATAGCAACGGACGGATCAACCGTGGGATTGGACCCGTGGAAACCGGTAAATAAAGCCGCGCCATACAAAAAACCATTTAGGCTTAGTAAGGACGGCAAACGAATTATCATTACAGCCGTCATTTTTTTTCTGGCGGCCATAGGTTTCGGGTATTGGTTTTTCACCGGTCGAAGCTTGAAGCAAATCGAGTCCATTGCCGTGCTGCCCTTCCTTAATAAAAGCGGCATCGCGGATATCGAATATTTGTCGGACGGGATAACCG
>MWVW01000065.1_pt1 | contig 25995 bp, 27 predicted proteins | sample 1047191 | NCBI WGS metagenome assembly MWVW01 (sample SAMN06349985, study PRJNA376086) | soil metagenome | isolation source: MtG22-5 sample Antarctic (ecotone) | place: Antarctica
GTGTATAATTGCTCCGCTTGAAATATAATCAACCCCGGTTGATGCATACTCCTCAATATTTTCGAAATTGATTCTATACTGTCGGGTATAGGGTATATGGTTGAAATATCTTTAGCACTAATTCCTTGTGATTTGTTTTTTGGAGGACGTATAAATTGTATTAAGGCAAAAATTATAAGTATAATTATTAATATTCTTTTTAAGACCTTCATATTTATAAGCTTTACAAGAAAATTGAATTAAAAATAAATTAAGCTATAACACGATGATTTGGTTATTACATAAGTTGTAAAAATCGCTTGACGAATAACTAAATCATTCGGTTTCTATTAAAACATTCCCTGTCATTTCTTTTGGTATTGGTAATTGCATCATGGTTAAGATAGTTGGGGCAATATCGCCTAATTTCCCTGCCTTTATGTTTCGCTGCCACCCGATAGCTATCGGGTCTTTATCAATTATAAATAGGGGGACCAAATTTAATGTATGCGCAGTATTTGGCGTGCCATCTTCATTTATCATATAGTCAGCATTCCCATGATCTGCAGTTAAAAAAATAGTATATCCATTTTCCAGTGCAGTTGTAACAATCTTTTTTACACATTTATCTACTGTTTCAGCGGCTTTTATAACTGCATGCCATACACCTGTATGCCCTACCATATCTGTATTCGCAAAATTCAAACAAATAAAATCCGCTGTCTTATTTTTTATTTCCGGAAGAAGAGCTTCCGTTACTTCATATGCATTCATCTCCGGCTGCAGATCATACGTAGCTACCTTTGGTGATGGTATCATAATTCTTTTTTCACCTTCAAAAGGTACTTCCCTGCCACCGCTGAAAAAGAAAGTTACATGCGGATATTTTTCCGTTTCTGCAACTCGTATTTGTTTTTTGTTATGTTGCGCAAGAATATCGCCCAATGTATTTTTAAGATCATCGGTTTCAAAAATTACATTAATGTTTTTAAAAGTATGATCGTACCGGCTCATTGTGGTATAATAAAGTGATAAAGGTTCCATACCAATCCCGATAGACGTCGGGGCAGGGATTGATGATTGTGTAAGAACCTGGGTTATTTCCCTGCAGCGATCAGTTCGAAAATTAAAACATAAAACCGCATCGCCATCTTTTATGGCTGCATTAATATCTCGATTTATTATTGGTGTTATAAATTCATCAGTAACATCCATTTCATAGGATTGTTCCACAGTACTCAAAATATCAGCAGTTGTTCTGCCCATCCTGTTAACTAATGCATCGTATGCTATCTTAATTCTCTCCCAGCGTTTATCCCTGTCCATTGCATAATAGCGCCCAATAATAGTAGCTATTTTACCTGTCGAGTTTTGTAAATGATCCTGTAATTCCTTAAGAAAATGTATACCACTTTTGGGGTCAGTATCCCTGCCATCAGTAAAGGCATGAACAAACACATTTTGTAATTCCTGTTGCTTACAAATTGTTGTTATAGCTTTTAAATGTTCAATATGAGAATGGACGCCACCATCACTTACCAGCCCTATTAAATGCAAAGGTTTATTATTATTTTTTGCATATAAAATAGTATTTAAAAGTGTTTCATTTTGTTGAAGTTCGCCGGTTCTTATAGCTACATTTATTCTTTCCAGCTCCTGATAAACAACTCTTCCTGCACCCAGGTTTAAGTGCCCTACCTCGCTATTGCCCATTTGTCCGACAGGAAGCCCGACCGCCTCTCCACAGGTTATTAATGTTGTATTTGGATATTTTGAATATAACGAGGAAACAAAAGGAACATCAGCATTTTGAATTGCATCACTTGATTTTATTTTCCCATGTCCCCATCCATCCATTATAATAAGAATAATTCTTTTTTCTTCCATAAATCAAAGCTAATTTATTCATGACAGTTTTTTTTGCAAACAAATAAACTATTAAAGCCAACATAATTAATTGGAACATGAAATGAAACCTGTTTAAACTATTTATACTGTTAGGGGGCCTTAAGAATTGCTTTAAATAGTTAGTTGGCACGTTTTTGGCAAAATTACAACTAGAAAATAAAGTGAAATATTTTTTTACATATTGTTTAGTGGTCTTATTTTTTTGCCTTTCATCATTTGTGTCAGCAGATGAAGTAATTGCTGCAATAAAAAGCGGAAGTGCATCACAACTTTCAAAACATTTTGATAATACTATTGAGATAACGCTAACTGATAAGAGCAATACATTTAGTAAGAGTCAGGCCGAATTGGTTTTAAAAGATTTTTTTAATAATAATACTGTAAAAGGTTTTCAAATTGTGCATAAAGGTGATAATACAAATGCTCAGTTTATAGTTGGAGTTCTGTTAACAAACACCGGTGATTTTCGTACTACCATTTACCTTAAACAAAAAGGCAATAAAAAATTGTTACAGGAATTACGATTTGAAAAATAAAGTAAATTGATTTATTATTTAGCCAATATCCCACCACTGGTGGGTTTTAATTTATTACCATAATCATGTTTAGTTTTGTTGGATGAATTACAAAGAACAACTTGAAAGTTTAATTAGAAAGGCATTAAAAGAAGATATTGGTGATGGTGATCATTCTACATTAGGTTGTATAGATGCGGATGCAAATGGGAAAGCAATATTAAAAGTTAAAGAGCAAGGCATTTTAGCTGGTATGGGAGTGGCTGAATTTATTTTTAAATATGTTCAGGAAGATGCTGTTATTACTGCCAGCAAAAAAGACGGAGATACAATGTTGCCAGGAGATATTGCATTTGATGTGCAGGCAAAGATACATACCATACTTAAATGTGAACGGCTTGTATTAAATTGTATGCAGCGCATGAGTGGGATTGCTACACTAACCAATAAATATGTTGATAAACTTAAAGGTTACACTACTAAACTTTTAGACACAAGAAAAACAACTCCTAATTTCCGTTTGTTGGAAAAAGAAGCCGTACGTATTGGTGGAGGAATCAACCACCGCTTTGGTTTATATGATATGATAATGCTGAAGGATAATCATATTGACTATTGCGGAGGAATTGAAAAAGCAATTGAAAAGACAAATGAGTATCTAAAAAGAAAAAATTTGGATATTAAGATTGAAATTGAGACAAGAAATATTGAAGATGTAAAAAGAGTTGTAAGGGTTGGAAGAGTTAACAGGATTATGCTCGATAATTTTACCCCCGAACAAATTAAAGAATCCTTAAAGATCATTAATGGAGAATATGAAACAGAAGCCAGTGGAGGGATCAATCTCGAAAATATTGAGGAGTATGCATCAACCGGGGTTGATTATATTTCAAGCGGAGCAATTATACACCAGGCAAAAAGTATCGACCTTAGCATGAAGGCACAATTAATATAATATGTCAAAAAAAAGATCAATGCCAGGAGGGTTGGTTTATTCAACAGATCCCAGCTTTAAATTAGAAGAAGAGAATACAGATGAAATGCCTACGATGCCGATTGCTCAGCAAAAAATAACAGTAAAGTTAGATACAAGGCAAAGAGCAGGTAAAATAGTTACATTAATTCAGGGCTTTTCCGGAAAAAAAGCTGACCTGGAAGATTTAGGCAAAAAGCTAAAATCATTTTGCGGCACAGGAGGCTCAGTAAAAGAACATGAAATAATCATCCAGGGGAATAACCGGGATAAAATACTGATATGGCTTCATAAACAAGGTTTTTCAGGAGCACAAATGATCTGAAAAATCAATTTTCCCCGATATTTTAATTTATGGCTCTCTATTTGAAACATTTTGAGCATTTATACGTTTTAAATTACTTTTACATAGTGAATAACATGGTGTCAAAAATATCGGAAGGCGTTACTATTAGTGTAGAAACGTTTTATCAACCCGATCACAGTAATCCGATTAACAGCGAATATATGTTTGCCTATCGCATTACTATCGAAAACAACAATCCTTTTCCTGTACAATTATTGCGCAGGCATTGGTATATTTTTGACAGTGATGGCACCCATCGTGAAGTGGAAGGCGAAGGTGTTATAGGTAACCAGCCGAAGATTACTTCAGGAGAAAAATATCAATACATAAGTGGTTGCAACCTTCGTACAGAACTTGGCAAAATGCATGGAACTTATTTTATGGAAAACCTGAATAATAAAAAAACATTTTACGTAAATATCCCGGCATTTGAAATGACGGTGCCATCTAAATTAAATTAACACTAAGCTTAGTCGTCATTAAGTCAATTGATCAGTGGTCATTAAGTGCTTCTTACATCGTACTTCGCATCATAACCTCGTACATCTCAGATTCTCGGTTTATATTTCGATTGACTATAAATTTGCCTCGCATTTATTGTCATCAGATCCTGCAATGTAGTTTCGGGGTTTTTCTCCATGTATTTTTTTACGATCTGCCAGCCACTGAAGGCACCAATATTACCCGGGGAACCCTGGCCGAGTTCCTGCGTTTTCGGACTTTCGCCGATATAGTTTTTTACTATGTTTTGGTCAGCATTGTTTAGCAGGTCATTATTCAAAAAAAAATCCCAGATAATTGCCTCATTGGTATATGACTCTTTTAACTGTTTTTCTGTATAACCGATCTTTATAGATTCTGCGGTAAAGGGTAAAAATTTATCAAGAAGATATAAACGTTTCCCTTTTTCAACCATCTGCTCCACCAGCGCTTTCCCTATGCTTTTATCAGGATACATATCGTCAATAATGTTCTTTATACAGTTAACGGGAATATATTCAGGCGTAAATTTTTTAGATATGTATTCAGGAAAAATATCCCGGGAAAAATCAGATTTATAAAAAGAAAAATTATTGCCCATGTGGAGTTGTAAACCTACGGCAAATGCATCCGAACTTATTACATCGCTATACCCATCAAACGGACCAATAAATGTGATAATTTGTTTTGGAGCATTGTAAGCAGGAAAATAATATTTCACAAATTGCAGCCCCCTTTTTATTTCTTTTACATGCGGCTCAAAATCTGAAAACAATTTATCGGCGCTATCTTTTACAAAGCGGTAATCCCTTATAAATAAATGAATATATTTTGTAAGAGAATCAGGCGGAGTACTGTAATCAAAGCCCAATATCTGGCTGGTAAAGTCATTTATAAAAGAAAGGTATTTAATTTTTAATCGTTGCAGCTCATTTAAAATATTATTGGTATCAATAGCGAAAAAATCTTTTTCAAAGCGCTGAACTTTAATGTCAACTTTTATTTTAGAAACATCCGGAATATCATTGTTCTTGCAGGAAAAAAAAATACAGGCCGACACGATAAAATAAAAAATCTTTCTCATAGTATACTTTCTTAATCCTATTAATCTCATAATCCTTAAATCATGGTTCAGACAAAATTACTAATCGTTAATTTTGCCGGATGAAAATTTTTCTTGCACAGCAGAATTATTATATAGGGAATTTTGAAAGCAATACCGCCAAAATAATTGATGCGATCGGTATTGCAAAGGCACAACATGCCGACCTCATCGTATTCAGTGAATTATGTATTTGTGGCTATGCACCAAAGGATTTTTTAGAGTTTAAAGATTTTATTGATAAATGCTACAAGGGAATTGACGAAATAAAACAGCATGCTGATACCATCGGTGTTTTGGTTGGCGCACCCGACAGGAATACTGCATGGGATGGAAAAGACCTTTTTAATGGCGCTTTTCTATTGTATGAAAAAGAAATAAAAGCCATAGCTCATAAAACCTGTTTGCCTAATTATGATGTGTTTGACGAATACCGCTATTTTGAGCCTGCCTTTACATGGAACATAATGGAGTTTAAAGGAAAGCGGCTTGCAGTGACTATTTGCGAGGATATCTGGAATTTAGGAAACAATCCTTTGTACAGGGTTTGCCCGATGGATATTTTAATGCAGCAAAAACCTGATGTGATGATCAACCTCTCTGCATCTCCTTTTGATTATACGCATGATGAGGACAGGAAAGCAACTATAAAATCGAATGTTTTAAAATATAAGCTTCCATTATTTTACTGCAATGCAACAGGTGCACAAACTGAAGTTGTTTTTGATGGAGCTTCGCTTGTGTTTGATAAGGACGGAAATCTTTGTAAAGAATTTCCACAATTCAAAGAACACCTTGAAGAAATAATTTTAAATGATGATGGTACTATTGATGCTCCTGTTATAGAACCGGCGCTGGCTATGCCTGATCAACTGTTGGGACCTGTACAACTAAATGAAAAATTGAGCATTGCACAAATCCATGATGCATTAATTCTTGGTATCAGGGATTATTTTTCTAAAATGGGTTTTAGCAAAGCAATTGTTGGGAGTAGCGGCGGTATTGACAGTGCTGTAACCATTGCGCTTGCCTGCACGGCATTGGGTTGTGAAAATGTAAGAGCTATATTAATGCCTTCGCCATATTCAACCATCCACTCGGTAAGTGATGCGGAAAAATTGAGTAAGAATAATGGTAATCCTTACGATATCATTCCTATCAAAACTATTTATGAAGATTTTTTGAAAGAGCTAAAGCCTGTTTTTAAAGGCCTTCCCTTTAGCCTTGCAGAAGAAAATATTCAAAGCAGGATAAGAGGAAATTTATTGATGGCGATTGCCAATAAATTCGGATATATTTTACTGAATACTTCCAATAAAAGTGAGCTGGCCACCGGTTATGGAACTTTATATGGTGATATGGCAGGCGGATTGGGAGTTCTTGGAGATTGTTACAAACTCCAGATTTATGAGCTGGCAAAATATATAAACAGGGAAAAAGAAATTATACCGAATAATATCTTGAACAAAGCGCCATCTGCAGAATTACGGCCTGATCAAAAAGACAGTGACAGCCTGCCTGATTATTCAATTCTTGATAAAATTTTATACCAATACATTGAAAGAGTGCAGGGGCCAGACCAGATAAAAGAACAAGGATTTGAACCTGCTTTGGTTGACAGGGTTTTAAAAATGGTAAATATTAATGAATACAAGCGCAACCAGTTTTGTCCTATCATCCGTATTTCTCCAAAAGCATTTGGTGTAGGGAGAAGAGTGCCTATTGTAGGGAAATATTTGAGTTAGAATTATTCCTGGTGAAATGCTTTTATAAGTTCTTTCAATTCTTTGTCATTAATTGTTGCAGTATCTGCCTTGTCATAAATTGTGATCAGATTTACCGTTACATCTTCATTTCTAAAGTTTACTTCCCCAATCAGAGATGTTTCTACTAATGAAATAACTCTTGCACCGCCACTTTTGCCTTTTCCTTTGCTGGAAATTTTTAATCTGATTTTATAGGTATTATTTCCAAGTGGTGTTCCAAGTTTTGGATTGCTTATTAATTCTGTTTCTAAAATGAGAAGGTCTTTTGAAAGCGAGGGATATTTTTTTATAAGCGGTTTGGCAGCATTTTTAAAACTATTAGTGAGCCGAACAGTTACTGTCACTTAAGAAAATCTTTTAGAGTTTGCAATTTTCTTCCTGTCTTTTTAGATTGTTTCACTTCATTAAGTCCTTCTGTTATGCTGCTTAAAATATTTAGCTTTTTTTGAAGCCTTTGATAGTTAGTATTTAAGTCTTCCCAAATTTTTACAGGTACAAGCACAGAGGTCTTTTGTCCTCTGTTATCAACAATATATTTTAATACTTCAGGCATATAGCTTTTTACAAATTTAATAAAAGGTTATTGAAGTATTAAATTTCTCCAAAAGCATTGGTTGGCAGGAGAGTGCCTATTGTGGGAAAGTATTTGAGTTAGGTAACTTATTTAAGTCCATCTCTCACTTGCTTAAGCCTACCATTTCTTATACCCATTTGTACAAGTGAATTTAAAAATCAAAAAAATATTTATCAAATTCTTTTTTATAATTTTCTTCATTTATATGAATTTCCCAAAGCGCTCCCGAACCTCCAATTAATTCAGAATTAATAACGAGCTTTTTTAACAAATCAGAATTCTTTACTTTAATTGCTGCTTCAATTTCTTTTAAATATGGAATCCGGTACTTATAATTATACACTCCATCATAAGTGCAATGTTTAAGAACATCCTTAACACTATTCAATGCAGAAAGTGCACATTCTACTTTAGCATCACCAAAGTCTAAATCTGAATTAAAAAAAGAAAATTTCATAAAAAGTCCGAAGGGTGCATGTTGTTATTGGTTGATGGTTTACTATAACTATAATATATATTTTAGCGTTAAAATTAACATAGTTTTCCTGTTGGTTGTTGGATGGCAGCGTTTTTGTTTACGGTAGTTCGTATTTTGCAGCCTGCAACATTTTTAACGCATTAATTTTTATTTATGCTACAAACAGCAGAAGATATTCGTTTATTAAACGAAAGAATTACACATTCCGCCACATTTATTGATAAGATACATGATGAAATAGGGAAAGTGATTGTTGGCCAAAGCCACATGGTTGAAAGACTATTGATCGGCCTTTTAAGCAATGGCCATATTTTACTGGAAGGTGTTCCGGGTTTAGCAAAAACGCTTTCAATAAAATCGCTGGCACAAACTATTAATGCAAGGTTCAGCAGGATACAATTTACGCCGGATCTTTTGCCTGCTGATGTTACGGGTACAATGATATACAACCAGCAGAAAAATGAATTCGTAGTTCGTAAGGGCCCCATTTTCGCCAATTTTATTTTGGCTGATGAGATAAACCGGGCTCCTGCAAAAGTGCAGAGTGCTTTACTGGAAGCGATGCAGGAAAGACAGGTAACGATCGGGAACAGTTCTTATAATCTTGAAGAACCATTTCTTGTACTGGCAACACAAAACCCCATAGAGCAGGAAGGAACTTATCCCTTACCTGAAGCCCAAGTGGATAGGTTTATGCTCAAGGTAATAATTGAATATCCAACAAAAACAGAAGAGCAAAGTATTATCAGGCAAAATGTGCAGGGTATGAAGCAGGCATTGATAAATCCTGTTGTTGCAACACAGGAAATTTTAAATGCAAGAGAATTGGTTCGCCAGGTTTATATGGATGAAAAAGTAGAGCATTATATCCTGGATATAGTTTTTACAACACGCTATCCTGACAAATATAATCTCCCCAAACTAAAGCCCCTTATAGGTTTTGGGGGTTCGCCACGGGCAAGTATCAATCTTGCATTAGCAGCCAAAGCATATGCTTATTTAAATAAACGGGGTTATGTAATTCCTGAGGATGTAAGAAATATCTGCAGGGATGTTCTTCGCCATCGTATTGGCTTAACCTATGAAGCAGAGGCAGAAAATGTAAATGTTGAAATGATAATCGCTGAAATTTTAAGAGTAGTCAACGTTCCTTAATGCTTTCAATCGCCGAAATACAAAAGAAGGTAAAAGAGCTTGAGATAAAAAGCAGGAAGCTTACTACACACATGTTTACAGGTGAGTATCATTCTGCTTTTAAGGGCCGTGGCATGAGCTTCAGGGAAGTAAGGGAATATGCTCATGGAGATGACGTAAGGTTTATTGACTGGAATGTTAGTGCAAGATATTCTCATCCTTTTACAAAAGTCTTTGAAGAGGAAAGAGAGCTCACTGTTATTTTATTGGTTGATGTTAGCGCAAGTTCTTTATTTGGAACAACTCACCAGCGAAAGAAAGATATGCTCACAGAAATTGGCGCAGTGCTTACTTTCAGCGCAATTAATAATAATGACAAAGTAGGAGTAATATTTTTCAGTGATAAGGTAGAGCAATTTATTCCTCCAAAAAAAGGAAAACAGCATGCGTTATATATTGTAAGGGAACTGCTCACAGCACGCCCAAAAAGTAAAGGGACTAACCTGAGTGAGGCTATAAAATATTTTACCCGTTCTTCTAAACAAAAAAGTATTGCTTTTATCATGAGTGATTTTTTAGATGATAAATATGATGATAATTTACGGGTAATAGGGAGCAGGCATGATGTGATTGGGTTAAAAGTATATGATAAGATGGATATGCAATTGCCGGAGATTGGATTGGTACAGGTACAGGATCTTGAAACAGGTAAAACCAAATGGCTTGATACAAGTGATAAAATGGTACAATATAATTACCAGCAACAATTTTTAGAACAGAGCACACTTTGTAAATCAATTTTCAGGAAGGCAGGGGCGGAGCTTTTGCACATTCGTACAGATGAGGATTATGTAAAAATTTTACAACAGTTTTTTATTAAAAGAGGATAGCAGTTGATTAATAATTGAGAATGAAAAGAGTTTTATTATTTACAGGGCTTATTTTTTTTATTTGTATACAAATTTGTTTTGCGCAACTTCCTTCTGTAAAAACCTCGGTTGATAAACAACAGATTTTAATTGGTGAACAGCTCAAGTATAATGTGGAGGCCAGTTTTTCTGCAAGCTCATATTATGTAAACTGGTTTAATGTTCCTGATAGTTTTGATCATTTTGAAGTAGTGACCCGCGGTAAGATAGACACCATTGAAAACAATGGAATGTTTACCTTCAGGCAAACCCTTACGCTTACCAGTTTTGATTCGGGTATCAATACAATTCCTCCGCTCCCCATAAATTTTGATCTTTTACACAGCGATAGCGCTATACATTTATTTACTGATTCGATTCCTGTAAATGTTACTTTCTCCCCACTAGATAGTACTAAAACTTTTCATGATATTAAACCCATCATAGAAGTAAAAGATGAAATTCCATTATGGATGTGGATAGCAGCGGCAGCGCTGCTTATCTTACTAATTATTGCTATTATTTACTTAATAAAATATTTTAAAAGAAGAAAGAAACCGGTAGCTCTTTTTAATTCCCGGCTATCGCCTTTTGAGGAGGCAATACAATCATTAAATACGCTGCAGAAAGAGCAACTGTTGCAAAAATCAGAAGTAAAACCATTTCATACAACACTTGGAGAAATATTTAAAAGATATCTCTCCAGGAAAACACAAAAGAATCTGTTGAATCATACATCTTCTGATATTTTATTACTATTGAATGATACACTCCTGTCAAAAGTGGATACATCGGTAGTTGCAGGAACTTTGAGAATGACAGATGCTGTAAAGTTTGCTAAATATTCTCCCCCGGTTTCTGAGAGCGAAGCTTCTTTGATGAATACAAAAAAGGTAATTGAGCAAATAGAAAAATTAATTTTCACCGATCAACATCCGGATGTAAAGTGATATTCGACTATTTTAAAAATATAACATTTGGGCAGCCGCAGTTTTTTTACCTGCTGGTATTGATACCGGTATTAATAATATGGAAGATATTCAGGGGACGCAGGCAACAGGCAGCTATCAACATTTCATCAGTTAGAGGACTGCAAAATATATCTTCATGGAAGAATGCCTTCCATCACATTCCGTTTGTATTTCGGTTGCTGACAATAACGTGTATAATATTTGCCCTGGCCCGTCCGCAAACCAGAAATGATGAACAAAATACTGAAGGAGAAGGCCTGGATATAATTCTTTGCATTGATGTAAGCGGAAGCATGACTGCGCAGGACTTTTCTCCCAATAGAATGGAAGCTGCAAAAAAAGTTGCAGCTGATTTTGTAGACCGACGGATTACTGACAGGATAGGTATTGTAATATTTTCCGGAGAAAGTTTTACCCAATGTCCATTAACTACGGATTATGCAGTATTGAAATCACAAATTGAACAAATAAGGAATGGATTGCTGGAAGATGGCACTGCCATTGGTTCGGGGCTTGCTACCAGTGTTGACCGCCTAAGAACAAGCACTGCAAAAAGTAAGGTGATTATTTTATTAACTGATGGAATTAATAATAGCGGATTAATTGATCCTTCTACTGCCAAAGAGATCGCAAAACGATTTAATGTAAAAGTATATACTATCGGTGTTGGTACTGAAGGCTATGCGCCAACGCCGGTAAATACGCCAATGGGTATTGTAATGCAAAATGAAAAGGTTGCTATTGATGAAAAACTTCTTACTGCAATTGCCAATGAAACAGGAGGAAGATATTACAGAGCAAAAGATAACCGAAGTCTGGAAAATATTTACAGCGAAATAGATAAACTTGAAAAATCAAAAGTTCAGATAATAAAATTTACCCGCTTTGCTGAAAAGTTTTATCCATTTGTTTTTGCTGCATTGTTATTTCTTTTCCTGGAAGTATTGTTACGCTTTACCGTTTTCAAAAGATTTCCATAAAGCCCCCTCTAAACCTGCCTGACGGTAGGCAGGTCTCCCCCGATAGGGGAGACTTGCTAACACACAAGCCGCCCCTGTCTCTGAGAATTTAGCGAATATTGATTCCAATTTATGATTCTTATTTCGTACATCATACATCGTACTTCGCACATTTCAAATAACTTGCGTTCATGAAGGCAACAGTCTACAAATCTACCGGCAGCTGGTATATTGTTAAAAGCGATCCCGATAGCTATCGGGAAGGAAAAACCTTTAATGCACGTATAAAAGGCAAATTCAAAATAGATGATATCACTTCTACCAATCCTATTGCAGTAGGTGATTTTGTAGAAATTGAAATGGAAAATGAAGGAGAGGGCTCTGTTGTTATCAATAAAATAATTGACAGGAAGAATTATATCACCCGACAGTCACCGCATAACAAACACCAGCATCATATTATTGCTTCCAACCTTGATCAGTCTCTGTTATTTGCAACCTTAAAAGATCCTAAAACCTCGCAGGGCTTTATTGATCGGTTTCTTGTTACGTCAGAGGCATATCATATTCCATCTCTAATTGTTTTTAACAAGACTGATCTGCATAGAAAGAAAGAAGAGCAAAAATTTGAAGAATTAAAAACTATTTATCAGGCTATAGGGTATAAAGTGATGGCGATGAGTATTGAAAAAAATATAGGTGTTGAGGATTTGAAAGTTCTTTTGAAAGATAAAGTAACATTACTCAGCGGGCATTCCGGAGTGGGAAAATCATCTTTTATAAATATTGTTTTTCCTGAACTGGAATTAAAAACCCAGGATGTTAGTGGCTGGAGCGGCAAAGGTTTGCATACAACCACTTTTGCTGAAATGTTTGATCTGCCTTCAGGTGGTAAAATAATTGATACTCCGGGATTGCGTGAATTTGCATTAATGGATATTTCTAAGGGAGAGCTTGGCCATTATTTTCCTGAAATGCGTTCTTTGATAAATGACTGCCAGTTTAATAATTGTATGCATATTAATGAACCCGGATGCGCAGTAAAAGAGGCAGTAAATACAGGAGATATTGCAACAGACCGTTACGTTAGTTATTTAACCATTCTTGAAAGTATAAAAGAAAAAGCGTGGTAAAATATATCAGCCTAGTACGAAGATCTTCCGCCTTTATACTTTGCTTTTCTTGCAGCTTTCATTGATGCAGGATCACCGGATAAAATTTTTTCGGCTCCAACGTTTCTGCCATCAGTAGGGCATCCATATTTGGTGTTCTTTCTAAAAATAGAACAGCCTGACAGCAAATAAGTGCAAAGAACAAGCACAAGGATCTTTTTCATATTTTAAAGATAATTGCTTTCGGAGATAGTTCCCTCAACAGTTTTGTTAAGAATTTCCATCATATTAACCACTGTCTTCTCATTTTTTAAACCATTTCGCATACATCACATAGTTATTGGCTATCCTGTTTATTTCACCGCTGATCATTTCTTCAGGAATATCTTTTATTTTTTTTGCAGGTACGCCGGCATAAATACATCCGGGCCCTACTATCGTATTTTCAAGCACCACAGCCCCTGCTGCAATAATGCTATTACTTCCTATTTGCGCATTATCCATCACTATAGCCCCCATCCCAATCAGCACGTTATCATTCACCATACATCCATGCACTATTGCATTGTGCCCAATGCTAACATTATTACCAACAACTGTCTTTGCTCTTTCATAGGTACAATGGATGATAGCTCCGTCCTGTACGTTTACTTTATTGCCAAGGCGAATACTGTTTACATCTCCCCTTATCACCGCATTAAACCAAATGCTGCAATCGTCTCCCATTATCACATCACCCGCAATCGTAGCATTTGGTGCAATAAAACAATTATTGCCAAACTTCGGCAGCACACCTTTTACAGAAAGTATTAAACTCATTTTTTTATTTTTTTTGGTAGTCAGCTATAGTACTGCTATCATCTTCATTGGCGTCACACTCTTGTACTATATATGATTACTCAGCAATAAAATCTAAACACTAAATTCGTATTATTTTTTTACTATGAACCATCAACCATTAACTATCAGCCGCACATGACCAACCGCCAGCTTTTTCTTACTCATATAGCACAAACTTCCGATTCGCCTATGGCATTGGAAATTGTAAAAGCTGAAGGCTGTAAAATGTGGGATGCAGATGGCAAAGAATACATTGATCTGATTGGAGGGATCAGTGTTTGTAATGTAGGACACCGGCATCCAAAAGTTATTGAGGCAATTAAACAACAATTGGATAAATACCTGCATGTAATGGTAAATGGCGAATTGATTCTTTCACCACAAACTGAATATGCAAAACTCCTAACTGATAATTTACCCGCTTCTCTTAATTCGGTGTTTTTTACTGCATCGGGTACAGAGGCAACGGAGGGGGCTATGAAACTGGCAAAACGTTTTACAGGCAGAACACAAATTGTTGCTTTTAAGAATTCATACCATGGAAGTACACAAGGCTCTTTGAGTGTTATGGGAGATGAGTATTGGCGAAATGCATTCAGACCTTTATTGTCGGATGTGCTGCATTTAAATTTTAATTCTTTTGATGACTTAGAATTAATTACCGGGCAGACAGCTTGTGTAATAGCTGAAACTATCCAGGCAGAAGCTGGTGTAATTATGCCGGAAAATAACTGGCTAAAGGCATTGCAAAAAAAATGCATGGAAACAGAAGCATTATTGGTGTTGGATGAAATTCAATGTGGATTTGGTAGAAATGGTACGCTATGGGCTTTTGAACAATTTGATGTTGTTCCTGATATTTTGTTATTAGGTAAAGCTTTGGGTGGAGGAATGCCTTTAGGTGCATTTATATCTGATAAAAAATTAATGGATTGTTTATCCAATAATCCTGTACTCGGACATATCAACACATTTGGCGGACATCCTGTTTGTTGTGCCTCAGGCTTAGCCGCAATGAAGGTTTTATTAGATGAGAGGTTAATTGAATCAGTAAAAGAAAAACAGGAATTGTTTATTTCTTTGCTTACTCATCCTCAAATTAAAAAAGTAAGAAGCTGCGGACTGATGATTGCAGTAGAATTTGAAAATGCTGAAGAAAATAAAAACATAATAAATAAGTTAATACAAGCCGGTATTTTTACAGACTGGTTTTTATTTGTCCCTCAGTGTTTACGGATTGTTCCTCCCTTAACTATTTCTGAAGAAGAAATTAAACTGGTTTGTAAAACCATTATAAATTTATTGTAGAGTATTATTATTTAGTTATATTGTATGGCAAACACCCATTTTAAATTTCCAAAACTAAGGCTTTGTCTCATAAACTTTTCGGCTTTATAATTACCCTGTTTATAGTTTTTAGTATTAACGCTCAGCAGATTTACCCTAATACTTTTCTTTGGCGTATTACTGGTAATGGGCTAACAAAGCCTTCATACCTGTACGGCACAATGCATCAAGAATTAAGTAATTCTTTCTACATATCATAAAATTTAATAAAATTCTTTATAAAAATACTTTGGAATATCAATTTCATTCGCTTACTTTGTAATTCAAAGTACTTTTATGGATGCAAGACAACAATCTTTACAGGAGCTGCAACAGATAAAAAATATGATGGAACGCAGCAGCAAATTCATTAGTCTTAGCGGCATAAGCGGAATTGCTGCAGGCATTTGTGCATTGGCAGGCGTATGGTTTGCCTCACAGAAAATTAATTACCACGTTAATGGTGATTACAATCTATCAAAAATTAAGGATGAAAGCCAGGTTAGTTTACAAAATGATTTGTTGTTAATCGCTTTACTCACCTTTTTAGCAGCACTTATTTCCTCATTCCTTTTCACATATCTCAGAAGTAAAAGAACAGGTATACCACTTTGGGGTACTACTACATATCGTCTCTTGTGGAATATAGGTATTCCTTTGGCGGCAGGAGGATTATTTTTAATAAGAAGTATGCAGCTTGAACATTATGAATTAATAGCTCCCGGGTGTCTTATTTTTTACGGTCTGGCCCTGGTAAATGCAAGTAAATACACACTTGGAGAAGTGCGGTTTTTAGGATATGGACAAATAGTACTTGGTATAATTAATCTCTGGATGATCGGTTATGGATTATATTTTTGGGCAGCAGGCTTTGGTTTACTCCATATTATTTATGGAATAATGATGTGGTATAAATATGAGAGGGTGAGCAAAGGAATAAACAATGATTAATGAATAATCCTATAGAAAATCTCAATAAAACTTTTGACAGCCGTGTGCGGCTGGGGATAATGAGTACGCTTATGGTAAATGACCAGATAAATTTTAATGACCTGAAACAACTTATTGGCGTAACTGACGGTAACCTGGCATCTCATATTAAAGCATTGGAAGAGATTGGGTATTTAAAAGTGAATAAGGGTTTTGTAGGCAAAAAAACAAACACAACTTATACAATAACCAAATCAGGCGAAAGAACGTTCCAGCAGCATTTAACTGCATTGGAAAGAATGATAAAAACTACTAAATAATTTTTTTATACCTATACTTTGAAAAACAAAGTACTTTTTAATTATAATATATGAAAACCATGGAAGAAAGTATCTGGAAAAAGAATAAAATTCTTATTAAGGGGTTTGTTATAGGAATATTGATTTTATTATTACTCATTCCGATGGAGTTTGTAAAAGAACTGATATACGAAAGAGAAGCAAGGCAAAAAGAAGCAATCAGAGAAGTAAGCAGTAAATGGTCAGGAAAGCAAAATTTTACAGGTCCAATCGTGGTTTTACCCTATTGGCATGAGCAAATGGATACTTCGAATAAAATAAAAAGAATTAAAATGTTTGCCCATATTTTACCTGATGAGCTGGTAATAAATTCTACTGTAAAACCCCAGCAACGGTCTCGGGGTATTTATAAGATAATGTTATATACATCTATGAATCATATCCGTGGGGTTTTTAAAGAATTTCCGGCTCAATTAAATATTGATTCAGGAAAAATTATATGGCCGGAAGCTTTTGTAAGGATTGATCTTGGCGATACTAAAGGACTAAATGAAGAGTTAAAGCTTAAATGGAACGATACAGTTTTTGCAATGTCCCCAAAGGTGTTCACTGATGCATATGGTAATGAAAGTCTTGTATCCTCATTAAATCTTACAGGTATTCATGATCTTAAAAATATAAATTTCTCTGCTGATATAAACCTTAGCGGCACTGAACAATTGTTATTTACACCGGTTGGAAAACAAACATCCGTAATTATAAATTCTATATGGCCCCACCCAAGCTTTACAGGGAATATATTACCTCAATCATCTGTTATTACTAAAACCGGATTCAGTGCAACGTGGAAAAGCATGGCTCATAACAGAAGCTATCCCCAGCATTGGAAAGAAGGTTCATATAATTTAAACACGTCTGCTTTTGGAGTAGATCTCTTTATTCCTGTTAACGGATACCAGAAAACATTAAGATCAGTAAAATATGCCGCACTATGCATATTACTAACATTTGCAGCATTTTTTTTAGTTGAAACCATCAACAAAAAACCGGTGCATCCATTTCATTACGGATTAATTGGTTTGGCCATGGTTCTTTTTTATATCCTGCTGTTGTCCTTTTCAGAATATATCTCTTTTAATTTTTCATATGTTATTGCTGCCACCTGTACAATTGGTTTAATCAGTTGGTTTGTAAAGGGCATTCTTTCATCAGTTAAATTAACAATTGTACTATCACTTGTATTATTACTTATGTATGCCTACATATTTACATTATTGCAATTGCAGGATTATGCCTTGTTACTTGGCAGCATTGGATTATTTATAATGCTTGCTGTGGTAATGCATTTTTCAAAAAAGCTAAAAGATAATGTTACCTAAAATATTAATTTATCAAAAACAAAAACTATGACAACAAGTGTAAATATTGCCAATATGTTATTCTGGTTTGGGGCTTTGTTAGTATTGCCCGCAACCTCGTTTATTTTTATTTCATTATTAAAATACGGCCTGGGGCTTCCTTATTTATTTGATTCTGCCGAGCCATTATTAGAAAGCATGGGTATTAAAGAATCATTCGGGTTCAATATCAATTTATTGATACTATTGGGACCTGTACTCGCACTGTTATTAAATCTTTATGCCGTAGTAAAAATAGAATGGTACAATGAAAAAGAAAATTTTTCGGTAAAGGTTTCTGTTCAAAAACATTGGTGGAATATGGTGCTGGTGATTTTTTCCGGACTGCTGCTAGCATTTTTATTTATTTACGCAATTGGCGAAAACTGCCGATGCTAAAATAAACGAAAGAATTCGGTTGTCAGGATCTATACGCCCTCTCACGCCCGATGGGTGTACAAATAAAATGCCCTGCATTAAATATACAGGGCACTTAACGTAGCTTTTAATTCGATTTAAAAATCCAGGCCCATACTAAAATACAATTTTGGCCTTCCCTTGAATAAACCATTCATTTGCCAGCCAACATCTGCCTTTAAAAAATAGCCAAGTAATGTACTTCTTGCACCAAAACCATAACCACCAAGGAAAGGGCCGATACCACCGGTTTTTATATTTACCTGAATTGGCGGACTTCCATATATTGTATTCGGTCTTTTCAATTCATCATACTTGCCATTCCAGGCAGTTCCGAAGTCTATAAATTGAATAAGCTGGAAGTTTCTTAAAAATGCATTATTAATAGGCTTGCTGAAGAATGTGGTAAATACGGGCAACCGAAATTCACTGTTAATTACCATTGCATTATTTCCATTGGCAACATTTTGCAAAAAGCCACGCATATTTACCGCCAGCGATTGAAATGCATAATCATTGTCAGGATCAGGAGGATTATTAGGATTAAAATATTTATACTTTAGCTGTCCGTTCTTATCTATTTTTTCATTGCTGCCAAACATCAGCCAGTTATCTACACCTCCCAAATAATAAATAAGTTTCTGATTTCCCCAGCTAAAATCTGCAGCTACCCTGCCTGCCCAAATAAAGTTGCGGTAGATAGGATAATAGGTTCTCCCGTCAAAGCCTACATTAAAAATGTATTGACTGCCACCGGTACCGGATGTATTGTGTAATTTCCTGTTTACATCCGTGTAAATTTTATAGCGGATACCTTCCCATATATTTTGTGCAGGATTCAGCGTATTATCATAAACAAATTCCAGGTGCGCTAATGCATACAAGGTTTTATCATCAGGTTCATCCAGCGTAGAAGGATCAAAAGCATAGAACGCTATTCTGTCACGCCTTACTCCTAAATTTAACCGCAGGCTTTTTACAGCATCAAATGGATAAGTGATATTTCCCTGGTAAAGATTTGCTATAAGTTTACCATTTGAGTAGGAAATAACATTTCTATAAAAGGTAAATCCCCAATCAATTTTCTTTCTTAAATTTTGAAATTGAAAAAGCCAGTCATTATCTTTTAAATTAGTAGATAAACGAAAACCACCGGAAAATTTAAGATCTTCCATAAGATCAGAAGTTCCTATTCTTATCATACCATTCAAGGGAGTGCTTGATGAAAGCTGTATGGGCCCATTACCCCCCTGGTAAACCTGGTAGCGGTTTACCAATACAGAATTATTAAAGCCGCTGACTAAATAATCAGTTGCAAATTTTGGTGGTTTATATGGAAACAGTTTTGCAGTAGACAGAATGGTTGGTATAGTAGCTACAGGTTCATTTAAAGCCTGAATAACATTGCCTGCAGAATCTTTTTTTTCATTTCCAAATTCAGTCTGGAAAATATCTTCCTGTTTTTTAGTGGTGGTATCTGTAAGCAAAGTTTCCTGTCCCTTCGAAATTTTATCCTGTTGTAAAATTCTTTTCATGTAAGCAGTGGGAGGTGTATTAATATTTCTGCGGCGCAATGCATTTTCATCGATCTTTAATTTGTATAAGATCTTATCATCACTTTGCCTTGTTACTTCGCTTACCTGGTTATTTTCTCCGGCAATTCTTGTTTCTAGCAGGCTGCTTGCATAATTGGTTAATGGAAAAATATAAGCTGAATCTTTTGAAACGGAAACAACCGCAATTGTATCAACATCCTGTTTTTTATTAGCTCTTAACAATGAATCAACTTCCTTTGCTGATGGATTACGAAGGATATCTTCTCCCACCACAACTAAAGTATCAAGACCTTCACTTTGTGAACTGAAAAACCCCGCATATCGGTTGCCAATACCATTTTCATCGCTTACAAAAGTAAAGTGATAGTTGTTGTATTGTGTTGGAAAACGGGCATTGCCAAATTTTATATTGGTCAACTGGGTTATCCTGTTTAGCTCAGCCCTGTTTGTATTAAAATCAGTTATTAAAAAAATATTGTAACGGTTATTTGGTAAAACAGTATCAGCGCTTTTTGCATAAGGCTCCGGCCTGTTGCTGCTAAAAATTATTCCTTCTTTATTGGGCAGCGATACGTATGATGGATCAAGATCATCATATATATCATTCGTTATCTGCTTTACTTTATCATTCTCAATATCATAAGTAAAAATATCAGTATGTCCGTTTTTTACTGCAGACATTACCAGCCTTTTATAATCCAGCAGGTATTTAATATCCTGTACCTGGTCAAAATGCGGGGTAAGGTCTCTTGTGTAAGGTTTGCTTTTTATTACAGCATCATACACAAATAATTTAATTTTCCCTTCCTCGCTGTAAAGCACTGCCAGCCTTTTACCTAAGCCATCCCAGGCCATCATAGGGTAGTTAGGATTAATCTCATTGGCATTACTGCGTGCATCAAACTTCAATAAAACTTTATCCTGATCTTCTTCATTTAGAAGAAGCTTATACTGCCCTTTTTTAAATTGAACAACAGCAAATGAGCTATTGCGTTTATTAGGATTTACATTAAAATGAAAATAATCAATCCGTTTTCCAACTGTTGCACTGGTGATCTCAGATCCCTTGGGATAATTTCTTCGGCGGGATACATCCTTATCGTATTTGGTTTGTTCATACTCCATAAAATCTGCCAGCAAATCCTTAAATTTTTTCTTTGCAATCTGCAGGCAGGCCTTATTTAAGTTTTTGTAAACCCTTGCCAGGTATAATAAATAAGTAGTGTTCTCTCTTCCATATCTTTCCTCTATAAAATACCAAAAGGCATGCCCTGCCAGCAAAGGCCTTTCAAAAGCAAGCTGGTAAAAGTTGTTGTATTTGCCGCTAAGCATTTCATTTTTAAGAGCATCGTCTAAAGGCACACTCCAGTTTTGCCCGGCATAGGCAATGTAGCCATCAGTAAGCCATTGCGGAAGATCTAACAAAGCCTGGTTACTTGCAAATTCTCCAAGGTCATCACCAAATAAAACATTTTCAGTTAATACTCTTGCAAGCCCTTCTCTAACCTGTTTGCGCAGATCATTGTGATCGCCATTAAAATAAACAAGCATTTTATTATTCACCAGTTTTGTAACCCCGCCGGTATTCTGCCAGTCAATACCAATACCTATATTGCTTTGCTGCATATCATTAAAGCTGTTATAGATAACAATGTTTGTCCTGCGCTGTAAGCTAAACTCAATAAAAGATTCAAGGCCGGGTAATTCTTTCTCTGCAATTTGTGCTACATATTTTGCCAGTTCCTGCCCGTTCTCGCTGAAGTAAGTATTAAAATTTTGGGTTTGATAATATTGCCAGTTGAATTTTTTAAATTGAAGACGGTTTTTCCCGAATTCCACACTGCTAACCTGGGCTATAGATATTGAAACGGAAGTAAAACAGAAAAGAAAGAAAAAAATTTTTTTCACCAATTGATTCGTTAGATATTGCATATTTACGGAGATATAATTCCTAAAATTAATCGATTAAGGTTAATCGATAAAATGAATTTAGCCTGTTATAATTTACGATATGTTAAAGATTAAAGTTTTCACATTCAGTCCTATAGAGGAAAACACCTATATTCTTTACAATGAAAGAAGTGAATGCCTGATTATTGATCCGGGTTGCTATTTTCCGGAGGAGCAACAGGAATTAAAGGATTTTATAGAGATGAACGGATTAATTCCCAAAATGTTATTGAATACGCATTGTCATCTCGATCATGTTTTTGGAAATAAATTTGTAGCTGAAACATATGGCCTTCCGCTTCATCTGCATCCGAGAGAAGAAGTTGTATTACAATTTGCGCCTACTTCGGGACTCATGTATGACCTGCCATTTGATAATTACCAGGGAAAATTTATTTTTTTAAATGAGGGTGAGAAGGTAACTATAGGAGGGGATGAGCTTGAAATTATTCTTGCACCGGGGCACTCACCGGGAAGCATTTGCTTTTACTCTAAAGCACAAAAATTTATCATTGGAGGTGATGTTTTATTTAATGGCAGTATAGGCAGAACAGACCTGCCTTTGGGAGATCACCAGACCTTATTAAACAGTATTAAACAAAAATTATTTGTATTACCTGATGAAGTAGTTGTTTATAGTGGACATGGACCGGAGACAATGATTGGTAATGAGAAGAAGTTTAATCCGTTTGTGGGAGAGGGTGTGTAGGATTTGTTCAATTTAAAGAAAAGAATATTGTTGTGAATTGAAAGGACTGAAACTAACCAACGCAATCTGATTTTTTTGATGGTAGTTCTGGCATAGTTTTTTGAGGATATTCAGTAATAAACAGATAGTAGTATGAAAAAAAATAAACAAGACAAAGAAGATAAAACCAGGACCAACAAAGCACAAACAGGTGATGCACTAAAGGCGGATTTCCCGGTAAAAAATGCCACGACGGATAGTGTTAAAAATACTGCTTCTAAAACGCCAGGATTAAATCAAGCCAACACCACAAGAGATGATCTATTTCCTTCTGATGGAGATAACTTGACTAATTAATAACCGGTTTTATGATAGAATTAGCTGTTAGTGAGTATCTGTTGAAGATTACAATGTTCAGCCCCACAGAAGCAAAACCCCAAATTTGCAAAAGCTTTTAGTAAGCTTGAATTAAAACCTCTGTTGGAATATTTAACCTGTCGTGAATTTGTCTTATCATTTCAAGTGAAAGTTTTCTTTTACGATTTAATATTTCACTTGCTCTGCTTTTTAACCCAACTACGTTTGCCAGGTCTGTTTGAGTATAACCTAACTGTTCCATTCGGAATTTAATTGCTTCTACCGGGTCAGGAAAGCCAATTGGAAATTTTTCGTTTTCGTAATTGTCAACCAACATTCCTAACAATTCCAACTCGTCACCTTTTGGTGTTCCTTTTTTTGCATCAAATATTACTTCAAGTCTTGCCAAGGCTTGTTCATAATCTTTTTTTGTCTTAATTGGCTTGATGTTCATTTTAAATTGTTTTAGCGTTTATTTTATCATACTCTGCATGTGTTCCAATAAATCTAATCCAAACCATTTGGTAATCATAGCTAATTTTTACAATTAACCTGTAATGGTTGCCTTTGATATTGAAAACTACTCTGTTGTTAGCTAAGAAGCTTGCACCTGTATATTCTTTTTTTATTTGATTGGGAGTTGTCCATTCGGCTTTTGAAGTTTCCTGATACCAAGCCTTTAATTGTTGTTCACTGTCTGGATGAGCCTCCCAAAAATCTCGTAATATTTTCTTTGCAATAATTCTCAACTACCAGGTTTTGTCAAAGATAAGTGAAGTTCCCGAATTGGGAAAATGTATTTATTGTTAAAAAAACGGGGAGTTATTTTAGAATTTCGGCTAACGTTTTAGTAAACCGCAGCCTATGGATTTATAACTTACCGCTCGCTGTAGAAAATTATTTTATTTATGAATTTGAAGATAAGAATTTTCAGTGCTTCTTGTCATTCGATGTCTATTTTATTTATTTCTTTCATTAGTCTTTCCGTTTCTGTTAAGGCAACAATGATTTTTTGATAGTGTAAAATGTCATCAAACTCTAACTTTCTTTCTTTGCGGTCTTTAAGCCATTTTTGTGCAGGCTGATAGCCACCAATGTAAAACTCCCAAGTTGTTTTTGGAACCATTTGGAAATATTGGGTATCATTAATATAAACCCTTCCCATGGGATAAACAGGATCCATAAGCGTAATGGTATCTCCATCAATAATTTCGTAATTTTCTTCGAATTTAATTTTGGTTACAATATTATCACCATCTATAGGATATTGTGTTATGTAATTATTAACCTCAGGACTTTCTAATAAATGTATTTGTCTGATTGCACCACCTAATTTTACTAATTGCCAAAACGTGTCTTTGTCTTTTGGATAAGGAACTCTTGGGAAATCTATTTTTAAAAATTCCTTGTATTTTTCTCTATATGTTGGCGAATGTAAAACGGCATAGATGTAATCTAAAATGTCGATGGGAGCAAACGTTTTTGTCACACTGAGCGAAGTCGAAGTGTCTTTTTCGTTTGTAAAAGTTAAACCCAATTTCTCCGCTATTTGCTTTACAATTTCGGTGTTTAGGTTTGGTGTTCTTTCTGCTGTTTGTCCAATGCTTTGTTGTCCGTTGGTTTCAGGATATAGATATAAAGGAAAATAATTACCTGAACCATATCTACCTGCTGTGCCTGTTAAATTAAATTCTCCAATTAGTTTGGAGATAAAAACATATCGCCAGTTCCCTACACATTGCCTTGCAATTACTAAACCAATGTTATTACTATTAAAAAAATGTTGCATTGATTTCTCTCTTGCTCTTTCAATGAGTTTTACATCGTAGTAAATAAATTTGTTATCGAATGGTCGGTATGATATTGCCTTAATAATATTTTTGTCCGCTTGTATTTGGTAAAAAACTTCAACATTCTTTATTAACACATTCTTACTTTCATTAATTAATACTGCATCTTTTGACGTTACAATGCCTACATTGTTCGAAGTAAATATGTCATTTACTTTAAATCCTTTATCATAAATATTTTGCTCATCAAAATCTTTGTTAACAAAGAAGTAATTAGGAGCAATATTTGGGAGTTCTTTGTATTCAACTGTTTTTAGAGAATTTTCTAACAAGAAATTATATTTCATTTCTCTTGCTCCAAACAAGTCAAAATGAAATACTTTACCTAATTCGTTGCTTTTTTTCTTGCCTGTTTTTACAAAGATATTTATTGAAACTCCTTGCATAATATCAAATACATTAACATCAGCACTTCCATCAGGTGCAGTTTCATTTTTTTTACTGTTACCGTGTAGGTCAATTGTATAAATCTTGTCAAATGTTTTTAGTAAATGCCAACGCATTCCACGAAACGTAGGATTGTCTAAAAAGCTATGAGGATTAATAAAAGCTAAAATACCGGTTCCGTTTTTTTCAATGTAATGTTGTCCATAACGGATAAATTTATTTTCATCTGCATTAATCCATTTTGGATTTCGTTCTTTTAATTTTTCTTTACCGCCTGGTTCTTTCTTGTAATCTTCCATCAAGTTCATTATCCATTCGCCTTGATTGGCACTTTCTCCACTGTATGGCGGATTTCCAATTACACACATTACTGGCGTATCTCGTTTAATGTGGTTGGCTTCGTTGGCTTCTGTACTTAACCAATTTGCAAACAGCGTTCCTGTGTCCTGGTGGTGTTCTTCTAAACTGTTGGTAAGATAAACTCTAAATCGTTGGTTAGTTGTTGGTTTGTAGCCTGTTTCAGTTAAAAGCAAATCCAATTTTAAATGTGCCATTGCATAACTTGCCATTAGCAACTCAAACCCATTAAGGCGAGGCAATAAATGCGTTTCTACATAATTGCTCCAAATTCCTTTTTGGCCTTCAAACTTTTTATGAATGTGTTTAACTACTTCTGCTAAAAAAGTTCCTGTGCCTGTTGCCGGGTCAAGTATTTGCACTTTGTGAACTTCTTGCTCTGCTTGTTTATTTTGCCCTTGGGCATTTAGTTTTATTTTGATTTTACTATTATCGG
>MWVW01000066.1_pt1 | contig 25704 bp, 24 predicted proteins | sample 1047191 | NCBI WGS metagenome assembly MWVW01 (sample SAMN06349985, study PRJNA376086) | soil metagenome | isolation source: MtG22-5 sample Antarctic (ecotone) | place: Antarctica
CGTAACAATAATAAACCGCCCCTGTCTCCCCGGTGAGAAGGCCCCCTGTCCCCCGGTGGGGGAACTTAGATTCAATTTTTTCTTTTTTATTTCCGGTCATTTTACAATTAAGTCTTATAAAACTTTTATCTACAAATCAACTGCTAAAGAAATGTATGATCCACCTAAGTTCCCCACCGGGGGACAGGGGCCGGCTTTTTTAATGCGCCTCCAGCCAATTATCACCAACGCCCAATTCTGCTATTATAGGAATATCATTAGGCAATACCATTGCCGATTGCATTGAGTTTATAATAATAGGTTTGATATCTTCTACCTCATCTTTTAACACATCAAAAACCAATTCATCGTGTACCTGCAAAACCATTTTGCTTTTAAAACCATGTGCTGCAAAAGCCTGGTGAACCTTTACCATAGCAAGTTTAATCATATCGGCTGCTGTACCCTGGATGGGCGAATTAATAGCATTTCGTTCAGCAAAGGCACGTACTGTGAAGTTGGCGGAGTTAATGTCCCTTAACCAACGCTTGCGTCCTATTATCGTTTGCACAAAACCATGCTCCCTGCAAAAGTTGATAGTGTCATCCATATACTTATTGATGCCGGCAAACTCAATCTTATAATTGTCAATTATCTCTTTTGCTTCTATACGGCTGATGCGCAGGTTTTCTGCCAAACCAAATGCGCCTTGCCCATATACAATACCAAAGTTTACACTCTTGGCTTTACTGCGTTGTTCTTTTGTTACTTCTGTTTCCGGCACCTTATACACTTTTGCAGCAGTGGCTGTATGAATATCTTTTTTTGATTTGAAAGCTTCGCTCATAGCCGGATCGCCACTGATGGCAGCGACGATTCTTAATTCAATTTGTGAATAATCGGCGCTTATTAATACATGATTTTCATCGCGGGGAATAAACGCCTTTCTTATTTCCCTTCCCCTGTCTGTACGAATAGGAATGTTTTGCAGGTTAGGATTATTACTTTGCAAACGCCCGGTTACGGCCACCGCCTGTCCGTAGTTGGTATGCACACGCCCTGTTTTTTTATTTATCAAAACAGGCAAAGCATCCACGTATGTTGAACCCAGCTTGGTGTATTCGCGATAGGCTGTAATATCATCACAGATCTTATGCTCTTTTGCCAGCTTACTTAATACATCTTCACCGGTAGCATACTGACCGCTCTTGGTTTTTCTTGCTTTTGGATCAAGTTTTAATTTTTCAAATAACACTTCGCCTAATTGCTTAGGTGAGCTTAAATTAAAGCGAACACCTGCGGCTTCATATACAGCTTCTTCATGTTTTTTTGCTGCCTCATTTAACACTTTCGAATAGTCAGCTAAAAATTGCATGTCAATGCGAACACCTTCATATTCCATATCCTGTAATACCGGCGCCAATGGATTTTCCACTTCATCAAAAACCCGTTGCACATCATATTGTTTAAGCAAAGGCGTAAATACATCTTTAAATTGAAAGGTTACATCGGCATCTTCCACTGCATATTCTTTTATCTTTTCTACATCTACATCTTTCATGCATCCCTGGCTCTTGCCTTTTTTTCCAATCAATTCTTCTATATGAATAGGTTCATAGCTTAAATATTTTGCACTAAGCCAATCCATATTGTGCTTGCCTTCCGGTTCAATTAAATAATGTGCGAGTAATGTATCAAATAATTTTCCCCTTACTTCTACACCATACCATTTCAACATGAGCATATCATATTTTATGTTATGGCCGATCCATGTTATTGTTTCATCTGTATATAAGGGAATGAAAAAAGATACTATTCTTTTTGTTTCTGTTTGATCTTCGCAGGGAACCGGTACGTACCAGCCTTCGCCGGCTTTTACGCAAAAACTTAGTCCAACAAGGTCTGCACAGTTGGCATCGATATGCGTTGTTTCTGTATCAAAAGAAATTTCATTGAAAGACTGGAGTGTTGCGATTAATTCCTGTATTGCTTCATCTCCTTGTACAATCTTATAATCATGTGGTGTGTTATTGATATTTTTTGTTGGTTGAATGACACTCGAAACCTGTTCCGGTTCTTCTTCTTTTGCTGAGCTGTTGGCTGCGTTTCCAAATAAATCTGTTTGAACACCGTAAGATGATTTTCTTGCACCGGGCTGATCACTTACTTCTTCGCCGAGCAACCGGCGTAAAACAGTTTTAAATTCAAGCTCTGTTAATACTTCTTTCAGGGCGTTCTTATTCCATTCTTTTAACCGAAAATCTTCCTCATGAAAATCTACCGGCACGTTGGTAACAATGGTCGCTAATTTTTTTGAAAGAATGGCATTTTCTTTTCCTGCTTTTATTTTTTCGCCTACTGAACCTTTAATATTATCGGCATTTGCTAAAATATTTTCCAGCGTCCCATACTCTGTTATGAGTTTGCAGGCTGTTTTTTGACCAATTCCCATAATGCCGGGGATATTATCTACAGCATCACCCATTAAACCTAACATATCTATTACCTGTGAAACATCTTTGATACACCATTTTTCACAAATTTCTTTTGGCCCCATGATCTCCACATCACCACCCTGGTAGCCGGGTTTATAAATTTTTATTTTTTCACTAACTAACTGCCCATAATCTTTATCGGGTGTGACCATGTACACTTCATATCCTAATTTTTCGGCTTGCTTACACAGAGTGCCGATAACATCATCAGCTTCGAATCCGGCACTATCGAGCGTTGAAATATTGAGAGCCGCCAATATGCGTTGAATGTCCGGTATAGATGCAGAAATGTCTTCCGGCGACTCCTGCCTGTTGGCTTTATACTCCGTGTACTCTGTGCTTCTTTCAGTAGGAGTAACGGATTCAAAACACACGGCCATATGCGTAGGCTTTTGATTATTAATCAGCTCTATTACGGTATTGGTAAATCCAAACTGAGCATTGGTATTTTTCCCTTTGGATGTTATACGGGGATTACGAATCAACGCGTAATAAGCCCTAAATATCAATGCCATCGCATCTAATAAAAACAACTTTTTCTCCATAACAGCGAAGTTAATTTAGCGTGGCTGAAAAACTTCAATAAAAGCAAAAGCCCTCATTAAAGAGGGCTTGTTGCGATAGTTATGGGTGAAACTTGATGACTAATTAAAATATAACTTTAAAGCTTCCGCGTTATCGCTTTTTTCATTTGATTGCTTAGCAGCTTCATGTTTGGGCCCTGCTTTTTGAAAATATTGCTCAGTGTGTTTTACTAATACAGTGGCCTTAATACTTGTATTTGTCTGAATGGGTTGTGAAGCAGGGAGGGCAGTACTGCCTTTGTGTACAAAATTGAGATATAAAGCAAAAAATAAAACGTTGAATGCAAAAAAGTTCAGCACCTTAGATAAGCGGGTTTTCATAAATTGGATTTACTGGTTTCCTACATCCAAAATAAAAACCACTTTTTTAAAAAACAACCAGTAAGGGTTTAATCTTATGAAATAGAGCAAAAGCACTTTAGCATGAGGCGTAGATCTACTAATAAAAGGTGTTGTGATTATTAATATACAAATAATATATCCATGAAGTAAATACTACTACTGATTATTGTTTCATTCCTTCCAGGTTTTTTTGCAGGCTGAACATTTTATCCCGCAGCCTCGCAGCTTCCATAAAGTCAAGGTCTCTTGCTGCTCTTTCCATTTCTTTTTTTGTTTTAGAAATGTCCTTTTCAATTTGCGGGATAGTATTATAAGTTGCTTCTTCTTCTGCTGCTAATGTAACAATTTCATCCACCGCATAAGGAGAATCAGGATCGTAACCTTTAATATCCAAAACAGAAGTTTGCGCCATGATCTGTTCTTTAGATTTATTCACGGTGGTAGGCACAATATTGTTTTCAATATTATATTTTACCTGCTTTTCCCTGCGGCGGTTTGTTTCATCAATGGTTCGCTCCATGCTTTCGGTTATTTTATCTGCATAAAAAATAACCAGCCCATCTATATTTCGTGCCGCACGGCCGGCCGTTTGTGTTAACGAACGTTCGTTACGCAAGAAGCCTTCTTTATCTGCATCCAATATAGCTACCAATGAAACCTCCGGCAGATCCAATCCTTCACGCAATAAGTTCACACCAACCAACACATCTATTTTCCCTAATCGCAGGTCTCTTAAAATTTCAATCCGGTCTAAAGTGTGTACTTCACTGTGTATATATTTTGAATTAATGTTAATCCGTTTCAGGTATTTATCCATTTCTTCTGCCATGCGCTTGGTAAGCGTTGTTACCAATACGCGGTCCCCTTTTTTTACCCGCTTATCTATTTCATCCAGCAAGTCGTCTATTTGATTAACACTTGGGCGCACTTCAATGGGTGGTTCCAGCAAACCTGTAGGCCGTACAACCTGCTCTATTACGGAGCCACCGGTTTTATCTAATTCATAATCACCTGGCGTGGCACTTACATAAACAACCTGGTTCATCAGGTTTTCAAATTCATGAAAATTGAGTGGGCGGTTATCGAGAGCAGAAGGCAACCGGAATCCATAATCAACCAGGGTTAATTTGCGGCTGCGATCACCACCATACATACCGCTTACCTGCGGAATGGTTTGGTGACTTTCATCGACCATGCAGATAAAATCTTTAGGAAAATAATCAAGCAAACAAAATGGTCTTGTGCCGGGCTTTCTTCTATCAAAAAAACGGGAATAATTTTCTATGCCATTACAAAAGCCCAATTCGCGGATCATCTCAAGATCATACTCAACCCTTTCTTTTAACCGTTGCGCTTCAATAAATTTTCCTACGCTTTTAAAATAATCTACCTGTGCCGCCATTTCATCCTGTATTTCATAGATCACGCTTTGCATAATATCTTTAGGCGCTACATATAAATTAGCCGGAAAAATCGCGGCATTATCCAGCTTTGCTATTCTTTTTCCAGTTGGAACATCAATGCTTTCAATCTCTTCGATTTCATCGCCAAAAAAAGTGACACGATAACCTACATCTAAATAAGGAAGGTTAATATCAACCGTATCGCCTTTTACGCGAAAAGTTCCCCTGGTAAATTCCACCGTAGTCCTGTTATATAAAGAACTGACCAATGAATGCAAAAATCCCTGCCTTGACATTTGCTCACCTTTTCCTATCCGAATGATGCCACTTTCATAATCCGTAGGATTTCCCATGCCATAAATACAGCTAACAGAAGCCACTACAATAATATCCCTACGGCCGGAAAGCAAACTGGAGGTAGCCCTAAGCCTGAGTTTATCCAATTCTTCATTAATATTCAGGTCTTTTTCTATGTAGGTATCACTCGTTGGCATGTAAGCCTCGGGCTGGTAATAATCGTAATAAGAAACAAAATACTCTACCGCATTATCAGGGAAAAAACTTTTGAACTCCCCATACAATTGGGCAACCAACGTTTTATTATGTGTCAAAACAAGTGTTGGCCTTTGTACATTCTGAATGACATTAGCCATGGTAAAAGTCTTTCCTGAACCGGTTACACCTAATAAAACCTGGTGTTGATCACCTTCGCTAATGCCAGTTGCCAACTGCTGTATGGCAGATGGCTGATCGCCAGCCGGGCTATATTGAGAAACTAATTTAAATGGCATTATACAAAATTAAAAACAGTTCAAGAATCAGTAATCCTATTGAAATGAAACACTTAAATATTCTTTTAAAAAGCCATCTGCAAACACACATTTCAAATAATACTTGTGGCAAAGTGTTTGCTCATATTAGATTTAAGTAGTAAAAAACCAAGTTTGAAAACTACAAAACCAATCCTTTTTAAAACCCAAAGAGACCTGGAAAAACCTTTAATGAAGCCTGCTGTTGCATGCTTTTCCTTCTTAATAGTTAAAAAACCCCGCTTTTTTTGAGCGGGGTTTTTTCAAATATTTTATTCTACACTCCCTGTAGCTCTTTGATCTTTGCACGGATCTTCGCTTCAATTTCATTGGCCATCTCAGGATTATCTCTAAGCAAAGTTTTAACTGCATCTCTGCCCTGCCCTAATTTGTTTGTATCGTAACTAAACCAACTGCCGCTTTTGTTTACTATACCCATTTCAACTCCCATGTCAAGTATTTCACCAATTTTAGAAATTCCTTCACCAAAAATAATATCAAATTCGGCTGTACGAAAAGGTGGTGCCACTTTGTTCTTTACTACTTTCACTTTTACCCTATTACCCACTGCTTCTTCGCCATCTTTGATCTGTGACAGGCGGCGGATATCCAGGCGAACAGAAGCATAAAACTTTAATGCATTACCGCCGGTTGTAACTTCTGGATTTCCAAACATTACACCAATCTTTTCACGCAACTGGTTTATGAAAATACAAATGGTGTTGGTTTTGCTGATGGTAGCCGTCAACTTACGTAATGCCTGTGACATTAACCGTGCATGCAAACCCATTTTACTATCTCCCATCTCACCTTCCAATTCACTTTTTGGGACAAGGGCTGCTACAGAATCAATTACGACCACGTCCAATGCGCCTGATAAAATCAAACGGTCTGCAATTTCTAATGCCTGCTCGCCATAGTCTGGTTGAGAGATCAAAAGGTTATCAATATCAACACCCAGCTTTTGTGCATAGGAACTGTCAAAAGCATGTTCTGCGTCTATAAAAGCGCACATTCCACCCATCTTTTGGGCCTCTGCAATTACATGTGTGGCGATGGTTGTTTTACCGGAGCTTTCCGGTCCATACACTTCTACAACCCTGCCCTTTGGTAAACCACCAATTCCCAATGCAGTATCCAGGCCAATTGAGCCAGTTGAAATAAATTCCTGTGTTTGTTCTCCCTTATCACTCATCATCATTACACTACCCTTACCAAAGTCCTTATCGATCTTATCCATGGTGAGTTTCAGCGCTTTTAGTTTTTCTGTATTTGACATGTTTTTATTTTTGAAATAAATTAAGAATGATGATTCAAATGTAGTTTTTAGTACTCATTCACCCTAAAATTTATTAGTTTGTAAAGCTAATGAATTTAGCAAAATGACACTTACTTATTTACTATTTTGTATTTATCTATTCGCCCTAAATTCATCTGAAAATTCTTATAGTCTTTCAAATAGATTGATCAATGATTATATTTGCAGACCAATAAAAATTATTTACATGAGAAAGATTTTCTTTTCAGGTTTAGTTCTTTTTTCTTTAGCTGTCAGTGCGCAGGAAGCAAGCGAAATAAAACCCGCAGCTAAAGGTGTAGTTTACGGCACTGTTATTTCTGAAAACGATGAAGCCATCAGCCCTAATGATATTCAAAGCAAAATGGCTAACAATGTGTTTGAAGGAAAGATAACAGGTAAGGTAAAAGAAGTATGCAAAGCGATGGGTTGCTGGATAAAATTAGAAAAAGCTGATGGCAGCAGCTTAATGGTGAAATCTAAAGACCATTCTTTTTTCATGCCTGAAAATTTAGTAGGCAAAACAGTTTTAATTGAAGGAACTGCAAGCATAAAAGAAGAATCAGAAGAGAAGCGTAAGCATTATGCAAAGGATGCCGGTAAATCAAAAGACGAGATCAAAAAGATCAAAGGTTCAGGAAAAGAAGTTCAGTTTGTTGCCAGCGGAGTAAAGGTTTTGGATTAATCAAGCAAGAATATTTAAAAAGTCCCGCAAAAGCGGGATTTTTTTATGGCTACCACTCGAATAATCCTTTTAATTTTAGTAATGATGCGCTTACAAAAATACTTGCCTTTTTTATTTTTAATTGCGTTGACAGCCTGCAATAATGGAGCTGTTACTACAACCACCACTAAAGATTCCAGCATAATAAATACGGCAAACGACACCACCACGGTAACATTAGATACGCTGCAAAAAAATACCAAATTGCCGCTTGGTTTTTACCAGGTAATGTTGCCCTGCGTCGATTGCAAAGCTATCGAACATACCATCTTTTTTAATCCCGATCTCAGTTACCAGATAGAAGAAAAAAGATGGGATAAGCAAGACGCCATTTCAAGAACAACCGGCATTTGGCGCCCAAATGAAGGAAAAATATGGGCATATGAAAATGACAAGGTAAAAGCGAGGTATGTATGGCGTGGAGATACTTTAGTGTATTTAGAGCCCAGCGATAATGCCATCATCATGCAAAAACTTAGCAGTGTATTGCAGAATGATGTTTGGCGAAATAAAAAAAAGGAAGGAATTGAATTTTTCGGCATAGGAAACGAGCCATTTTGGAATATTGAAATTGATGAGCAAAAATCTATTCAATTTAAACTGGCAGATTGGGTCAAAGCTGTTTCATTTAAAGGAGCACAACAGGCAAAAGATGCAAAAAGTATTACCTATTCAATAATTAAAGACACCGCAGTTTTCAAGGTAACCATCTTCAATCAATTTTGCAATGATGGCATGAGTGATAATATTTACACCAATAAAGTTCGAGTTATTTATAAAGGGCAGGAGTATAATGGATGTGGAATGACTTATAAATGATGCCATGTTAGTCAGTTATTATCACTTGGTGAAACCTGAGAAGTGAAATTTGAAAAAAAGATTTCAGCTTTTTACGTTTCAAATATCACTTTTCAAATCATATTGTTCAATGGCCCTGTGATGTGCATTTTCTGTTATAGCATAGAACAAAACAAATGCAACAACTGCCACGCTGACCAAGGCCAGAATTATATTTAACCACCTGAGTTTAATTGTTACTATTAATTGATTGACCATCTTATCATAAGTAAAATGCATGATGGCCAAAAGATTGACAATGGCGCTTATGCCCGGCAACAGTACAAATAAAACCGGGGTGATCCATCCTGTACTTTTTTGCTGATCTAATTTTGCCATCCATTCGATAAAATTATTTGATACACCCCAGTTCCAGCCAAACAGGTATTTAATGGCTACACAACAAAAAAAGAAAACAGGAACAACCAAAATCCATAGTCCCCACCATGCAGTTTTTTTTGTATTTAAAAGTGCGAGCCTGATCTGAAGTTGTGAGGCTGTTGCCTGCACGTCAGGCTTTTTGAGATTTTCCATTTGGTTCCTAAAATCTTTTTCTTCCATTGTTTAGTATTTGATAGTTGAACAAAGCGGTGACATATCTACTTTAGTAAAAGAAAATGCAGTACAAAAAATGGGGGCTCCTATTCTTCCACCCATATCACTGTTTGCCAATAATATCACACCGTCACCTTTTTGAGGGTGTGATAAATAATTAGCACGCCAGCCTTCATTTGCGCCATCGTGAGAAAGCAGCAGCTCTTTTTTTGAAACAGGAAATATTTACACACCTAAACCATAAAACCCATTTGTTGCTTCAGCAGCCGTTATCATTTGCTGAATAGTTTCAGTTTTCAACAAAGATTTCGAAGGAAGTGTTTTTGTTACGAGCAATGAAACAAATTTAGCAAGGTCGGCTGCAGTGGTATATATGCCGCCAGAGCCCTGTTCAACATATTGATACTGTGGCCAAGCCTTTCCCTTTTCATCGTAAGGTGTAGCCACTGTTGATTTAATGACGGACCAGTCGTAGGAAGTATTTGTCATACCAAGCGGATCAAAAATCGCTTTCTGCATAAATTCACTAAATGGTTTCCCAGTTACATCTTCAATCATCATTTGCAATAAAGTATAACCGCCACTTGAATAACGCAAGCCAACACCCGGCTCCTGCATCACATACAAAGCGCCATCACTTCCTTCATAACCGAATAAAGATTGTTCAAGCTTTGGCAAAGGATCTTGCGGTTTATAAACCCCATGATAACCTGCAACTGAAAGTCCGGCTGTATGGCTGAGCACCCGCCTGATATTAACTTTTTGGTGATCAAATTTTGAAGTCGGTAATTGCCAGCGGTTAAGATAAAGATTGATGGGTGAATCAATATTGATCATTCCTTTTTCAGCGAGCATTAGTACAGCAAATGCGGTTAATGTTTTTGAAACAGACCCAATATTGAAACGTGTTATTGAAGAAACTGGAATTTTTTTTTCTTTGTCTGCTATTCCATACCCTTTTGCCCAATATACCTTGCCATCACGAATAACTGCAAGAGATACACCAGGCACATTATGTTCTTTTAAAAGTAGGGGCACCAGGCTGTCTAATTTTTTTTCAATACTACCGCCTAAAAACATTTTTTGTTTGTCGTATGCTGACAAAGACAGGTGCATAAAGCAAAACACAATAATATAAAGCTGTTTCATGAGAGAGAATCTTGATAGTATAATGCGTAATAAGAAAAAACGTTGCATTATTTTTTTCCCATTGCTGTTCTAAGTTTTACCAGTCCACGAGAGAGGAGTGATTTTACAGTGCCTTCATTCTTTGCAAGAATAAGAGCAATTTCTTTAATTGGTTTTTCTTCAAAGAAGCGTAAGGCAATTACTTCCTGGTATTTTAGATTAAGGAGAGCAAGTTGTTGTCGTACATCAGAAAATTGTTTGTGTTCCAGCATTGCTTTTTCAAGTGCTGCTTTTTCTGTTTCAATTCCTTCTTCGTATTGCAAGTAATGACGCAACCCGGTATCCTTAATATATTCGGGAGAATATTTTTTTTGTCTAATGAATAAATTGATCTCGTTTGATGCAATGCGATAAAACCAGGCAGAAACCGGGATTCCACGCCATACAAAACTTCCGATTTTCTGATAGGCTTTCAAAAAAGTTTCAGCAGTAATATCTTTTGACAAATCATAATTTCCAAGCCGACGGAACACGTATGAAAAAATGGGATTGTAATAATTGTCGTAAAGAATAGCAAAAGCCTGCGGATCTTTTTTGATGAGCTTTAGTAATTCTTTTTCTTCGTCAGCAGTCACTTTTTATTTACCGGTTATAATACAAAAATGTAAAAAGGTTGCAATAGCTTGCTTGAAAAACTCACCCCGCCATCCGCCTTCGGATGTCACCCCTCTCTTCAAGGCAAAGAGGGGTAACGCAGGCTTGTCCTGCGTGGGCGGGAGGAGTACGTCAAAAAAGATGAGACATTTTTTATTTTATTAATTATAATTAAAACAATCTTGATAAACTGGTATTGATCGTTACCCAACCCATCCATGTCATGGCAATTACCACCAGCCAGCCAGCTACCTGCATCCAAAGAGGGTGCTTATAGCTACCCATTATTTTTGTTTTTGTTGCTGCAATTAAAATCACCGCCAGGGCAATTGGTAAAATCAACCCATTAAATGCACCTGCAACAATCAGTAAGGTTACAGGATTGCCTAATAAAATAAAAATAAGAGTGGAAAATATAATGAATACCGATATAATAGCCCTGCTGTGTTTTTCAATAGAAGGGTGTAAAGTTTTAAAAAAAGAAACAGAAGTATAAGAAGCGCCGATCACCGATGTAATGGCTGCACACCACATAACCAAACCAAAAAATCTATACCCTATGTTTCCTGCTGCTATTTGAAACACTGAACCGGCAGGGTTTCCTTCACTTAAAATTCCCCCATGCCAGACAACGCCTAAAGCAGCAAAAAATAAAACAAACCGCATGGTAGCAGTTATTAATATACCGCTTACTGAACTGCGTGTTACCTGGGGCAAAGCTGCTTTTCCTTTTATACCTGCATCGAGCAAACGATGTGCGCCTGCAAAAGAAATATAGCCACCTACCGTGCCACCAACCAGTGTTACAATTTTTAAGACATCAATTTTTTCGGGCCATACGGTCCGGTACAGTGCTTCAACAACAGGCGGCTGCGATACAATTGCAATATATAGCGTGAGTAAGATCATTAAGATGCCCATTACCTTGGTAGAATTATCCATTAACCTGCCTGCTTCTTTATACCAAAAAATACCAAGCGCTATTATACAACTTAGTATAGCACCCCATCTTACATCCAAACCAGTTAATGCTTCAAGGCCCAAACCACAACCTGCTATATTGCCAATATTAAATACCAGTCCCCCGAACCCAATCAAGCTGGCTAATGCTACACCTAATCCGGGTAAAACTTTATTTGCAATATCCTGTGCCCTGTTCTTGCTGACAGTAATTACCCGCCAGATATTAACCTGGGCACCAATATCAAGCAAAACGGAAATTAAAATAACAAAACCAAAACTTGCCAGCAGTTCACTTGTGAACTTAGTTGTCTGTGTTAAAAAGCCAGGGCCAATCGCAGAAGTAGCCATTAAAAACGCAGCACCAAGAATGGCGCTCTTGCCCCCATCCCCTAAAGGGGGGCCATTGAACAGTCTTATTTTTTGTAATTTCTTTATTGCTTATTTTTTTTGTTTATCAGCATAACATCTTTACTCATCTTCAATTGCGTCGCACACTTATACTGATACAATTCTATTCAGCATTGTGCAGCCGGGTTGCTATTTTACTTTCAATACTTCATTCAAACGTTTCGCAAATTGTACGGCATTTTTTCCATCACCATGAATGCAAATGGTTTCTGCAATAATAGAAATACTTTTTCCTGAAACCGTAGTTACAAATCCTTCATGCACTATTTGTAAAACCTGCTGAATGCTTTTTTCTTCTTCTTCAATCAATGCATTTGATTGGGTTCTTGGCGTTAAGCTTCCATCATCCCGGTAGGTACGGTCAGCAAAAACTTCACTCTTTGTTTTTAGCCCCACCTTCTTTGCTTCCTCAATAGAATGACTTCCACTTAACCCAAACAATACAAGATCTTTGTCAACATCTTTCACTGCCACTGCTATAGCTTTTGCTATCAGCACATCTTTTGCTGATCTATTATATAATGCGCCATGCGGTTTTACATGCTGAAGAAGTGCTTTCGCTTCTTCTGTAATTTCTTTTAGTAATTGAATTTGTTTTTTTACTAACGTGTAAACTTGTCCAGGCGGAAGGTCTATTTCACTGCGTCCAAAATTTTCATGATCAAAATATGATGGATGTGCGCCAATAGCCACATTATATTTAAGGCATAATTCAACTGTTTGTTTCATTATGTCTTCATCGCCTGCATGATACCCACAGGCTATATTAGCCGAGGTAATATAAGGCATAATGGCTTCATCATTTACCATGCCTTCACCCATATCGCAGTTAAGATCAATCAAAATAATGTTTATGTTAATGAAGTTAGTAAAACGTGAGAAGTGAGACGGCAGACGCCAAAAGGTGTTCCCTGTCTCAGGTCTATCGTCTCACGTTTCACCTATCCTTCAACAAATACTTTTTCATCTTCAATTTACATGCGTCTGCAATTTCCTGCAGATGCTTTTGTTGTTGTATCAATTTTTTCTGCGCCGTTTCCAAATCGGTTATTTGAAAATTTATTATTTCATTCGGGTTTGTTTGGGCCAGCAAGGAAAGGTCAGCGGAAATAACATGCGCAACTCTTGGGTATCCTCCGGTCGTTTGATGATCTGCCATTAAAATGATCAATTGACCATCCGGTAATAATTGTATAGCCCCAAAATTTACGGCAGAAGAAAGAAGGCTTTTCTCTTCTTTTGTTTTTAATTTTTTGCCTGTTAGCTTGTAGCCCATGCGGTCTGCATTTATGGAGATTTGGAAATCATTTTGTTGAAATGAGTGTTGAGATATTTCTGTCAACCAATTCCATTCGTTACCTACCATTACATCCAATTTATTATTCTTTTTAATACTATCAGATTTCCAGGGCAATAAAAGGTTATGTATATTTTGATGGTTGAATAATTCTGCGTCAGTAAAAACAATCTTATCGCCAGCTTTTAAATGTCTTCCCTCCCATCCTCCGGCTTCTGCTTTTATATTGGTGCTGTAACTGCCTAACCATTTTGTTATTTGCATTTCGTGAAGGATAGACAGATAACATCTTGTCCCCCAATTTTTATTTTTAAATCCTAAAAAAGAACCTTGTTTTACAAATACAGGTTGATGGACAGGGATTGGTTCCTCATTAATAAATGCAGAAAAATCAGCACCTGCTAAACAAATAACAGAGCTTTTCTTAAATAAAAAACTGGCAGCAGGAAAATGGAGTTCTATCACAGGCGCATTTAAATCCTTACCAATTAAAGCATTGCTTAGTTGTGCAGAGAAACGGTCCATAGCACCGCCAGGATTAATACCCAAATGTTGGTAACCATACCTGCCGCTATCCTGGATGGTATCAAGAATCCCTGTCCTGATAATTTGTAAACTCATGCTTGCTTATTGAGAAAAACTTTATTTCGTCTCCCGGTTGTAATAAGACCGGCGCCGTTTTTTCTTTGTTGAAAAGTAGGACTGGTGTTCTCCCGATAATCTGCCAGCCACCGGGTGATTGTAGTGGGTAAATTCCTGTTTGTGCCCCGGCAATACCCACAGAACCGGCTTCAACATTAGTGCGTGGATTTTCTTTTCTTGGTATCTGAATTCTTTGATCCACTTCTCCCATGTAAGGAAAACCTGGTAAAAAACCAATCATATACACGCGGTAACTTTTAGCAGTATGCAATTGAATGACATCTTGTACACTTAAGTCTTTTTCACTTGCGAGGTAGGATAGATCAACTCCAAATTCTTGATCGTAACAAACGGGAATGCTGATCTTTCTATTTTGTTCAAAAGAAATTTCTATATCGTCTTCTACTATTTTCTTTACCTGGTCAGTAATGATGTCAAACACTGTTTTACCTCCTGCCTTTTCAAAAATTTTCATCACATCGTAATGAATAGTGAGGGAACTGTAGGCAGGCACTACATCCAGCACGCCTGGCATATTTTGGTTTTTGATCTTCCGGAAGATCTCCAGCAGTTTTTGATTAATGCTTTCATTTAATTCATTACCAAAGTCAATAAGTATGGCGTTATCACCTAAAGGAAAAATGGAATAGGATGGGTTGGTCTTCATTCAGCTAACAATGTTCAATGAATGTAAATTAAAAAAAGTTGACAGATGACAGTTGACGATTTTATGAATGACAGACGCATAATGTTGAAGAACTTACCGAAGGTATAAGTGAGCGACGCAACTAAAGACGATAGTAGTAATGCAGCTTAGTACAAAAATAAAAGGACATCCAAATGAATGCCCTTCCAAAAAAATCAAATTATTTCTTAAGCCATCACTGCCTGCTTCCCCGCATACATTTCTTCACGCAATTCTTTTACTCTTTTATCTTCCATGTACTCGTCAAAGGTGGTCAGGCGATCAATGACGCCTTTTGGCGTTAGCTCAATTATACGGTTGGCAACGGTTTGCATAAATGTATGGTCATGCGAAGTAAGCAACACAATGCCGGGGAAGGTTTGACAACCTTCGTTAAAGCTTTGAATGCTTTCAAGGTCAAGGTGATTGGTGGGTTGATCCAACACAATTACATTGGGGTTTTGCAACATCATACGGCTGATCATACAACGTACTTTTTCTCCCCCACTTAATACATTTGTTTTCTTCATAATATCGTCACCGCTAAACAACATTTTGCCCAAAAAACCTCTCAAGAAAGGCTCATCTGCATCCGTAACATTTGCGGGAACATATTGACGTAGCCATTCCATTAGCGTCATTCCACCTGTAAAAAATTCATTGTTCTCCACCGGCAGGTAGGCCCTGGTAATGGTTGTACCCCATTCAAACTTACCACCACTGGCATTCATATTTCCATTGATGATCTCAAAAAAATTAGTAACTGCGGTGGGGTCTTTACTTAATATAACAATCTTCTCTCCTTTATTTACACTAAAACTTACTTTGTCAAAAAGCTTACGCCCGTCAGCAGCACTGCTAAGGTTTTCTACATTTAATATCTGGTTGCCAACTTCACGCAGTGGCTGAAAAATAATACCGGGATAGCGTCGGTTGGAAGGTTCAATATCTTCAATAACTAATTTTTCCAATGCTTTTTTACGGGAAGTTGCTTGTTTTGATTTGGAAGCATTGGCAGAGAAACGGGCAATAAAATCCAGGAGGTCTCGGCGTTTTTCTTCATTCTTTTTATTCTTATCCGTCAACTGTCTTGCTGCCAATTGGCTGCTGCCGTACCAGAAAGTATAGTTACCGGTATAGATTTTTATTTTTTGTTTGTCAACGTCTGCCACATGGGTACAAATAGCGTCTAAAAAGTGACGATCGTGGGAAACCACCAGCACGATGTTTTCGTAATCGGCTAAAAAATTTTCAAGCCAGCCAATGGTTTCAATGTCCAAACCGTTGGTAGGCTCATCCAATAATAAAATATCAGGGTTGCCAAAAAGGGCTTGCGCCAACAACACCCGCACTTTCATGTTAGATGGAAGATCCTTCATCATGCTCTGGTGATAATTTTCAGTTATACCAAGGTTGCTTAATAAAGTACCTGCGTCGCTTTCCGATGTATAACCACCCATTTCGCCGTACTCGCCTTCTAATTCGCCGGCTCTTAAACCATCGGCTTCTGTAAAATCTTCTTTGGCATAAACGGCATCTCTCTCCTGTGCAATCTTCCAGAGTTTTTCGTGTCCCATCATAACCGTGTGGAGCACAGAAACTTCATCAAATGCAAACTGATTTTGTTTTAATACGGCCATGCGTTCGCCGGGAGTAATCTCAACTATGCCCTTATTCGGTTCAATTTCACCGGAAAGAATTTTTAAAAAGGTAGATTTTCCGGCACCGTTAGCACCAATCACTCCATAGCAATTCCCCTTGGTGAAATTTAATTTTACCTCATCAAATAAAACCCGTTTACCAAAGGAAAGGGTGACATTGTTCACTGAAATCATTGCGCAAAAAATTTAAAATCCTCCTTCGCTTAAGCTTCGGAGAACGAAAGGCGCAAAGGTAAGAATATACAACGGCCTTTAAAATGGTATTTCGTTAAGGAAAAGTCATTACTTAAACGTTTCTTTTGCTAAAAGTGGTTCTATAAATAGCGTAATGTTTAAAAATTGGATTTTGATTCGTCATGCAAGCCCCGTTCGTGGGACACGAACGGTGGCGGTCCGCCTTGGTCGGTGTCCTACCGACCATTAGTAGCACACAATAAGAAATTCATTTTGTTTTGTTAGCAGGCAAATGAGCGATCACCTCTACTTCAACTAGTGCATTTGGCATAAACAACCTGCTGATCTGTACCCAGGTGGCCGCAGGATAATCGCCTTTGTAAAAAGCTTTGCGCACTTCATTATTTGATTTCACTGCCTCAATATCTGTTGTGTACAGATTTTCTTTCACCACGTTTTGAAAAGTTGCATTGTAAGCTTTTAATGTCCTTTCTATTCCTGTATAAGTTCCTTTTAGTTGAGCGGCCATATCACCTGATGCAACAGTACCGGAAATGTAAAGTATATTATCTACCAATACTGCTTGTGCATAGCCTGCGCCCTGGCTAACCTGGTATTTCTTTTTTGCAATAGTATCAGTTTGGCCAAAAGCTGAAATAGAAAATAAAGAAAGGACGATTATCGGCAGGAGTTGTTTCGATTTCATAATTAAAATTCTTAGAAAGCTACATTAGTCCATAATTTTTTTGCATACCACTCACCCTTTCCTTAACCATTATTAACCTTGTAGGGGCTGGGGTTATGGCAAAAAATTTGCAATACGTTTTAATATGAAACTGTTTTATTCAATGCTTGCAATTATTATAATATGTAGTTGCACAAATAATACATCAACTAATGCAAGTACAAGATCGGACAGCAGCATGAAAAGTATTGACTCTTCTGCTATGATAAATGACACTACGCGACTGCCCAAAGACAGTACTAACGTTGGGGTTACTCATTAACTTGATTTAACCGGCATAGCTGGTTGCTGCACTACCGGATCAATTTTTTGCATGCCCTTTTTTTCAATCTGCCGAATCACTTTCAATGAAATGACCAGCCACAAAAACCCCATGGCAAAGCCTGCCGCCACATCACTATAATAATGACGACGCAAGTATAGACGGCTAAGACCTATTAAAATTATCCAGCCTATTAGCAGAACAATGATGATCCATTTAACAGTTTTATTTTTTACTGAATGCCAGGCTATATATGCCATCAATCCATAAAAAGTCACACTCATCAGCGCATGCCCACTGGGGAAACTAAAATTTTTTGCTTCTTCCAACAATTGTCCGACCGGCCGCTGGCGGGCAAAGAGACGCTTTAGACCAAACATCAATAAAAGGCTGCTAATAGCAATTGCCGGTATTTTAATAGAATACCATTTATGTTTCTTTAAAAAAAGGTAATAGGCTATCAAAAGCAAATTGGCAGGAATCAAAAATTCGTGCTTCCCAAAAAAAGTAATGAAGTTCATAATACCTGTACTGGTATCATTAATGTAAGGTTTAAGCACATCAAACACTTTGTTGTCTAAATCTTCGTTGCGCAAAAGAAATATTCGTCGTATAATGAAGATGAACGCAAAGAGAGAAGCAAAAAACACCGTTAATATGGCTGCCATTTCCAGCGAAAGCAACGCAAGTCCTGCCCAAAATTTTTTTACCCTGCTTGTTAAATGTCTAAACATAAGGAGTCGATAGAACTGTATCTAAAAAATCATTCCACCTTACAGTCCATTTTTTGTAAAGATTATTACTTCAATCAAAAATTGTTTACGCAAATTTATGCGAGATCAATAATTAATATCTTGTAAATTTAATATACCACTTCGCCACTTAAACCAACTGTTATGATAAATATGAATGTCCTTTTGAAAATTTGCACTGCATGCCTTGTTTTTATTTTCACTGCATCCACCGCATTCTCTCAGAAAAATAAAATTGATTGGAGCAGGGACACGTTAAGCAATCAATCAGCAACCAACCGTGTTGAAAAATACCGGAATTTTTTTGAAAAAGATCAGCGCAATATTACACCTACTATCTTTGTGCCAGTTGAAAAATTAAAAGCGATAGTTGATGTATGCGCTGAAAATAATATTCAAAATGTTCAATTTTTATTAGCCGTAATAAGGCCGGAGGATACCTCCACCTATTTTAAAAAACGTCCTTCACTTGCAAAAGCAGATAAGCAGAAGATCGTAAACCGGCAAACACTGATCATAAAAATTCCCCGTAGCGCAGCACTTCAACTGACCGGAATAAAAACACGGTATCAAAAATTTTTACTTTCTATGCTTTCGTTTGGTTATATAAAACTGGATAGAGAATATGGATTGTTTGATGAATCCTTTATTTATTTTGACATTGGTTTTATCTGTCCTCCGCCAAGTGATTGTATTTTTTAGAGACCATCACTACCCTAATTCAATCGCCTATATGAATGGAACATAATACCGGAATTCTAATTTACATAGCCATACTATAACCCGTTTAGTGAATTCGTGAAAATTTGTGTAATAACATTATGGAATTATTAAGTTGAGTTATAACAAGATATTTTACTCATGCCAAAACCCCTATTAACTACTAAATCAAATACTATCAGTAGGGTTGATTACAACGAAAAAGAAAAGAGCCTTGATATTACTTTCCGCACAAAGAATGTTTACCGTTATTATGATGTTCCGTCCAGGCTTTGGAAAGCTTTTAAATTATATATTGAATGCGAAGGTTCGGCAGGTTCTTTTTTCAATGAGTATATCAAAAACAATTTCGCTACCGAAAATATAAGCGAAGGAGAATAAAAAAATTTAAAAAAATTCGCTACCCGATTTGATGGTTTAGCCGTACCAATTTTGTATCTTAATAGTCCAAAACTTTATAGTGAAATTCTTTTTACCATCCACCTTTCCTTTTATCTGGTGTTTCTTCATCTTACAGGGGATGTATATTTCATCACCAAAAATGGTGAGTTTTACCGCTCCCCCAACTTCTTCCAATGATCTGTTTGAAACTGATGAAGTGTTGGAAATAAAGCTTTCCGGTAATATCCGCCAATTGTTCAACGACAGGGCAGATGCTGCGCAGTATCACCCATTGGTGCTCAATTATAAAAATGCTGAAGGAAAAGATGTCTCAGTAACATTAAAAGCAAAGACCAGGGGCAATTTTCGCCGTAATAGGGAAAATTGCACTTACCCGCCCATCCTGCTGAATTTTCAATCAATCACCAGCAAGGGGTCCATTTTCGAGGGGCAGGATAAATTAAAACTGGTTACACCCTGCCGGGAGGAAGAATATATTTTCAGAGAATATCTTGTATATAAATTATACAATTTGATAACACCAAAAAGTTATAAGGCAAGGTTAGTGAAAGTTAATTTTTACGATACGCAAAAGAAAAGAGAAACGGTTTTTTATAGTTTCCTGATTGAAGAAGACGAACAAATGGCAAAAAGAAATAAAACGCGAATTATCGTAAGAAAACAAATACCTGGCGAAAGCACCGAAACAGAAACCTTTTTAAAAATGGCTGTCTTTCAATACATGATCGGAAATACAGACTGGTCAGTGCCCTATCTTCACAATATAAGGATCATTGCTTTTGACTCGTTAAGTATTCCTTCAGTAGTTCCTTATGATTTTGATCATGCCGGCATTGTGGATGCACCATATGCTCTGCCAGCGGAACAATTAGTCCTAAGGTCAACACAGGAAAGACGCTTTCGCGGTTATTGCATTACAGATTGGAAAACAATGGATGAAGTAATTGCGACCTTCAACAGGATAAAAGATGAGGTGTACAAACTTTACACTACAAATACCCAACTCGATGCACGGTATGTAAAATCCACTATTAAATTTATCGATGCTTTTTATGAGACCATCAACAATCCAAAAAAAATGCGATCCGAGTTTTCTTATCCCTGCAAAGAGGGCATTCCCAGGGTAACAATCAAAGGTTTGGAAAATTAGCCCGCCCCCATCAGATTTAATTTTCAAAATATCTTAGCGTCAGGCGAATACGCGAACAGACAATTTAGAGTGTTATTCAAAAACGCTCAGGCCGCCTGTAAAATAAATTTTTCTCCTACGCTACCTTCTGCTAACTTGTTTTAAAAACTACAATTATGCGCAAGCGTTTACTTCCCTGCATGCTTTTATACATTTTCTTTTTTGTATCTATTGTTGATGCACAAAATAAAAAAGATCTTACGCCAGATGATTATGGAAAATGGCAATCCATTGGTGCCAGCGATCTCTCGCCCAATGGTGAGTGGATAGCCTACCAGGTTACCGTGCAGGAAGATAATGATACTTTGTTTGTAATGAACCGTACCACAAACAAAATGTATAAGCTGGAATTTGCATCAACGCCGGAGTTTTCTAAAAATAATCAATGGATAGCATACCGCATTGGTCTTCCATTTAAAGAAGCCGAAAAGTTAAGAGAACAAACCAAACCTGTTGAATTTAAAATGGGTCTGTTGAATTTAGCTACCGGTAAGAAGGAGGTGGTTCAAAATATTAACCGGTTCAATTTTTCACGCAATGGTGAATTCCTGGCGGCTTACCTCGCTGCTCCAAAAGAAAGTAAAGAAAAAGGTTCCGTGTTACTACTCAAAAATTTATCAGACGGCACAACACGTACCATTGGCAATGTAAGCGAATTTGCTTTTAATAAAAAAAGTGACCATTTAGCATACATAGTTGAATCAGCCAATACAGCGGGTAATTCGGTAGAGCTTTTTAATCTCGAAAACTATACATTGAAAGTGCTGGCCAGCGATACATCTAAATTTTCTAAACTTACCTGGCAAAAAGAAGGCGATGGCCTTGCCTTTTTCAAAAGCTATCGAAAGGATAGGTATGAAGAAGATAACGCTGTGCTATACACTTATACCAACATATACAAATCACCATCATTAAAAATATTTGATCCCGAAACGGCAAAAGGCATTCCCTCTGGCATGCGCATTTTCAATGGATCCACTATTACATTAAGTGATGATATGACTACTGCTTTTTTTGGATTAAAGAAGTGGACACACAATCCTTTAGCAAAAAAAGAAGATAAAAAACCAGGTGATAGCTTAACAAAAAAAGATACAGCAAGGATTGATTCTACAAGAGCAATCGTTGCGGCGAAGAAAGGTACATCTACAGAAAAACTTGCTGGTGTTGACATCTGGCATTGGAAGGACCCGGAGATTCAACCACGGCAAAAAATGACGCTTGGGCAGGATACTGTTTTTAGTTATTTAAGTGCATGGAATCTTGATAATAATTCTTTTTTTGTGCTGGCAAAGGAAGAAGCACCCCGTGCCCAGCTTACCGGTAACCAGAAATACGCTATTATTTTTACAGATAAAAAATATAAGCCGGCTTTTAAAGAAGACTATGCCGATGCCTATTTAGTGAATGTAAAAACGGGGAAGGAAAAGCTTGTGTTTGAAAAATCACTTGCCGGCTTTAATACTTTTCCACAAACATCACCCGATGGTAAATACCTGGTGTATTTTAAAGACAAACATTGGTGGAGTTATAATATAGCATCAGGGCAAAACATTAACCTTACTCAAAACATAAAAACAGATTTCTGGAACGTCCGCGATGATCATCCTGCCAGCAGACCGGCAGTTGGCAGTGGCGGGTGGATAAAAGGCGATAAAGAAATTTTGCTGTACGATGAATATAATGTTTGGGCAGTGAAACCTGATGGAAAAGGTGCAAGAAAATTAACCGATGGTGAAAAAGATGAAACGATCTACCGGGTAACACGTACCGATTTTGAAGAAAATTATCTCGATGATACCAGGCCCATTTTTTTGTCTGCCTACGGAGATAAAACAAAAAAATACGGTTATGCCAAATTGGAAAAAGGAAAGGTTGACAGATTAATTTTTGAAGATGCGCAAATTAACCGGTTGATAAAAGCAAAAGATGCAAACACCTTTCTGTATGTAAAACAGGATTATGATGAATCACCTTCTTTGCATGTAACAGATAATTTCACTTCTGCAAAACAAGTACTCGCGACTAACCCGCAACAGAAAAATTATCATTGGGGTAAAAGTGAACTACTAAGTTTTACCAATAAAAAAGGAAAGAAATTGCAGGGAGCACTTTTTTATCCTGCTAACTATGATCCAAATAAAAAATACCCCATGATCGTTTACATCTATGAAACCCTTTCCAATACGGTTCATGGATATACAGCTCCTTCGCAACGCGGCGCTTATAACACAACCAATTTCACTACAACTGGTTATTTTGTTTTTCGTCCTGATATTGTTTACGAAACCAATGATCCGGGTATGAGCGCCGTAAATTGTGTAGTGCCTGCTGTGGAAGAAGTATTAAAAACCGGTAAGATTGATAAAGATAAACTTGGCATCATGGGTCATAGCTGGGGAGCCTACCAAACATCGTTTATTATTACCCAAACAGATATGTTTAAGGCAGCCATTGCAGGTGCGCCTTTGACAAATCTTATCAGTATGTCAAATTCGATTTACTGGAATACAGGTACACCTGATTCAAAAATATTTGAAACCAGCCAGGGACGTTTTGATGGACCCTGGTACGAAAGAATGGAAGAGCACATGCGCAACTCGCCTATGTATAACGCAAAAAATATAAAAACACCTCTGCTTGTAGCTTTTGGAGATAAGGACGGTGCAGTGGACTGGCACCAGGGGATAGAAATGTACAGCACCATGCGTCGTATGGAAAAGCCGCATATCATGCTGGTATATGCCGATGAAAATCACGGCCTCGCAAAAAAAGAAAACCAGATAGATTATAAAAAAAGGCAAAAAGAATATTTTGATCATTACCTGCTGGGCAAGCCTGCTGAAAAATGGATAACGGAAGGTGTCCCTATGCAGGATAAAATAAAGAGGGATAAGGAAGCGCCGGCAAAAGCTTTTTAGCAATGATCTTTAAGAAAATTAAAGCGGAATCAATTGGTCCCGCTTTTTTTGTTTTTGATACTATACCAGTAGTTATTTTTTAGGTAGCACAGGCCCTATACGCAATTTTCTTCCTCTTCTTCCATTTCGTGGATAAAGTACATCATGCGCTGTTTCATAACCTTCATCAGAAACCTGTTTTAACATTTTTCTTGTTTTAGCCCCGCTGGCTGCATAAACAATTATCCCGGCCATCGCCACTGCAGAAATCCCAAATGCTATTTTTGTCGACCTTCTCATGAAACTTATTTGTGCAAAGATAAAAAAGCAAATGCAGACTAATGTAAGGGCATTCAATTCTTAAGAGCTTTTCAATGCAAATAAAAAAACTTTTTTAATTTGTTAAGCATGAAAAATAAAATTTTGATCGCTGCTTTTCTATTTAGCTTCTTGTGTGCCTGCACATCCCATAAAAAATTAACTGAAACGAATAATGCCGTAACAATTATTCCCCGCTCAGGATGGACAGCTAATGAACCAAGACCATTTAAACAACATGTGCCTGTACGCATCACAGTTCACCACGAAGGCACGCGGTTAGAAGTTACGGATGATGCAGCAAAAAAGATCAAGGCGATACAAGTGTGGGGAATGGGAACTGACAGGAACTGGGTAGATATTCCTTATCATTTTTTGATTGCACCTGATGGTAAAATTTATGAAGGAAGAGCTGTTACAACTGTTGGTGAAACTGCGACTGAATATGATCCTACCGGGCATTTATTGATAACTTGTTTGGGGAATTTAGAACAGCAGGAAGTGCCACCGGCTCAAATAGCTTCTTTGATCAACTTAATTGCACATGCCTGCAAAAAATACAATCTTCCTTATGAAACAATTACTACACACCGTGATAACTCTACCCAAACCACCTGCCCCGGAAAAAATCTTTATAAATATTTTGAGAATGGATATGTAAAAGCAGAAGTGAGAAAACTAGTAAATAAGTGAAATGTGAAATGTCAGAAGTGAGACATTGTGCGAGGTTTCACGTTTCACCTCTCATAAAAACAAAAGCAAATTATTTTAGTAACTGCTGAAACCTTTTTAAATCCCCGATATCTGCAGAAGATAGTGTTTCGTTGTTGTCGTATTTAGACTTCAGAAACAAAACTCTTTTATGTTGAGGATATTTTGCCAAAATAGATTCGATCAGCTGGCCATTACTTTCTGCTTTTTCGTAAAGGGGTGTAGTGGGTGGAAGCTCCGATTTAAACCTCGTGGCCATTCTATTAATCACCGCTTCTAATGTAGCGAGTTTACCCGGCGCTAAAGTTCCTGCTTTTACAGCCTTGCTGTACAAACCTTGTAATTGTTTTTTGCTAAGGCTTCCCCGTTGCTGGTATTGCTTGTATAAGCTGATAATAAAGGAGGATATGGGATAAGCCAGGATGCATTCCTCAAGCACTTCGTTAACTATATCTATTTCCGTTCTTTTCTTATCCATGTTCAAAGCGTTGTGTTATGTCAAACGGGAAACGTGAAATGTGAGACGGCAGATTTCTGAAGTTTGACGCCTGCTGTCAGAATTAACACAGCACTACCTCTATTTAGTTTTTTTTACATTAATGGCATTGGGCCCTTTATGTCCCATTTCCACTTCAAAACTTACTTTGTCATTTTCGGCTATCCGTTCTGTTAACTGATTAGCATGAATAAAAATACTTTCCTGTGTTTGCAGGTCTTTAATAAATCCAAAACCTTTTGCATCATTAAAAAAACTAACCACACCGTTCCTTATTGCATCAGCCGGGTCTGCAGCTTCTTGTTTGGGAACGCCTATTTGCATGTCTTCCTGGTTAAAGATTTTTCTTTTCTTTGGATCGGGGGGCATAGAGGAAATATTTCCATTTTCATCAATATAAGCCATCATCTCATCTAAAGATTTTCCTTTCTTCGCATTGGCCTTGCGCTCTTCCATTTTTTCAGCTTTTTCCTGCCGCTGTTTCATCCTGTTCTTTTCTTTTTCCTTTTTACCAAAGGTTTCCTGGGATTTCGCCATAGTTTACTTAAGTTTTTGTTGCGTGTAAAGTTCGG
>MWVW01000067.1_pt1 | contig 25643 bp, 25 predicted proteins | sample 1047191 | NCBI WGS metagenome assembly MWVW01 (sample SAMN06349985, study PRJNA376086) | soil metagenome | isolation source: MtG22-5 sample Antarctic (ecotone) | place: Antarctica
GCATGGTTATGCACCTCATCTGGTTTCCATTTACGAATGGCATTCAGCACATCTACTTTTTTATTGCGTATTTCATCAGCGGCAAAAGATACGGGAGCTTCCATGGCAATCATGCAAAGCATTTGCAATACATGATTTTGCACCATATCCCTCATAGCTCCCGAGCCTTCATAATAACTACCACGGTTTTCTACGCCAATACTTTCGGCAGCAGTGATTTGCACGTATTCGATGTAATGATTATTCCAGACCGGTTCAAAAAAAGCATTGGCGAAACGCAGCGCCAAAATGTTCTGTACGGTTTCTTTTCCCAGGTAATGATCAATTCGATATATCTGCTCTTCCTTAAACATTTTGCATAAAAGATCATTCATAGCTTTAGCGCTTTGCAGGTCATGCCCAAATGGTTTTTCAAATACCATGCGACATCGTTTACTGTCTTTGCAAAGTTTAGCAGCATGTAATTTTTCGGCAATAACCGGGGCCAGTTGCGGGGCTACTGACATGTAGAAGATTACGTTTGCTTGTTCACCCCATTCTTTTTCTACTTTCTTAATTTTTGCTCCTATTGAAGTGTAGGTTTTGTCTGCGGTTAAATCGTAACGTGCATATTCAATATATTTAGCAAACTGGGTCCAACTGCTTTTTACATCTGCTTTACGCCGCGAAAATTCCTGCACGCCTTTTTTACTATGGGTGCGATATTCTGTATTGGTGAAAGGGTGTCGGCCAATGCCTATAATACTAAATTTTTCAGGGAGATATTTATCTATATAAAGATTGTATAATGCCGGAATAAGTTTCCGCGAGGTAAGATCGCCGCTGCCACCGAAAATGTAGATGATGGTGGGTTGGATGGTTGTTGACATTAGTTCAGTTTAAAGTTTACTGTTTACAGTTACGAGTTCACAAGTTCCAAAGTTCACGAGTTCAGGCTCACGATTTAGTTTGATAAAGTTGTGGGGTTCTCTAACTTGTGAACCTGTGAACTCGCGAACTGATAAACCACAAACTCTGAACTGATTAAACTATTCCTCCCCCGCACTCCACTCTGTATGAAATACGCCTTCTTTATCAATTCGTTGATAAGTATGTGCTCCAAAAAAATCTCTTTGTGCCTGTATAAGATTTGTTGGTAACCGCTCACTGCAATAAGCATCAAAATATGCAACCGCACTGCTTAATGCAGCCACCGTAATTTTTGAATTTATTGCTATACCAATTGTTTTACGAATACTTTCTTCGCCTTTTTTTACCAATGCTGCTACATCGGTATCTAACAATAAATTAGGAAGCATTGGATTTTTTGCATAGGCTTTTTCAAATGTCTGCAGCATGGCAGAGCGAATGATGCAGCCCTGTTTCCATACTTGTATTACAGCCGGTAAGGGTATTTGCATGTTGAGTTCTTTGGAAGCTTTCGTTAACATGCTCAGGCCTTGGGCATAGGCCATTACAAACCCAAAATGCAAAGCGCCTTCCAAATAGTTTACGAGGCTGTTTTTAGATTCCTTAATCGGCAAAACAGATGTTTGATAGGTTTTTGCCGCTTCAGTTCTTTCTAATTTATATACTGATAAATTACGTAAAGCTACGGCTGCATCAATGACAGGAATAGCAACTGGCAGGTTCATAGCTTCCTGTGAAGTCCATTTGCCTGTACCCTTTGAACCTGCCTGATCAAGTATTGCATCAACTAAAAAATCTTCGTTGCCAGGAGTGGCGGCATCACCGGTATGAAAAACTTCTGCTGTAATTTTTATTAAAAAAGATTTTAGCATTCCTTCATTCCACGTAGTAAACACCTGTTGTAATTCCGGATTGGTAAAGCCTGCACCACGGCGTAACAGGTCATAAACTTCGCTGATCATCTGCATCATAGCATACTCAATACCATTATGTACCATTTTTACATAATGACCAGCCGCTCCATTACCCATATAGGCCACGCAAGGTTTACCATCCGCCTGTGCTGCCACCGCTTCGAGAATAGGTTGTAAATATTTGTATGCAGATTTGTCACCACCCGGCATCATACTAGGTCCAATACGGGCACCCATTTCACCGCCGGAAACTCCCATACCAAAAAAATGAATTCCTTTGTCCTGCAAATATTCAATGCGATGGAGGGTGTCTTTATAAAATGAATTTCCTCCATCAATTACAATATCATCTTTTTCCACATACGCAAGAAGGTTGGAAATTACATCATCAACGGGTTTACCTGCCGGCACGAGCATCATGATTTTCCGGGGTTGTTTTAATGATAACACCATTTCTGCCATTGTACTCACTCCTTTTACAACAGTGCCTTCTTTCGCCGCTGCTTCAAATGCCTGTCCTCTTTCGGCTTTTAAATCAAATCCAATTACAGAGTAGCCATGATCGGCCATATTCAATAATAAATTACTTCCCATTACACCTAAGCCAATCATACCGAAATCGTACTGTGCTGCCATAACGGATTATTATTTTTTTGTTGAATCTATTGCGGTTTTTTGTTGAGCAGGAGGCGCAGGAAATTTTGCAGGGTGCACTTTTCCATTATGGCAAGTATAGCAGGTTACTTCCAGATCAGCAGTAAGGCTTTTGCTATCTTTTACGTCAAAATCTTTTTTATTTATTTTTGCTGTCATTTTCAACATTTTGCGAGCAATTCCTTTATGCTCATTGGCGTCTGATGGAAAATCCCAATTTTTTTGTTCGTCATTTAAACGAACATGGCAAAAATTACATTTTACACCTAATGCAACTGTAAAGGATTTCATTATAGTATCCAGTTGATCTTTATTGATATCCTTTGGCAGAACTTTTAAATTCTTAAACCGGGGTGGCTTATTGCTAAAAGAAAATGAAAGTGTGATCAGGGTGATTAAGCAAATGATAATTGAAAGAGTTTTTTTCATTAGGCTAATTTTTGCGTGTAATTTAAATAAAGTTTGAACAATAATTTATCAGCGTCACCATAGCAGTTAATCCTTTAGTATTTTTGTTCTCACAAAAATGAGCATCTAATGAGTTTAGTACAGGAATTCAACGATTACCGTGAAAAAATGAACGAGGTGATTTTAGGCAAGAACAATTTAGTGATGAAGCGTTTGTGGAATTTGGATACCAATACATATGAAGATGGCGCTTTGGATAAAAAAACAAAAGAGATGTTGGGTCTGGTGGCCAGCATGGTATTGCGTTGCGATGATTGCATTAAATATCATTTAGGTAAAAGCCATGAGCTTGGAATAACCACAGATGAAATGTATGAGATATTTGCAGTGGCCAATATTGTAGGAGGCACCATCGTTATACCCCATACAAGGCGGGCTGCGGAATACTGGGAGGAATTGCAAGAAAATGTTCAATAAACAATGTTCAATATTCAATGCTCATTAATAAAGAAAGATAAATATGATTATGAAAGATAAAGATTGCAGGTGAATGCTCAATAAACAATGTTCAATTCTCAATGTTCAATTATGGAGAAAGCTAAATATGATTTAGAAGATAGATTGGTTGAATTTACATGCCGGATGATAGATGTGTTTGAAGCGCTGCCACATTCAAGAGCTGGAAATTATATTGCAGGTCAATTAATAAAATCTTGTCACTCCCCAACCTTTAATTATGGTGAAGTTCAGGCCGCAGAATCACGTGATGATTTTATCCATAAACTTGCGATTGTGTTAAAAGAATTAAAAGAATGCCGGACAGCACTTAAAGTCATTATCAAAAAAGAGTTGATAAAACCTGTTGAAAAATTACAAGACATCTTTAAAGAAACTGAAGAACTCATAGCTATTATCGCTAAAAGTAAAGAAACTGCTAAACATAATAAGGCCGCTACTAAATTGAACATTGAAAATTGAATGTTGATTATTGAAAATTATAAATCATGGAAACAGCAACAGAGACTATAAATAAACCCCTATTAACGCCAAAGGATTTTGCAACCGACCAGGAGGTACGTTGGTGCCCCGGCTGTGGTGATTATTCTATTTTGGCACAGGTACAGAAAATAATGCCTACCCTTGGCATACCCCGTGAGAACATTGCCATTATCTCGGGTATTGGTTGCTCCTCACGCTTCCCTTATTATATGAATACTTATGGCATGCATTCTATTCACGGGAGGGCAACGGCTGTTGCCAGTGGTCTAAAAGCAGCGCGACCTGATTTAAATGTATGGATAGTAACAGGTGATGGAGATGGTTTAAGTATAGGAGGTAATCACATGATCCATTTGTTGCGCAGAAATTTTAACGTGAATATATTGCTGTTCAATAACCAGATATATGGTTTAACCAAGGGGCAATACTCACCTACATCGGAAGAAAATAAAATAACAAAATCTACTCCGTTCGGCAGTATTGATCATCCATTTAATCCATTGGCCCTTGTACTGGGGGCTGATGCTACTTTTGTTGCCCGCAGTATGGATCGTGATACAAAACATTTACAAACTTTGTTGCTAAGAGCACAGGCTCATCACGGCACTTCTTTTTTAGAGATATATCAAAACTGTAACATATTTAATGATGGCGCTTTTGAAATGTTTACGGAGAAAACAACGAAAGCTGATGAAGCGCTTTTTCTTGAAAACGAACAACCCTTAATTTTTGGAGCAAATAGAGATAAAGGAATTAAGCTGGATGGTTTTACACCAAAAGTGGTTAGCCTCAACGAAGGGCACAGTGCTGATGATCTGTGGGTGCATGATGAAAATGATATTTACAAAGCGCAGATATTGACCCGCATGTTTGATAATCCAAAAGAAGAGCATCATCTGCCACGACCTTTTGGTGTTTTTTACCAAGCTATTCGCCCTGCCTATGAGGATATGATGGCAATGCAACTGGAAGAAGCCAAAGAAAAAAAAGGAGCTGACCTTGATAAGTTGATTAGAGGGAATGAGGTTTGGGAGATAGTATAAGCACATGTATTAACATCGTCAAAGGTATGACACTATAGGAACAATTAACCAGCCGCTAACTGAAGCTCCTTCTTTGCGTTTTCAAAAATGGTTTTTTTCTTATTATCGTACCACCACTTGGGCGCTGTTTTTTTCATTACCGTATCAATGCTGCGCATGCCAAATAAATTCCACACGCCTTTTAATTTTCCGGCCAGGGATGGTTGCAAGGCACGCAGGCTCATAGCAAAACCACTGTCTAAATATTCCATGTGATGCCAGAAGCCAGCAGGCATAAACAATGTATCGCCGTGGTCTAAAATAACTTCATAACCCTTGGCTTGTTTTAGTGCAGGAAACTGGTTATAATCTATTTTGCTGTTATCGGCATAGTAATTAGAGAAATCTGCCATGCTTAAAACTTCAAAAGGCTTGCGATATAATTTATGTTGTTCAGTGAAAGGAAAAAGTAAAACTCTTTTTCTGCCTGCAAATTGGGTATGCAGAATATTAGAGAGGTCAATATCAAAGTGCATGTGTGTGATAGACCCTGCACCGCCTACAAACAACATGGGATATTTTTTTACAAATCCTTTCATCAGGTGTTCGGGCCATGTAAAATCTTTTACTAACTCCGGGGCATGATCAAAAATATTGAATAAAAATATTCGCCAGGCCGACGGACCTTTACTAATGGTATCAATATATTCGCCAAAGGTTTTATAATCGTCCGCTGTATTGATAGGTGTATAGGCATCACTTTTTACATTATTGTAAAGTCCTACTTTTTGATTGCCAACCAATTCTTTAAAATAAGTCCAATTCCATTTTTGATAAGCAGGCCAGGCTTTTGCCAGGTCTTTAATAACAACCGGTTTATGTGCTGAATAAAATCGTTGATAAAAATCTTGTGGCTTAATAGTATCAACTATAGGAACAGCTTGCAGTTGCATGGATTGTAATTTTTGCAAAGGTAGTTTTTGAGTAATAGAAGAAAAATAATGTTATTGAGGGCATGTTAAAGGAATCGCTTGTTAATCGTGAGACGGCAGACGGCCGGCGTCAAACGTGAGCATTTCACGTCTCACCTTTCACATCTTACGATGGTGGACGGCATGACTTTAATTGTACTATAAATGTATTTCTAATGCTAATAAATATTCATCCGCAAAATCCCCAACCCCGGTTAATCAGGCAGGTGGCCGAAAGCCTAAAAAGAGGAGGGATAGTGATATATCCCACCGATACGATTTATGGATTAGGCTGTGATATTTTTCAGCCTAAAGCAATAGAAAGCATTTGCCGTATTAAAGGTGTAGAGTCTCAGAGGGCGCAGCTTTCCTTTGTTTGTTATGACCTAAGCGATCTCAGCCATTATGCCAAGCAATTGTCCACGCCCATGTATCGACTGTTAAAACAGTGCTTGCCCGGTCCTTATACTTTTATTTTAGAAGCCAGCAAGCAGGTGCCTAAAATATTAAAAACAAAAAAAGATACCATCGGCATTCGTGTTCCTGATAATAAAATTGCAAGGTGCATTGTCCAGGAATTAGGCAATCCCATTTTAAGTGCCACCTTGCCAGGTGAGTATGTTGAAGAATATACAGATCCGGAAATAATTAATGAAAAGTTTAAGAAACTGGTGGATATTGTAATTGACGGAGGCATCGGTGGTATGGAACCTTCTACTATTATTGATTTTACAGGAGATGAGCCAATTGTGACCAGGCAAGGAGTTGGTATTTGGGTGTAGGAACTGATGAATAAGCCTGCACGACTGGGTTATTCAGGCGGGGAATATTGAATAAGGAGCGAGAAAATATTCAAATGCTCAACTTTCAATGTTCAATTTTAAATGAAAAAAAAGTGAGCAAGGATAAAATGATGAACCGACAAACCTATTAACCTTTAAACAAAAACATCCCGAAAAAATCGGGATGCCTTTGTTAACCTTCAACCATTCTTTTACAGAATTATAAATCGCAACATAAATAAGACAACAAGAGGACGTGAAAACGCTGCATAGCCTAATTAACAAAATAGTCTTCCGTAGTATTTACAGTATAATCGAGACGAAAAGAGGTGCGATGATATTTACAAGGGCCATATTTATCCAAAGCCTTCTGGTGTTCCAAAGTTGCATAGCCTTTATTTTGCACCCAGTTATACTGGGGAAATTTTTTATGTAATTCTTTCATAAAATCATCCCGGTAAGTTTTTGCCAGGATGCTTGCGGCTGCTATGGAAGCATAAATAGCATCACCTTGTATCACACATTTGTGCGGCAGATTTTTAAAACGTTTAAAATAGTTTCCGTCAATTAATAAATATTGTGGTTGAGTGGCTAAGCTTTTTATTGCGATGTGCATTCCCTTAACAGAAGCTTGCAGAATATTATACTTGTCAATTTTTTTATTGCACAAGCTTGTTACCGCATAAGCGATGGCTTTTTCCTGAATAACGACACGCAGCTCATAGCGGTCTTTTTCAATAACCTGCTTAGAATCATTTAATAAGGGATGATAAAAATCTTTTGGCAAAATCACTGCCGCAGCAAATACAGGACCGGCAAGGCATCCACGGCCTGCTTCATCGCAGCCGGCCTCTATCAGTTCCTGGTGAAAATAAGCTTGCAGCAAAAGAAAATTTTCTCAAAAATACCGGAGATTAAAAATAGTTAGAAATATTTTTTATCCTTTTACATTAATATTCTCTCGGCCATTTTATGTGTAACTTTAATGGCATTTTAAAAAAACAACCAATGGACTTCCTGCGTTCATCATGGTTCCCGGTATTGCTTGGGCTTATAATTTTAGTAGTTGTAGGCTCAAAGATTTTTTCTAAACAGCCAAAACAAATTTCCGCTTCTCATTCAACTTTCAATATTGTTACTGAAGAATGGCAGGCGCCTGACACAAATGCAATTCCATCTACGGAGGAAGGTGATTTAATAAGGTATGGCAGGGAACTAATTGCTAATACATCAAAATATTTAGGCCCAAAAGGCATTGTCGCGCAAATTTCAAACGGGATGAATTGCCAGAACTGCCATATTGATGGCGGCAGTAAACACTTTGCAAATCCATTTTCTGCAGTTCTATCCACATACCCCAAGTTCAGGAACCGCAGCGGAAAAATAGAGTCAATAGAATTTAGAATTAATGAGTGTATGGAAAGAAGCCTGAATGGGAAAAAACTGGACAGCCTCAGTAACGAAATGATAGCAATGAAGAAATATTTTGAATGGTTAGGCAAAGGAGTACCCAAAAATATACGTCCCCGGGGTACTGGCATTGAAGAACTTCCATTTATGACCAGGGCTGCTGATGTAAAAAGAGGTAAAATAATATATGAATCAAAATGTTTACGCTGCCATGGGGAGAACGGACAGGGCGTTTTAAATCCTGATTCATCTCACTATTTATATCCCCCTCTTTGGGGAGATAGTAGTTATAATATAAGTGCGGGTATGTACCGCTTAATTCAATTGGCCGGCTTTATAAAAAACACCATGCCTTTTGACTCAGCGCAATTGGGCTTTAAGTTGACAAATGAAGATGCATGGGATGTTGCCGCATTTATAAATTCACAACCCAGACCTCAAAAATTTTTTCGTTACGACTGGCCAAGTATTGCCGGCAAACCGGTCGATTATCCCTATGGCCCATACGTAGATAGCTTTTCAGAAACACAACACAAGTATGGCCCATTTGATCCGATCAAAAATGCAAAAAAATAGTGATTAATTCCTGCTAAGGCCAGTCTAACCAGGAATCAATCACTACTAAATAAGCTACTATCCTGCGAAAATATAGCCGCATCCACGCTCCTGCGCTCTGCCTAATGCCCATACGCCGGAGGGTACTATTTGTATGCCCGGCAATAATCCTGACACCCAATCTTTTTTCACTTCTGCTGCATTTCCTTTCATGCCGTCTGCTACTGCCGCACTGTACACGGTGAGGGCGGCATCACAAACACAAAACATTACACCACTGTCCTGCAATTCATTAATACCAATAGCAATATTACCAATTCCCGGGACTTTATAATCGCCTGGCTTAGGTTTCCAAAACGGGTTACGAAGAGAAGAAGTTTTAGTTGCGGCGTCAGTTATTTTGAAAACATCTCCCAACTTATACTTTGCCCATAACCTGTCTTCCATGGCATAAGGAATAGCACTGTGACGTAAAACCACAACCACACTATTATCTTTTTCCGGAGTACCGGTTTGCTGATTTGTCATTAAAAAAACCCTGGGCCATGCAAAAGGAAAGATTTCATGTGGCTGCGTCACATCAAATACTATTTTATGCTTGCCTTTAATTTTCTTGAACCATTCTTCAGGATCGTCATTTGTGTAGAGGTTTTCAGAGATGGTTTTCGCCCCTGCTGAAAGTGGTGCTGCAATGGTTGCCATACTCACGGCAGCCGTACCCGTAGCAAGAGCACCCAAAAAGTTTCGCCGTGAAGTGGGGCGCAGTTTTTTGTCTTGCATAATAATTTTGTTTTGGTAAATAAATATAAAAACTGTCTATTGTAAGATACAAAATCTACCTTATAGGCATATTGTAAATACAAATAATTTTCCCGGAAAAATTAGTTTTAATTACCTGAAATGAATTTTTTGTGGAAAATAATTCGTAAACTTTATCTATAAATAAACCAATTATGAAACATATTATATTCTTAGTCAGCTTATTAGTTTCATTTCATTTTTTACATGCCCAAACTATACCTTACAATGTAGTTTTTGACCTTACCAGCAAAGACACAAACAACCACAAATCAGTACTACGCTGGGTACAGATGATTTCAACTGAACGACCAGATGCGCAACTGGAAATTGTTTTGTACGGACAATCGCTTGATATGATTGTAAAAAACAGGTCTGTTGTAGCTGATGAGCTAAAACAGTTACATTCTAATAAAAATGTTTCTGTAAAAGTATGCGGCGCAGCAATGAAAAGACACAATATTGATAAAAGTCAACTGCTCCCAGGTATTGTTATAGTGCCGGATGGAATTTATCAAATCATTACCAGGCAAAAGGAAGGATGGGGCTATATTAAAGCACCACATTGAGGGCTAAGAGAAGAAAAGAGAAAAGGAGAATAAGGAGCAATAATTTATACCTACCCTCTTTTATTTTTTATTTCTCTTTTATCTCTTTTTCTCCTTCGGTTTTCTCTTAGCTCTTGCTGCTATACATTTGTAGCGCATGATTCAAACAACACCTTCCTCAAAACCAATTGCTATCTGGTTATTAACAGGCGTTGGGATGATCATTATACAGATTATTTTGGGCGGTATTACAAGATTGACCGGTTCAGGATTGTCAATAACAGAATGGGAAGTAATTACCGGAACATTGCCACCATTAAATGAGCAAAGTTGGGTGGTGGAATTTCAAAAATACCAGCAAACACCTCAGTACAGATTATTAAATACAGATTTTAAACTGGCCGATTTTAAATTTATTTTTTTCTGGGAATGGCTTCATCGTTTTTGGGCAAGACTGATTGGAATTATCTTTCTAATTCCCTTTATTATTTTCCTGATTCAGCGACGCTTTCGGGCAGATATGATCGGGCCATTGATCATTTTATTCTTATTAGGTGCACTGCAGGGCACCGTTGGTTGGCTCATGGTAAAAAGTGGATTAAATGGAGATGCGATCTATGTAAAACCCACCCGGCTGGCCTTGCATTTTATTTTTGCGATGGGTTTGCTTTGTTACACTTTTTGGTTTGCTTTAAAATTATTAGTAAAGGAAAAAGATATTATACCTGCATCTTCTTTAAAAAAATTTACAGGATGGATTATTGCTTTAATGACCGTACAATTAATGTTTGGCGCCTTGATGGCTGGTCATAAAGCGGCGCCGGCAGCACCTACCTGGCCCGACATCAATGGCAACTTTATTCCTCCGTATGTTTTTAATCGTCCTGAAGGTTTAAGAAGCCTTATCGAAAACGCCGTTGTTATTCATTTTGTACACCGCATGCTTGCTTACCTGCTGGTTTTAATTATCATTATATGGAGTATAAAAGCATTTAGAAAAAATTCGTCTGCCTTATTTGCACAGGTAAGAATACTTCCGCTTGTATTTGTACTCCTTCAATTGATATTAGGCATTTTTACTGTTTTAACCTCTGTCAATATACGGGCTACCAGGTGGAATACATTCGAATGGATGGCACAACTACACCAGGTGGTAGCATTACTGTTACTGCTTTCTTTAGTTTTTGTTTTATCGCTACAGCGCAAAAGATTTGTGAAACAAACAAACAGCATTGACGCGCCGGTAATTTAATAGTATTTTACATGAAGATTTATTTCTTTATATGGCTTACCTGAGAGGTATATTTTATTCGTTACCCGTACAACTATTGTTCCTTCATTTTAGAAAGTACCAGGTGCTGCTTTTATTTTGGGTCATTCTTTTTAGCGTGGTTAGCGGTTTTTTAATGAAAACATTTGGTGCCGATGCCTTGTTCCTGGCGCCGGAATATTTAGGCAATGTAAATGCCATCAGTACAGGGTTGATGGGCATCTCCATCGGTGTTTTTATAATGTGCTGGAATATTACCACGTTTATTCTTTTCAGCAGGCATTTTACTTTTTTGGCCGCCACCCAGTTCCCTTTTTTAAAATACTGTATTAACAATAGTGTTATACCGGTCGTGTTTTTAATTTTCTTTTTAATACATGGATATTGGTTTGCTCATGACAAAGAATTAATTCCTGCTGTGGAGATTTTCTTTCTTGCCCTGGGGTTTTTAGCCGGGTTGATCTTTATTCTGGCTATGTCATTTTTTTATTTTTTTAGCGCCGATAAAACTATTCTTCGTACTATTTTGCCTTTATTTAATAATGCAAAAAGTTATTTACCACATTTACAGCCCGAGCATTCTGCAGCAGCTTCCGGTTCACTGGTGCGTACGGAATGGTTCCTTGATTCCTTATTAAGAGTGAAGCGATGCCGTGATGTGTCGCATTATTCCGAAGAGTTAATGGAAAAGATTTTTAAACGCCATCACTTTGCTGCTTTCATTTGCATACTGATCGCATATATTTTTCTTATCATTATTGGTTTTTTTCTTGACTATAAAGCCTTTCAAATACCTGCCGCAGCCAGTATTACTCTTTTCTTTGCTATCCTTATTGGTGTATCCGGTGCTTTTGCCTATTTGTTTCAAAGCTGGAGTGTGCCTGCGCTGATAGTGTTTTTACTGTTGCTGAACGTTTTATATTTATCTGAATGGATTGATCCCCGCAATAAAGCCTATGGGTTATCTTATGCAAATACTAACAGGCCAATTTACAATGCAGAAAGTTTGCAGCAATTAGCGAATCCTGCCGCAGTTGCACAGGATAAACAAAACATGGAATCGATTTTAAATAAATGGAAACAAAAACAGGGAGAAGACAAGCCCCTGTTAGTAGTGATGGCCACCAGCGGTGGGGGCACCCGGAGCGCCACTTTTACAATGAATGCTTTACAAAAGTTAGACAGTATTACGAATGGAAATTTCATGAAACAAACATTTTTAATTACCGGCGCTTCAGGTGGAATGATTGGAGCCACTTATTTCCGCGAATTGTACCGTGAAAAATTGCTTAAAAAAAATATTAACCTGCAATCTCCAAAGTATGTAGATGATATAGCAGGTGATTTATTAAACCCCACCTTTTCTTCTTTTGTTGCCAGAGATGTATTTGCACCACAGCAATATTTTACCGTTGGCCCTTACCGCTATTTAAAAGACAGGGGTTATTCATTTGAAATTGCGCTGAATAACAATACAAGGGGATTATTAAATAAACGTCTGCAGGATTATGTAGCAGATGAGACTGCAGCTAATATTCCGCTAATGGTTTTTCATAACGTAATTACACGGGATGGTAAGAAATTATTGATCAGTACACAACCATTGCGTTTTATGATGCAACCCTCTGCAGACAGCAACCAGCTTTCCAACCAGGATGCAGTTGATTTTACTACTTTCTTTGCCAGGCAAAATCCTTTCAATCTTAGGTTACTTACAACCCTGCGTATGAATGCCACCTTCCCGGTTGTGTTGCCTAATGTATGGCTGCCCTCGGAGCCGGTTATAGACGTGATGGATGGAGGTTTGCGGGATAATTACGGAGTGGAAACGGCTCTTCGTTTTTTATCTGTTATGCACAGTTGGATTGAGCAAAACACACGTGGGGTATTGCTTATTCAAATCAGGGACAGGATGGATGGAGGTTGGGAAAATCCTTATGAAACGAGCACCGTCACTGAAAATGTGGTAAAACCTTTTTTCTTACTGCAACACAATTGGTACAAAATGATGGAGTATGCACAAAGCGACATGTCATCCTATTTTTTAGGCAATCACAATTTCTCTGTGCAAAAAATTGCTTTTCAATACACCCCTTACAAAGAGGAAAATAAAGCCACCCTTAATTTTCATCTCACACAACGGGAAAAAAAAGATATTACGTCTTCGCTGGATGGAAAGGGCAACAAGGAAAGTTTAGAAAAAGTAAAATTTCTTTTGAATGCAGTTGATAAAAAAGACACTGCCATTTTGAGTAAAAAATAAATGTTTTGGTTATTCTATAATTGTAACCGGAAAGGTCTATTTTAATACGTCAGTTACTTACGCTTCATAAAAAATCAACAAATGACTGTATCAACCGAAAACATTTCTTCACTATTTTAATATTCAATTCTTCAGTTGTACCACAGGGATCGCCATCAATATGCATGGGCGCCAAAGAAAGATTTTTTATTTGCAGCGCTTCGGTTTGAAAATAAATAACGCTGGCATCACTATTGGCAATTTCTTTTTCAATTAACGCATTATAGCCACCCACCTGCTTTAAGGTTTGCAGCAATAGATTTAATTTATTTTGTTTGGTAACAATAACAATATCAAGCAAACCATCAATAATACTGGCTTTTGGTGCAATAGTTACGTTATTACCAAACTGGTTGCTGTTGGCAATGGAAATAAAAAAAGCTTCTGTTTCAAATTCTTCTTTACCGGATTTTATTTTAAAACGATAAGTTTTTGCTGTAAAGAAATTTTTGACGGATTGTTTGATGTAAGTAATCAAACCCCGGTTAGGATCAGCCGCAAAATCATGCGCCACCTGTGCATCAAAACCAAGCCCGCACAGCATGCAGGCAAAATGATTGTTGACCAAAAACGCATCAGTCAACTCCGATTTGCCATTAAAAATAATTTGTAAAGCACTACTTATATTTTTTGGAATGCCAGCGCTTAAAGCCAATCCATTTCCCGAACCGCAAGGCAAAATACCAAACTGAACTTCCAGATTTCTTAATGAATTAACCACACCATTCACAGTCCCATCGCCACCTGCTATTACTACATCTGTTATTTTTTTTTCTGAAATAATATCATGCAAAAAAAAATAATCATTATCGGCAACAGCAGGGCGCACCGTATATTCAAACCCGGCAGCTTTGGTTTTTTTTTCAATCAATTGTTGCAATGCCCCTTTACTTTTAGTTCCTGAGATAGGATTGATAATATATAAGATATGCCGTTTCATTATTGTGCCTACGATGTAATTTTATGTGTATGGATCAAAATACGGGTAAATACATCATATTATGCGGTGCAGTCATTATTGTAGCTGGCATTTTAGTTTATTTTTTTCACGACAGAATGAACTGGATAGGTAAATTACCGGGCGACTTCAGGGTCGAAAAGCCGAATTTTCGTTTTTATTTCCCGTTTACAACCATGATCTTACTGAGCGTTTTTATTAGCCTGGTGATCTATTTGGTTAGAAAGTTTTTTTAGTTAAGGTCTTCAATAAAGAGTCCTCTATCAAAAAGTTTTTGTAAAGCTTTGTTCCATGCTTCCCTCCCGGCTTCTATTGGCTTACCTTTGCAGCCCTTAGTCCCCATCATCTGAAGGGTAGCTACAAACAAGTCTTTAGGGGAACAATTTTTTATGAATAACATTTTAGACATTCCAGCAACTTCAAACAATAGTTCATTTAGCAACTCCCCTTTAGGGGATGGGGGCATCAGAAACATTGCCATTATTGCTCACGTTGACCACGGTAAAACTACCCTTGTTGACAAAATTTTACATGCTACAAAAGTATTTCGCGATAACCAGGATGCAGGCGAATTGATTATGGATAGCAATGATCTTGAAAAAGAAAGAGGCATCACAATTTTTAGCAAGAACGCAGCAGTTCAATACAAGGGAGTAAAAATAAATGTAATTGATACCCCTGGTCACGCCGACTTTGGTGGAGAAGTAGAGCGGGTTTTAAAAATGGCGGATGGTGTTTGCCTGTTGGTAGATGCTTTTGAAGGTCCAATGCCTCAAACAAGATTTGTTCTTCAAAAAGCTTTGCAACTCAATTTGAAACCTATTGTAATTATTAATAAAGTTGACAAGCCAAACTGCCGTCCAGATGAAGTACATGATGCAATATTTGAATTATTCTTCAATCTTGATGCAACAGAAGAGCAGCTTAACTTTCCAACTTATTACGGGTCTGGTAAGCATGGCTGGTTTAATGACAGCCTTACTCCTTCAGCAGATATTACTCCTTTATTAGACGGTATCATCAAGTATGTGCCGCCTCCAAAAGTCAACGAAGGAAGTTTGCAAATGCAGATAACCTCTCTTGACTATTCTTCTTTTTTGGGAAGAATTGCAATTGGAAGTGTTGCCCGTGGCATAATTAAAGAAAACCAGCCTATTGCTTTAATGCAGGCTGATGGCCTTATTAAAAAACAAAGAGTGAGAGAACTTTATGTGTTTGAGGGCATGGGTAAAAAGAAAGTCGCTGAAGTTGTTGCCGGTGATCTTTGTGCAGTAGTTGGTTTAGAAGGCTTTAATATCGGTGATACTATTGCTGATGGCGAAAACCCTGAAGCTTTAGAAATAATAAGTGTGGATGAGCCAACAATGAACATGCAGTTCTCTATCAACAATTCTCCCTTCTTTGGCAGAGATGGAAAATTTGTCACCTCCCGCCATCTGCGTGATCGATTGATGAAAGAAACAGAAAAGAACTTAGCTCTAAGAGTTTCCGATACAGAAAGTGCAGATAGCTTTATGGTATATGGACGCGGTATTTTACACTTAGGCATATTAATAGAAACCATGCGACGCGAAGGTTATGAATTGACGATTGGCCAGCCGCAGGTAATTACTAAAGATGTTGACGGCAGAAAATCGGAGCCCTTTGAAACACTGGTGGTGGATGTACCACAAGAATTTGCTTCTAAGGTTATAGATATGGTTACCCGCCGCAAAGGAGAAATGCTGGTGATGGAAACCAAAGGCGATATGCAGCATTTGGAGTTTGACATTCCATCAAGAGGCTTGCTTGGTTTGCGTACGCAAATGCTTACAAACACAGCAGGTGAAGCCGTAATGAACCACCGCTTTAGTGAGTACAAACCTTGGAAAGGACCCATTCCTGGTCGCAGTAATGGTGTGTTGATTGCTAAAGACAATGGAGCAACTACGGGTTATTCTATGGATAAATTGCAGGACAGGGGATATTTTTTTGTTGATCCCGGTGAGGAAGTTTATAGGGGAATGATCATTGGGGAAAGCAATAAACCTGGTGATATTGTGGTGAATGCAAATGAGGGGAAAAAATTAACCAACCATCGTGCAAGCGGCAGTGATGCAGCTACTAACATCCAGCCGAAACGCGACATGAGTTTAGAGGAATGTATGGAATATATTCAGCAGGATGAATGTATAGAAGTGACACCAAACAACGTTCGTATGCGTAAAGTAGTTTTAGATGAAGATGACCGCAAGAAGCAACAGAAAAGAATGAGTGCGGAGGCGGTATAATATTTAATAATCCACGTCAATTTGATGTGGATTTTTTTCTTTAATTACCTTTGCTATAACAATGAAAAAAGCGTTCATCATATTATTTTTCATTTCTTTTTTTTCCATTTTAGGTAGGGGAATAGCAGAAGCCCAGTGCTCTATCTGCACAAAAACCGCCCAGCAATTGGGTGAAAAACCTGCCAAAGGTTTAAATGCCGGCATCATTTATTTAATGCTTACTCCTTTTGCTATTATAGGGTTTGTAGGTTATCGTTGGTGGAAGAAAAATAAAGATGTTTAATCAAGAGCCAATGCCATTGGCTGTCTTCACAACCAATTTCAAGAGAGATTCGAATATTTTTCTAAAAAAAGATAAAGATTAAAACTGTTGGTCATAGCCTCTTTTTCAATTTCATTTTTCAACTGCAGTTTACTAATATCATTCATCTTTTTTTGTTGAATTAAATAAAAAGCTTTTTCTGCAAGCAACCAATAACGTTTATCATTGATAGCATTTTGTTGCTGGTATTCAATAATTTTTTGAAATAATTCGTCAATTCCTTTTTGTTGTGAGGCAATGGTTTTTACAATAGCCACTTCATGCTGATGCGAATGAAAAGCCGGTGCCAACATTAAGCGTAGATTGTTTACAAAAACATCTGCATCGGGCCGGTCACTTTTATTCACCACGAAAATATCGGCGATCTCCATTAACCCGGCTTTCATAGTTTGTACTTCATCCCCCCCTTCCGGCACTAACACAACCACTGTTATATCTGCCAGGCCGGCAATTTCAATTTCACTTTGCCCAACGCCAACGGTCTCCACAATAATATAATCAAATTTTGCTGCCCTCAATAAATCGGTGATTTCTAAAATTTTTGGATGTAAACCGCCTAATGAACCACGTGTTGCCAATGAACGGATATAAACTTGCGGATGCGTGTACCAGGCACTCATACGAATACGATCGCCCAGGACAGCACCCAAATTAAAAGGCGAAGATGGATCAATACATAACACTGCCACTTTTTTTTGCCGGTCAACTAATTCTTTTATTAGCCCATCGACCAATGTGCTTTTGCCCACCCCAGGTGGCCCTGTAATACCAATAATTTTTGCTTCGTTATTTGGGAGGGCCTGCATTAATTGCCGGTAGCCGGGCTGCTCATTTTCTACGAATGAAATGCTGCGTGCCAGCGCTTTTATATCACCTTGAACTAATTGATCTAGCAATTGTTGCCACATGTAAAAAACAGATGTTGTAGGTTTATCCCGCTAAAGAAGGAATGTTAGATTTTAATTTTTTTAAAAATTAAATTATAATCACAAATGTATGTTAGTTAGTGTACAGAAAGGCTTGCGCACCAACCTCATTTTTGTTTGTTTATTAGCAATGTTAGCCAGTTTGTTCGTTTCAAGATTTGCGCTATCTATTGCTATGATTTTATTTATTTCTGCCACCTTATTCCACCGAAATATTTTTTTACAAGTACGACAGTTTATCCAATCTCCATTTTTGTTAAGTATTAGTTTGTTGTTTTTCATCCCATTTGCGTCTGGCCTTTGGAGCAGTAATACAAATGAATGGTTAGATATAATACGCATAAAATTGCCGCTTTTATTTTTGCCCATTGCCTTCGCGGGTAGCTGGCAATTAAATGAAAGGCAATGGGAATGGGTCGGATATTTTTTTCTTTTTTTATTATGTGTGGGCACCTGTTACAGCTTGTTTTACTATCTACAAAATGCCAATGCCCTGAATGCAGGTTATCTTAAGGCAAAAACAATCTTAACTCCTTTAGACAATGATCATGTAAGGTTTAGCTGGATGATAGCTGCTGGCTTTTTATTGTGTTTATTTTTTTTGCAGGATCATAAAAAAAATAGGATCTTATTTGCTTCATTAGCATTATGGCTGGCCATTTATTTACATGTCCTCGTAGCCCGTACAGGTTTATTTTCGCTCTATATTATTTTATTTTTTTTCTTGCTTAGGTTTTTATTTCAAAAAGGTAAAAAATTTACTGCTTTAATATCAGCTATTGTACTTATTATTATTCCCTTGCTTTCATGGTTTGCGCTTCCTACTTTTCAAAACCGCATCAAGTATTTTATTTACGATTTCAGGTATGTAAAGGATGAAGTTTATTTACCGGGTGCCAACGATGGTAACCGGTTCATTTCTATAAAAGCAGGATGGAATATTCTAAAAGATAATCCCCTCGGTATAGGCGCAGGTGATATTCGACGGGCAAGTTTACAATGGTATGATGCTAATATTCCAGGAATGCTTCCAACGGATAAGATCTACCCCAACAGTGAGTGGATCATTTACGGATTAACAGCGGGATGGATTGGACTAATTTTATTTACAGTTATTATGTTCGTTCCCTTTTTTATAAAAAATATCCAACACCGTTTTTTTTGGAGCTTGTTGAATATTATTACAGCTTTTAGCTTTTTATTTGATGTAGGCCTTAAAGTACAATATGGCGTTTTTATATATGCTTTTGTAGTGCTGTGGTGGTGGAAATGGTGGAAGGTAAAACCGTGAGATGTGAGAAACATAATAGATTTCACTTCTAACGTTTCCCTTTTGACAACTATTTTTTTTATAGGCTTCCTAAATGATTGTGCATCATATTTGTAATAAAACCAACGGTGACTAATTTTATTCCCATATTCCCTTTAGGCATTGTAGTATATCCCGGCGAAAGCCTGAAGCTGCATATTTTTGAACCCAGATACAAACAACTTATTAATGAATGCCATAAAGAAAAGAAATTGTTCGGCATACCTGCTATCATAAATAATAATTTACAGGACTTTGGCACCCTGGTAAAAGTCATGGAAATAATTAAGGTGCATGATAATGGTGAAATGGATATTAAAATAAAGGGCGAAAAAGTTTTTCGCATTCTTGAAGTGATAAAAGAAATCCCTGATAAACTCTATTCCGGGGCCATTGTTAATTATCCAAACAACCAGGAAATAGGTAATACTGCATTCATGCAACTAATTATTACTAGCGTACGTGAATTGCACCGCTTACTAAATATCAGTAAAGATTTTAAAAAAACAGATGAAGAAATTACAGCGTATGATGTAGCTCATCATGTAGGGCTTTCTTTGCAGGAAGAATATGAACTGCTGAACCTGATGGATGAACGACAGCGTATAGAATATTTAAAAAGACATTTGACAAGGGTGATACCCATGGTAGCGGAAATGGAAAGCCTGAAAGAAAAAATAAAATTGAATGGACACTTCAACAACCTGGCAAGCTTTAATTTTAATATTTGATTTGAATAAGTGACAGTTGATAGTTGGTGGCGAAAGCCTAAAATTGAAATAGCTCTAATAGATCATTAAGTAAAACAAAACCTTTGAGACCTATAAATAACTTTAAACCTTGAACTTTAAACTGTAAAAGCACTAAGATTTTCTCTTCCTAATAACTCTTCATGCCTACCACCATTTGTTTAGATTTTGGCAATACAAGGTTAAAAGCTGCTCTGTTCACTAACGATCAATTAATGGAAGTAATTCATTTACGGGAAGATGTTACTGAGCATCTTTTACAAATTATTAAACAACATCAGCCACATTTCTCTATTCTTTCTTCTGTCATCAATCATTCACCTGAAGTTGAAACACTATTAGCAAGCAAAACCGATTTCCATAAACTATCCAATCTTTCAAAACTACCTTTTACTATCCCCGTAAGCAAACCGGAAACAGTTGGTGCCGATCGTTTGGCCATTGCTGCAGCAGCCGTTCATTATTACCCTAATAAAAACAATTTAATGATAGCCCTGGGTTCATGCATCACTTATAATTTTATTAATAGCGCACATCAATTAATTGGTGGTTCCATTTCACCCGGTATGGAAATCCGTTTTAAATCTTTAAATGATTATACTGCCAAATTACCTTTTGTTAAAGGCGATTGGAATGTACCGTTGATAGGCTATGATACGCTTACCAACATTCAATCAGGTGTGATCATGGGCATCGCCAAAGAGATCGAGGGAATAATTGATTCTTACGAGGAAAGGTTCAGCAACTTTAACGCGGTTTTAACCGGGGGTAATTTACCCTTTATTGTCCCGCATTTAAAAAGGGAGATATTTGCAGACCCTGAAATATTATTTAAAGGTCTGTATGCTATTAGCCAGGTTAATCATGCTTAAGAGAAGAAATACATTAAGAATATTCGTTGCAACTTTTTTTATATTTTCTGTACAATTTGCTTTTTCACAAGATAACTCGCCTTATTCCCGTTACGGTCTTGGTGACTTAGTGCCAAATACAAATATTGTTAATCGTGCTATGGGTGGCATCTCTGCGGGCTATGGCGATTTTTTATCTATCAATTTTAATAACCCTGCATCTTACTCGCAATTTCAAACATTAATAGAAGCAAAATCGGCCAAACCTATATCCGGAAGAGTGTTGTTAGATGTAGGCGTAAATATTGAAAACCGTACACTACGCAGCCCCAACCGCCCGGAGAAATTCACCACATCAAATGCGCTTTTTTCTTACCTGCATATTGGCGTGCCCCTGCGCAAAAACTGGGGATTAAGTTTTGGGCTAAAACCTTTAAGCCGTATTAGTTATGAGATAACCCGCAATGAAAGATTAAAAGACCCTTTTACAGGATTGCCCATCGACAGTGCTTACACCGAATTTAGTGGTAATGGCGGTAGTTATTTACCAAGTATAGGGACGGGTTTTGCCATTAAAAATTTTAGCATAGGTGCAAATGTCGGTTACTTATTTGGCAGAAGGGAAAGCATTACCAAAAGAGCATTGATCAATGATTCTGTGGCTTATAATAATTCCAATCATACAACCCGTTCTACTTTTGGTGACCTGTTTTTTAATTTAGGCGCTCAATATAAGATCAACCTAAATAAAAACACTTTTCTTCGCTTAGGTGCTTCCGGCAACATCGAGCAAACTCTAAAAAGCTCACAGGAAATTATTCGTGAAACATTTACCCGCGATGCAAATACGGGCGATCAAAAACTGGATAGCGTTTTTCAAAAGAGTGATATTAAAGGTGAGATCATTTATCCTTCCAGCTATACCGTTGGTTTTGTAGTTGAGCATCTAACAACGAAAGGCGGAGGTTGGTTATTAGGCGTAGATTATGTCCAAAACAAATGGGATGATTTTCGTTTTTTTGGGACTACTGATGCCGTACAAAATAATTCACAGGTACGTGTGGGAGGCCAGTTGCGCCCTGAACCAGGCCGTAGCTATACCAGCAATATTGTTTATCGTGCCGGCTTCTTTACAGGCCCTGATTATATAAATGCCGGAGGCGAGTTACCTCAGTTTGGAACTTCCTTTGGTTTGGGTTTGCCCATTGCCAATTACAATCGTTTAAGCCAGGGACAATACAGCATTATTAATGTATCGCTGGAATACAATAAACGTGGTAACAATGATAACCTGCTAAAGGAAAATACTTTTCGTTTTTCGGTTGGCTTAAACTTTAGCGACCTTTGGTTTAATAAACGCAAATATGATTAACCGTCGTACAATACATTTTAAGTTACAGGCAGCCCTTCTAATCGGCTGCCTTTTCTTTTTAGGATGTGAAAACGATGAAGAATCGATCAACGCATGGTCTGGAAAAAAAGAAATGGTAGAACGGGCAACAGATGTAGTAAGTTTATTTAGCCAGGAAGGCAATATGCGGGCAAGGTTAAAAGCCCCGCTCATGCTGCGTTACCAGGCAGATACTGTTGCTGTGGAGTTTCCTAAAACGCTGCATGTTGAGTTTTTTGATTCTGCCACCAGGGTTGAAAGCTGGCTTGATGCCAGTTATGGGAAATATTTTGAAACCATCAACAAGGTTGTTTTGCGAAATGGTGTAAGGGTCATTAATATAGCCGGCGACACGCTGACTACTTCAGAACTTTGGTGGGATCAAAATAAACAACAATTTTATACAGATTCGGTAGTAAGAATAACAGGTAAAGATAAACGCATCAGGGGAGGAAAAGGCTTAGTGGCTTCCCAGGATTTAAATGAAATACTTATAAAATTTCCAACCGGTACATTGCTGATGAGTAGTGACGCCTTGCCCCAATAATTCAAAATCTTATGAATTCAAGATTCAGGATTTCAAGAGCTAAGATTGTCGATGTGAAACGTCGGAATCTCACGTCTCTCCTTTCACGTCTCTCCAAATGTCAAATCTGTGTGTGGCTTAACCCTGGTAGTATTTAATGCTTTAAAAAATTTTTGGTTGCAGTTCTTCCGTTTTCAACTAATATTTTTACTTCCTGTGCTGAAAGCTTTCTGATTCGTGGGCCAATGGCACCATCAGGGATAGAGACGGTTCTTTTCCAATCCTCTTCACCAAGAGTTTGCCGATTAAGATTTTCTAAAATAATATTATAAAAAGCGACCACATATTCTTTTAAATTGTTAACCGGCATTGGTGCTAAACTTTTATTATCGGCATCTTTTTTTATTTGTTCTTGGCTGTCAATTCGGAAGCCGATAGTTGCAGGATTTGCCCTGAAAATATTTAGCTCTGCCAGGGCAAGATACCGGCTGCTATCAAAAAGCCTTATAGGAAAGTTGGCAACAAATCCACCATCTGCCATCACATCTAAACCTTTTTTGTTTTTTGGCTGGTTAACAATTTTACCGGAGCTATCTATAAAAACAGCTTCAAAATAAAATGGAATACTCATAGAAATGCGCACTGCATCCTTCACTTTCATGTGAGGATAATTTTCATAGGAAAAAACAATAAGTGCCTGCTTGTTTAAACAAGTACCGGTAATATAGAGATCTCTCATACCCTGCTGATGAAGTTCAAAAAACTCAATATTGGCATTACCCGTTTTTGATTCAATTAAGTGAGCGAGCCAATTTTCAAATTGCCTTCCACGATACCATCCATAATATTTGTTTAACCTGTTTATGCCTCCAAAAATGAAAAATTTTCCATCGTTGAATTTTTTAAATGCTGTGCTATTTATTATTTCAGTTATTTCTTCAGCATTATAACCCAGGGTTAGTAAGAGAGCGGTAATTGCACCCGCAGAAGTACCTCCTACCCGTTTCACATTTTTTAATAGTCCTTTTTGTTCTAATTCTTTTATTGCACCCGCATAGGCAATGCCTCTTAAACCTGCCCCTTCAAAAACAAGATTTTCAATTTGAATTTCCTTTTGGCCATAAGTAAATGAAGTGGCGAATAATAAAAATATACCTGTCACTTTCCTAAAATAAAACATGGCGGGGTATTAATTTAAAATTAGGTTTATAGACTTAATTCATTTATGCAAGATGCGTAATCATTTGTAGATAATCTGCGGCTACAATATCTAAATTAAATCTTGCCTGTCATCTCATTGCACAACATTAAATAACTTCAAACCTCAAACTTAAATTATGGAATATAGAAGAATGGGAAAAACGGGCCTGCAATTAAGTGTGTTATCATACGGAAGTTGGGTTACTTTTCATAAGCAGATTAACGAAGGTATTGCAGATGAATTAATGTCTATCGCTTATGACAATGGCGTAAATTTTTTTGACAATGCAGAGGTATATGCACTGGGTGAAAGCGAAAAATTAATGGGCAAAGTTTTAAAAACAAAAAACTGGGATAGAACTTCTTACACGGTTAGCAGCAAAGTATTTTTTGGCTGGAGGGGTAAAAAAGATAAGCCCAACCAAACAGGCCTTAGCCGCAAACATATAATGGAAGCCTGCCACGAGGCTTTGCAACGTTTACAGGTTGACTATTTAGATATTTTCTTTTGCCACCGGCCTGATAAAAATACACCCATTGAAGAAACGGTGTGGACGATGAATCATTTAATTCAACAAGGAAAAATTTTATACTGGGGAACCAGCGAGTGGAGCGGAGTAGAAATTATGGAAGCGCACCGTGTAGCGCAGGAATACAAATTAATTGGCCCGGTGGTAGAGCAGCCGCAATACAATTTACTCGAAAGAGATAAAATGGAAAATGAATTCCTGACAATTTTTAACACGGTTGGGTTAGGCACAACCATCTGGAGTCCGTTAGCTGCAGGTTTGTTAACAGGAAAGTATAATGATGGCATACCTGAGGACAGCCGCTTTGCTTTAGAAGGTTTTGACTGGTTAAAAAACCGCTGGATGGTGGACGATAAACTAGCCAGGGTTCGCCAGTTAACAGAGTTTGCCGCAGAATTAGGAGAGCCGCTTTCTACACTCTCCATAGCGTGGACCCTAAAAAATCCAAATGTAACTACCACAATATTGGGTGCAACAAAAAAAGAACAGTTGCTTGAAAATTTAAAAGGATTGGAAGCGTTACCCAAACTTACACCGGAGGTAATGGAACGTATTGATGATATTATGCAAACAAAACCTAAGTTGCCTGAGTATTAACTGCTCCCTGTCCCCCGGTTGGGGAACTTAGGTGGTTGAAAACTTTTTTTAAATCTATCTGTCTTAAAGCAAAACCTTTATATCAAATCAACGCTTTTGCACCTTAATTTTAAACATGATGGAGAATAGAAATGAAAATAATGACCTAAGTTCCCCCATCGGGGGGCAGGGGCCTTTTACCCTTCGGGGGACAGGAGGTAAAGCAATTACCGTATTTATTACAGGAGGTAGCCGTGGCATTGGGAAAGCCATTGCTTTACGATTGGCAGCAGAAGGTGCTAATATCGTTATTGCAGCAAAAACAGCAGAGCCAAATCCTAAATTAGAAGGCACCATTTATACTGCCACTAAAGAAATAGAAAGTCTTGGTGCAAAAGTTTTACCCCTCCAGGTTGACATCCGCTATGAAGAACAAATAGAGGCTGCAGTAAAAGAAACTATTTCAACATTTGGGGCTATTGATATATTAATAA
>MWVW01000068.1_pt1 | contig 25595 bp, 19 predicted proteins | sample 1047191 | NCBI WGS metagenome assembly MWVW01 (sample SAMN06349985, study PRJNA376086) | soil metagenome | isolation source: MtG22-5 sample Antarctic (ecotone) | place: Antarctica
AACCCGGCACTTTTGTGTCGGGCTGAGTTATTTGGAACAAATAAATATAACAATGCGACACAATCAAAAGATTGATTGCCACCAGCTGTTATTATTTGTTTGAATTATCATTTGTAATGCAAATATGGCTTTCTATTTTTATTCAGCCAAATTTTATTATGTTTATCTAAATAAACACACTGATGAATAAAACCATAATCCTGTTGTTAATAAACTTTATCAGCCTTAAAGTTTTTGCACAAGATGCGATAGAATACAAAACGCCGCCAAAAGAGATATACGACCTTGTAATGGCAAGGCCAACCCCAACAATCGATATAGATTCTAAGGGTAATTGGATGTTGATAATGGAACGAAGCAGTATGCCCGGGATTGAAGAATTAGCACAACCTGAATTACGGATTGCCGGTATACGTATTAATCCAAATAATTTTGGACCAAGCCGGGCAGCTTATATATTGAATTTTAAATTAAAAAATATAAAAACCGGTGCCGAATTCTCTATTAGTGATCTCCCGCAAAATTTAAAAGCCGGTAATGTAAAATGGAATCCTGATGAAAATAAAGTTGCATTTACAAATTCTTCATTAAAAAATATTGATCTGTATGTAATAGATGTTTCCACAAAAAAAGCTGCAAAATGGAATAAAAACAGTGTAAATGTTGTAATGGGAAACAATTATGATTGGATTGATAATAATTCAATATTATATTCTGCGGTTAGCAAACCTTTAAGTATGGTGCCTGCAAAGCTTCTTGCGCCAAAAGGCCCTATAATTCAGGAGAATTTAGGCAAGGTTGCTGCTTCCCCTACCTACCAGGATCTAATAAAAAGTCCATATGATGAGTTGCTATTTGAATTTTATGCAACTGCCCAGCTAATTAAAAATAGTAATGGAACTGAAACAAAAATTGGTAGCCCGGCAATTTATAATGATATAAATATTTCCCCTGACAGGAAGTATTTATTGTTGCAAAAAATTACTAAACCATTCTCGTACCTGGTTACGGCAGGAAGTTTTCCGGCTACAGTAATAATCACTGATATTAATGGAAAAGAGATTAAAGCACTTGCGAAAATACCTTCAGGAGAATTGACCCCCAGGGGTTTTGATAATGTTCTTGATGCTCCCAGAAACTATAACTGGAAACAGGATGAAGCTGCAACAATAGTGTGGATTGAACCTTTAGATAGCGGATTGATAAATAAAAAAATGGATTACCATGATGCTGCTTATACTTTAAGTGCACCTTTTACTAATCGTAAAGAATTGATAAAAACGGCAATGAGGATTTATAGCATTTCTGGTGTAAACGATAATTTGGTACTGGTAACAGAAGGATCACGGGTAAAGCACAGGGTAAAATTGAATAAACTAAATCCCGCAACCGGATCAATAGATGTATTAATAGACCGCAGTACGGATGATGCATACAATGATCCCGGAACGCCTGTAACTGATAAAAATAAATTTGGAAGGTATTCGGTTAAATTAATAAATGGGTCTGAGATATGGATGAGAGGGGCCGGATCATCAGACAAAGGGGATCTTCCATTTTTATCTTCATTTGATATTAATACAAAAAAATCTAATATACTCTGGCGATCTGCTGAACCATATTACGAAAGTGTTACTGATATTCTCGATTTTGAAAAAATGTTGGTAATTACTAACAAACAAAGCCAAACAGAGCAGCCTAATTATTTTATAAGAGATCTAAAAAATAATACAGTTAATGCAATTACTGATTTCCCCGATCCACAGCCCGGATTAAAGGGAATTACCAAACAAAAAGTGAGGTATAAAAGAAAAGATGGTGTTGATCTCACTGCTGATCTTTATTTGCCTAAAGGCTATGATGCAAAGAGAGATGGCCCTTTACCTGTTTTTATGTGGGCTTACCCACGAGAATTTAAAAGTGCTGCAGATGCAGCTCAGATCAGGGGCAGCAAATATACTTTTACAAGAGTTAATTCCGGTTCTGCATTATTTTGGGTAACGCAGGGTTATGCAATAATGGATAATACCGACTTTCCCATTGTTGGCGAAGGCGATAAACAACCCAATGATAATTTTATAGAACAATTAAAATGGAATGCAGAAGCAGCTATTGATAAGGTTTCGGAAATGGGGGTAGGCGACAGAAACCGGGTGGCCGTTGGTGGACACAGTTATGGAGCATTTATGACCGCTAATTTACTGGCACATACAAAATTATTTAAAGCCGGCATTGCACGAAGCGGTGCTTATAACCGTACACTTACGCCATTTGGATTTCAAAATGAAGAACGTACTTACTGGCAGGCACCGGAAGTATATTTTAATATGAGCCCCTTTAGCAATGCAGATAAAATTAAAACACCTTTATTAATGTTACATGGTGAAGCAGATAACAACACGGGTACGTTTCCTATACAAAGTGAAAGGTTATTTAATGCCATTAAGGGACATGGTGGTACAGTAAGATTTGTTCAATTGCCTTTTGAATCTCATGGCTATGCTGCAAAGGAAAATATTTTACACATGCTTTGGGAAATGAATGAATGGCTGAATAAATACGTTAAGCCTAAATAATTTTCTTTAACATTTTGTTTCCTTAGGTGCAACGTTCGGCATAGTATTTCGTTGTATTGAGTAGCCATGCCATCAAGAAAACTTCTCCTGCTAATTTTTGTATTGATCTCAACCTTTGCAAAGGCGCAAATGATTGACAGTATTTTTGTTAATCTCTATACAGACAGTCTTAAAAAAGGTACCTACAATTATATAAATGTAGATGGCAAGTTGTCCAACGGAAATTATTTGCCTTTAGACAGTACGCATATTGTTTTCTGGGCCAGTGAAGGAAAATTTTCGGGTAACAGCTTATGGATAGATAAAAATTTTAAATACGACCATGTATTGATTAAAGTGCTGCTCAGGAGCAACCCAAAGCTGAATAAAGAATTTACTATCTATATAAAGAAAAAACCTGATGACGAAAAGTTACCTACCCCGGAAGAGGTGATACATGAAATGGAGAATAAATCAAAAAAGTATAAGAAAAAAAATATTTAATTACCCCTCAAATAGCAAACAAGATGCCCGGCATATCATAAGAACTGTCGGGTATTTTATTTTAGGCAGATTTTTTTGCATCCTCTAAAAATTTAGCCAAACCTATATCTGTTAACGGATGCTTTAATAGTCCCAATATAGAATCCAAAGGAGAAGTAACTACATCAGCTCCTGCTTCAGCACACCTGATAATATGATTGGGAGAGCGGATGGATGCCGCTAAAATCTCTGATTTATATCCCTGCACCTGGAAGATATGGGAAAGCTGTTCTATCAATAACATTCCATCCCATCCACCGTCATCAATTCTGCCTATAAATGGAGAAATATAAGCTGCACCTGCCTTTGCCGCAAGTATAGCCTGCCCTGCAGAAAATACCAACGTACAATTTGTTCTTATCCCATTATCTGTAAACCATTTAATTGCCTTTACACCATCTTTTATCATTGGCACTTTTACAACAATATTTTTATGGATAGCGGCGAGGCTCTTACCCTCTTCAACAATTTCATTAAACGTTGTTGCAATCACCTCAGCACTAATATCACCTTCCACCAGTTGGCAAATAGTTTTGTAATGATTAAAAACCGCTTCTTTGCCTTTAATACCTTCTTTTGCCATTAAAGATGGATTGGTAGTTACACCATCAAGAATACCCAGGTCATGAGCCTCCTTTATCTGATCAATATTGGCTGTATCTATAAAAAATTTCATACCTGTTTAAAATTTATTGGTTGATGATTGGTTGATTTTTGATGGGTAAAAGTAAAACAAATAAAGTAATGATATTTTGGAGAAACCGGACTATTTGGGCATAAAAATGGCAAGTTACTTATATCGCACCGCTCAACCATTTACCCTTGCTACCTTCCGATCCTGGGGGAGTTCAACAGGAGCTGGCCGTATAAGACTTGCCGCTGCAAATATACTTCACAATACACAATATGCAATAAGCAAAGTCTTAATATCCAAACATAGGTTTATCCGTACGGGAATTTATTGTTGCCGCCCCGATGAGTTCATCTGACCGACTGTTAAAAGATTTATAATACACTAAAATGGTATAAGCATTCTCTGCTTCAAAATAATTACCATCCACCTCTTGCCTGTTTGCAAAATTATTTTTCTCGGCTACTATATAAGTATAACTATAATAACCTTGCTTTAAAAACAGGTCGGTCTCATACATTCCTTTTTCAGCATTGAACTGCATTTTAGTGCTATCTGTAAAAGCATAATTGGTCAATTGACCAAACAGGTAAACATCTTTATCCGGATAGGGCAAGTTATCAGGTGGTAAAAAACTAAAATGAACTGTGGCATAATCACTCTGCCAAAATGGATTAATACTTTGCGTTGTTTCCACTGTGTACATCCCGTTAATATCACGATAATAAACATAACGTTCTGTTGCCCTTTCATGATCAGGTTTTACATAAATACTGGTTGAATTCTTACTGTATTCCGCTGTTTTTACCCTGTCGGTTTGTAAGTGAAAGTCTCTCAGGTCAAGCCATCGCCATTCCTTACCTGCAGAAAAAATCAAATTATTCTCTGTGCTGTAATCAAGCGAATTTCCGCGAACAAATGTGGGAAGAATATTAACAGCTGCATTATCCCACCGGTAATTTTGAAGCACCACTACTTTAATTTGCTGTGGAGCACTGAAAGTATTTAACCCTATAATATTTACATTAAACTCCAGCCGTTGATGGGTACGAAAAAATTGCGGCGAGAAAGGTTGTGTAATTCTTGCGGCAATGGTTGATTTATTATCTACTATTAATAATCGTTTTGTAAAGGCAAGTTTTGAAGTATCCCCATCTAAAAAAACTTTCAGCAAATAATTGCCTGATTTTATCGGGTAAGAATTTTTATCAGGAATTACAGCCTGGTAGTGCGTATATTTTGTAAATGCTATGGATGAGAATCGATAATTACTTATTCTTATTTGTGTAAAACCTTTCAGGTAATCGAACTGGCTAAGGTTTTCGGGTTTCCAATCCCGGTTGCAAAGCTGTAAGCTGTAATAATAATTTTTTACATCACCCTGCAGGTCATCAAAATGTAATTCAACAAGCTCATTAGTATTAAGGTTAATAATGGGTAATGATAATTGATTACCGTAATTATATAAACGTACAGTTTTAATATTGCTTTTATAAATACTATCAGCCACCTGTGCAATACCAAAATGGCTGATCAATAATAAAACGGTGATCAACAGGTATATGGGAAGTTTACGCACGTACATCTAAATGATTTAAAAAAATTAGTTTTACAATATACCAAAAGTATGTTGTTTGAACGTTTCATCCTTTATTGCAAAACGAATAGCCTTTAACAGGCAAAAAACATTTTCACGGTTCATTATCGGCCTTGCCATTACTGCAACAATGATAAGTGTAGCTGTGATGATAGTTGCACTAAGCTTTGTTAACGGTTTCCAAAATGTTATCAGCAATAAGGTTTTTAGCTTTTGGGGGCATATACGTGTACAACAAAATGTGGTAACCCGGTCGAACATTGATGAAGGATACCCGATAGAAAAAAATGACAGCCTCGAAACTTTTATCCGGAATCTTAGCCAGGTGAAAAGTGTAGAGCGGTATGCTACCAAATCGGCTATCATAAAATATAAAGAGGATATTGAAAGCGTATTACTAAAAGGAATTGACAGCAGCTTTGATTTTAGCAGGATTGATGGCTTTTTGGTGCAGGGAAGCTGGCTTTCTTTTAAAGATAGTGGCTACAGTAAAGAAATAAATATATCCGCTTATACAGCTAACCAGCTGCAGGTAAATGTAAATGACAGTGTAAATATTTTTTTTATACAAAGTGATGGCAGCAAACGGGCCAGGAGATTAAAGATCAGTGGAATATTTAAAACAGGTATAGGTGAATATGATGAACATTTTTGCCTGGGTGATATTAAATTAATACAAAGGCTTAACGACTGGAAACCTGAACAGATCGGCGGTTATGAAATTTTTTTAAAAGATTATTTACAAACTGACTCAGTAAATAATTTATTATATGAAGCAGAAGCGCTGCCGGATAAATGGTACAGTAAAACTATCAGGGAAACCTATCCCAATATCTTTGACTGGCTAAACCTGCAGGGAAGAATTAAAAGTATTTTGCTTACCATAATGATAATAGTTGCCGTGGTAAATTTAATTACCTGTTTAATTATACTTGTGTTGGAAAGAACTAAAATGACAGGAATACTAAAAGCAATCGGCGCCCCGGACTGGAGCATTCAGAAAATATTTTTATACAACACAACTTTTATTGCGCTTACAGGCATTATTGCCGGCACTTTACTTGGCCTGGGTATTTGTTATTTACAGGAAAAAACAGGTTTTATAAAATTGAATGAAGAAGCTTATTACATGGATGTAGCCCATGCGGATGTGTTGTGGTGGCAGGTAGTTGCAGTAGATTCAATTACATTGCTGATAAGTTTTGTGTTGCTTATTATCCCTACCATGCTGGTAAAAAAAATAAGCCCGGTCAAGGCTATACAGTTTAGGTAAAAATTAAGGTTGCTTTTTAAACTGAATTACAATAAAGTTGTTTAAGGAATAAGCGGAAGCATGTATTTTAAAGAGGTTTAGTTTTATTCAAGGCAATGAAGACCTTTTAACACCAAAGGAAATGACAAAAAATTATTTCAATAAAATTAAAGCACCTGAAAAAAAATATTTTTTGCTTCCAAAAACTGCTCATGGATTTAATTTATCTGTTTTAGAGGCGCTATATAAAATTTGTAAGAGTGTAAAAATTGTATGAGAGAATAACCTAAGCACCACCCTATAACATTGGTTTTTACAAAACAGTCCACCAAGGTATGAAGTGCAATACCAAATTTTTAACAAATGCCCGATAAAATAGCACTCAATATTTTCATAGTTTTATCGTTTAAAAGCTATAACCCACTTTTATGAAAATCAGTTCCTTAAAAAAATTAAGCTGCCTGCTTACCCTTCTTACTACAATATATATGGGTGCAAACTCTCAAAAGCTTCATTTAAACCTGTTTGCCGGAATTGCTAATTATAAGGGAGACCTTCAATATAATCCGAACAGTGGTAAACAGTTTACTCTCCGGCAACCCAAAATGGCAGTGGGGTTAGGAGCAGAATATGAAATTACTGATAAAATCTTTTTACGGGGAGGACTTACTATAGGAAAAATAACCGCTGATGATAAAAAAGGAAGAGATTCAAGTCAACTGCCAAGAAATTTAAATTTTACCTCTTCCATAACCGATGGAATGCTGGGTGTGGGATATTACATAACCAATCCCAATACGCACTTTATTAACCCCTATGTATTTGCCGGTATAGCTTACTATCATTTCAACCCATACACCTACGATACTTCAAATCGAAATGAAAAAATTTATTTAAAACCTTTAAGTACTGAAGGGCAGGGTTTTGTTGCAGGTAAAGAAGATTATAAACTATCCCAGTTTTCTATTCCATTTGGTGGAGGCTTAAAATTTTCACTTACTGATAATTTTCGTGTGGGCATTGAGGTTAGTATAAGAAAAACTTTTACTGATTATCTTGATGATGTAAGTGGATCATATGTAGATGAAGCGCTCTTATTGACCAACAGGGGGCCGCAGGCAGTTGAACTTGCATACAGAGGTGATGAACTCAAAACAGGATCCACCACTTACCCTGCAGGCGGGAGTCCCAGAGGGGGAACTATAACCAGTGACTGGTATTATTTTACCGGTTTAACTTTATCATACAGGTTAGGTAACGGTTCCGGTGGCGGTGAAGGCGGTGGCAAAAAAAATAAATTAGGTTGCCCTACTTCCTTTTAAAATCGAACTTTCTTCAATTTTAATTTCAAATCAAGCTGATCTCCACGGCCCTGTAATAGCAAGTGTTAAGCCCGGGGATTGAATATTTACAAAAAGTGTTTTGCCTGACGGAGAAAATACAGGTCCTGCAAATTCAGATTTCCGGTAACCTATGTTTTTAGCAATTACATATGTTTTTCCCTTCGGAGTAATTCCAATAATTCTTGGGTCATTTTTGTCTTCACAAATAATAACATCGCCCCACGGCGCAATGGTGAGGTTATCACAATATTGAAAGGTGTCAATATTATTTGGTTCCAGAAACAATTCAAGTTTTGCCGGAGAATCTTTTTCCTTTGATTGTCCTTCAAATCTACTGGGGACATACCTGAAAATCTGACCATATTTATTTTTGCCACCTGAGGTACAGGCAAAAAATAATTCCTTTTTCCCATGCCATATTCCCTCTGCCCTGGCAAACTTTGCTGCGCCTTGCTGATAACCACGTAAACGCAGATCATCATCAGGAGCTTCCACATTATCCAGATCAATCCAGGATACTTTAAAAGACTTTTTTACCGGGAACAAATTTGATTTTAAACTTATCCAATTCCTTGTATCTGCACTTTTCCATTCATTTATAACAAGGCATTGCAGCTTTCCTCCTTTATGTAAATCTCCATTTGCATTGGGCAGATACCTGTAAAAAATACTGTCATCTGTATCTTCGGTTTGATAAACGATTCCCTCTTTTGGATGAACAGCAACTGCCTCGTGAACAAAACGGCCCATTGCCTTAATTGGAACAGGGTCTGTAAGTCCGATATGTTCTGAAGCCGGAATTTCAAAATTATATCCATGGTCTTTTTCTAAAAATCCGTTTTCGCCGCCCTTTTTAACCACTGATTCTTCACAGGTGATCCAGGAGTTCCATGGTGTTATTCCTCCTGCGCAATTTCTAACCGTGCCAACCAGGCTCAGATATTCTAATTCTACTTTCTGATTTTTTTCATTATATACAAGCGTTGTTGTACCACCAACGCAGGTACGTTCTCCCTTTGCAATGTCATAAATTTTATCCCTGTTTATTTTGTTCATCAGTTTATTATCTGTGCCAAAAGGCCCGGTTGCAACAGCGCCGGGTACATTCTCATGATTTCTTACCAGAATTATTTTGTCATTGCTTCCTTTAAAAACACCCATCCCGTCATGCATTCCCGGAGAAAATAAACCATCACTCATCAGATCGCCTTTGCGGGAAATAATTGTAGAAGAAAATCCTTTAGGCAAACTTAATACTCCATCAGAAGGTGGTAGTAGCGGCCCATATCCAAAGCCGGAACTAACGCTGCAGCCTGCTGATATAAATTGATTGAGCCCTACAAACCCCAGACTTATTATACCTGTATTTTTTATAAAATCTCTTCTTGAGTTATTCATACTTGATTACAATTATTGAATGGGTTATAAAAATTTGGAAAAAGAGCAAAAATATTCCCTATTATTAAAAATTGCATTTTAAACTCATCCATGCACTTCTTCCAACACCATTAATGCCTGAGCCATGTGTTCGATAATCCTCGTTAAATAAATTTTGCAAGCCTAAATTAAATTTAAAATTGGTAAAGCTGTAGCCCGCATATACATTTAATACTTTCCACCCAGGTGTACCATCTTTTGGAATTCTATTATCATCTTTGTCACCTTGGGCAAGACGATTTTGTTTTGATGCAAATAACAATTCAGCAGAGCCAAACCATTTGTAATGATGATAACTGCCAGCCACTCTTCCATTTAATGGTGGAATCCGTCGTAAAGGTTCATTCCTAGATAAACTTTGCCCATAATTGTATGCAATGTTTCCTTTTATATGCCAGCCTTTTACAGGCTTATAATCTATTTCTGTTTCAAATCCCTTTATATATCCTTCATCCACATTTTCCTTTTTGTAAACCGGGTAACCATTCATATGTTGTCCTTCCCTTTTAACCCTTGCTATTAGATTATTCAGATGCATATAGTAGCCTGATAATGTTGCAGCCAATTTTTTTGTTTGCAGTTTATAGCCCAATTCAATATTATTTGATCTTTCAGGTGCAAGATTGGCTGTTGGAACTTCGTAACGAAAATCCACTATGCCTAATGTACCCATGTCATCAACATTTGGCGCACGGTAACCGGTATTAAAAGTTAGATAAATGCTTTGCTTTTGTGTGATTTTATAAAGCAAAGAGGCATTATAAACAAAAGATGAAGGGTTGATTTTTACTTTACCTAAAGCAGAATCGCTTATGATAATGGAAAACGCATTATACCGAATGCCGCTTTCAATAATCCATTTATTAAATGCAAGATGATGCAATGAATACAAAGAGTAATTGCCATATTGAGAATTATCGGGATAAAGACCTCTCAGTGTTGATTTTGCACCACGTTGAATATTTACATCTTCTCTTATGCTATTTACTTTATCATTATACAATTCAACACCCGAATTTGCCGACCATACTTCCGAAAAACGGGAAGATATATCTGTCGTAAAAGCAAATGTGTTTATTTCATCTCTTTCTCTTCGCAATGTAATACCGCCTTTTTTTCGGCTGTTTCTTCCTTCAAGAGTTTGCTGCCACGAAGCAATCATTTCAATGTTGCTTATCCATTCATGATTATTTTTAAAATTTAGCTTTGCATAATTCAGCATTCTTTGCTGCGGGTCAAATTCATTTACAGCAAAATTTTCTAGAACTACTTTATGATAAACAGGTACATGCTGCTGTTTTAAAAATTGATGAGCCAATGTAAGCTCAACATTTGTTTGCAATAGAAACTTTGATTTTGCATCCAAAGCAAATTCTTTATAGCCGGATGGTGATTGTTTGCCAGTTGTGTCTCCGCCAATCAGGTCGCCAAAATTTCTGTAAGTAGCTCCAATAATTGTTGCTGCTTTTTTTGAGGTGTAATTAACTTCTCCTCTAACCGTCTTTTCCATATCCCCTGACATATATTTACTCACAGCCGTTCCTGTCCATTTAGACTTTTCAATAGAATAATTTGGTTCTTTGGTAAATACCTGTAACACGCCGCCTATTGCATCTGATCCATACTGTACAGATCCTGTTCCTTTAGCCACTTCAATTTTGCTGATGGTAAAAGCGTCAATGGTATTGAGGTATTGATTAGGTCCATATCGAAACGTAGCGTTATTCAAACGAATGCCATCCACCAATATCAACGTTTGATTTCCGGTTAGCCCCCGCAAAAATGGTGAACCGCCACTATGATTTGTTTTTTGAATAAATACACCGTTCACTCCCATTAATGCTTCAGCAGTGCTGCGGGGTTGATAGTTTTCAAAATAAGTTTTTGAAACAGATTGTGTGCTGTATGGAATATTTAATTCTTTTTGTGCTTTACGCTGTGATGTAATTATCACTTCATCCATCACACTCGAGGTATCTTGTTGTGCTGTTGCTAATGATGCAGTTAGTAAAATAAATATTGTAACAGTTAGTTTTTGCATTATTATTCCAGAACTTTTTGGTAAGCAACTACTGCAAACATTATTTTTTCAGCTTTAATTTTTCTTCTTCATCTTCCTCATCTGTAACTTTTACAAAGGCACTTCGGCGTGGAGCCGGCATTTCGCTATGCTCACCTTTAACTGCTTTCCATATTATCTGGCTGAACAGCATATCAGGAACACGGTCTTCCTTACTTAGATCTATCTGATCGCTAAGTATGGCGGTTGCATTTGTTGCTGTATTTTTTTCATTGAGGTCAATATTGGATGGTAATGATTTGAAAGGAGTATAATCGGGCTTAGATGTAAAGCTTTTAAACATGGGTGTTGCAGCGGCATCATACTGGCTCATAGGTGGAAGGGCCAAAATTAATTCAATCGTACGTAGCATTGAAGAGGTAGAGTACATGGTATGATCAACAAATTTTCTTTTTACAAACGGACCCGCAACATAGGCAGTAGTGCGATGTGCATCCACATGATCAGGACCATTTTGTGCATCATCTTCAACAATAAATACTACACTCTCCTTCCATATAGGACTTTTTGAAAGATGTTCCATAAATAAACCTACTGCCAGATCATTATCAGCAACATGGGCAAAAGGAGTTGGTGCACCCCGCCGTAATCCTTCAGTATGATCGTTACTAAAGCGAAGCGTATTTAGCCTGGGCACTGCATTTACGGCAAGCAGTGAATCAAATTCCCGCTTCCACCGGTTAAAACGAAGGGTATCCCTGATACTGTTATTATACCCGGGAAAATAAGGGCAAAAATGATTTTCCAGAACAGGAATATTGGCTTTTCCATCGTCTGCAAATTCACCATATGTACGAAAACTTACACCGGCACGTTTTGCATAATCCCAGATAAATCCTTTTTTTGGATTTGCAATTTCCCGCTGTCCTTCACCGGGATAAGTGCCTCCGCGTCCGCCATAACTGGTTACCCAATTCTTTTCCAGATAATCTGTTGCATGTGCAGATGTGCTCCAGTTGTGCCCATCGGCGCTTACTTCCCCATCCACATAAAAATTATCAAGCAATACAAACTCTTTTACCAGTTTATGCTGATTGGGTGTAATTCTTTCTCCAAATAAAACCAGACTTGTATCACCATTACCTTCGGGTATATCACCCAATACCTGGTCGTATGTTCTGTTTTCTTTAATGATGTAAAACACATATTTTATGGGTGACTTGTCTCCTACTTTCATTGGTATCGGATTTCCTTTTTCACCCAGGCTTATCATTTCTTTTTCTTTGGAGTAAGGAGTATTTTTATAAACTGCTTTTGAATAAACAGCCAGTAAAGCATCTGATGGTTCATCAATTATCGACATAGTTCCTTTCATTAATCCGCCTATGTAACCTGGACGAACAGAGGCAGATGTATCACCCAAATGACGTACAACCAGTTTTTGTGTTTTAACCGGATTTGGTCCATCGGGATTAGGAAATGATGAAAATCCTTTGCCATTGGATACAAATATTTTTTTACCAATAACTTTTATATTGGTGGGGTACCAGCCTACGGGAATGAATCCTTTTGATTTACTTCTGCCGGGAAGTGATACATCAAATACGGCTAAACAATTATTATCGGCATTGGCTACATATAATTTTTTTTCATCTGTTGATAACGCAAGACCGTTAGAGGTAGATCCGGCTGGTGCATCAGGATATAATGCGGCATTTAAAACTTCCAGCACTTTACGCTTTTTAATGTCAATAACAGAAACACTGTTATCATTAGCGTTGGCAACAAATAAAATATTTCCCTTATTGTTTAATAATAATTCATTGGGATTATCACCCACAGCAATTTTATCAATCAGTTTTCTTTGCTTTGTATCATACACCAGTACTTTATCACCACCCCAGGATGAAATGTACAACTCCTTTTTATCAGGTGATAATAAACATGCATACGCTTCATTACCTAATTCCAGTTTCTGAATAATGCTTTTATCACTAAGATCAATAACATACAATGAGTTATTTTCTTTTGTAACAACATACAATCTTTTAACAGCATTATCAATTTCAATACCTGCCGGAGATATTTTTTCAGGCCATTTTCTACCTAAAAGAATACTATCCTTTAATTGCAGTCTGTTATTTACGATAGCATATTGCAATATCCAGTTATCATTACCACCTGATGCATATAAATATTTTTCATCAGCGCTGAATTTTAAGCCATACCATGATTTTGGAATGATGACTGTATGAAGAATCTTTTCTGTGATTGGATGTATTAACTGGATGCTCTGTATACTTTGCCCGTTATTGGTAATGGCCATATATTTTTTTGATGAGGAAACCGCTATGTTTAGCGGGAAGTCGCCTAAGGGCAAAGAACGTCCTGCAGGAGAAAGATGCCATCCGTTAGGAAGTCTCACTCTTTTGTTTGTTAATTGTTTTTCGAGAGCTGTACCTGATATCTGGGCTGATGTAATTGTTGTAAACAAAATATAAATGGCTGACAAAAATAATTTCATAATAATAAGGTTGACTTCTGTTATTTAAAAAATACTAATAATACATGCAACAGTTAGGAAGTAAAGTACTTCCTACTGATCTACAAAAATGGAATTATTTAAGTAATAATAACAAATGTTGAAGAAATTAATGATCAGGTGTTTTTTAAATAACTATTTTATAATACAATCTTGATTTAAAGGTATTTTATCAGTCTATTGTTACAAGCAAAATAATCTGCAGAAAGAATAAAGTTAATGCTATAATGCTTAATATATTCTGTAACCTTTTTTTAAGTTTTCTTTTAGCATTTGTTGTCCTGTGTAATTCATAATCATCAAAATAAAAAAAATGGTTAAACCGCCATCTATCTGACTTATGCACAAAAAAAAGTACAGTTTTTATAATTACTACGCATGCAATAATCATGTAGTTATACGTCAATAAAAAATTCACTACATTATTAAACATAGTTTCTTTAATGTTACAGCATAAAGTAATCTATTTTATTCTGTCTGCTTAACTGGTAACCTTTTCTTAATACTGAAATTACAAAAAGGGGCTCTTTATCTTTCCATGTTTATAAAAATTATTAAATATCTCAGGTAAGGTTAATAATCCTTTACTTTACATGGCTCAAAATTATTCCACATGCCACTGCTGCATTCAATGATTCAGCTTCACCTTGTTTTGGAATTGTGATCTGTTGAGTGGCAAGCCCTAATAAGTTTTCTTTTACACCCTTTGATTCATTACCAATTAAAATTATTCCTTCTTTAAGTTTATTAAATATAGAAATATTTTTGCCTGCTAACGTGGCAGCGTAAATATCCATATCTTTATTTTTATTGATAAATTCTTCAAGCTCTGTGTAAATAATATTCACTCTCGCCAGGCTGCCCATAGAGGCCTGTACCACTTTTGAATTATAACAATCAGCACATTTATTGCTGCAGATAATATTTTTTACTCCAAACCAGTCTGCTGTACGGATGATAGTTCCCAGGTTCCCGGGATCCTGAATGTCATCCAGCATCAATGAGAAATTATTTTTAAGATCAGCAAGTTTATTTTCTTTTTTATGAAAAACCGCAAGCACTTTATTAGGCGTTTGCAGTTGCGATATTCTTTCTAATTCTGATTCATTTATTACATATTTATTTTCTTCAGAAAAATTTTTTAATAAAATTAAGTTTTCCACCATCCAGCTTTCCAGGCCGCAAATAAGTTTTGGGGAAAATATATTAGTATGTAAAAAATCTGAAACAACTTTTGGTCCTTCAGCAATAAATACACCATGCTCATCCCTCGCTTTTTTATGGGCTAAACTTTGAATATATTTGACGATTGTTTTGCTCAGCATGTACTCAATTTATGGTCTTCAAAAATCCTGATAAAATAATTAATCCGTCTTTATTTTTTTTAATCATAGCAGGCGTATTTATTTTTTCAGGTTGTACTATTGTACGTAAATATCAAAAAAATAAACCCTTTGTTTATAACAACAATATAAACCTGAATATCGAGGATGTTACTCCTGATGAAAAGGTAATAATAAGATCAAGATTAAATACCCAGCTGGATGACAGCTCTAAAGTGAAGGTTAAAGATGTGGCATTCATACTGCACTATATTGACAATCCTCCTGCTTTTGATACAAATTCTGTCAGGGCATCTGCAGATAATATGCAGGTCTCTATGGTAAACCTGGGTTACTACAACGCAAAAGCAGATTATAAATATTTTATAGATACTACAAAGAAAGAACAGAAACGGGTTACCACTACATATGAAGTAGATGCAGGAAAACGTACACTGATAGATACGTTTGCTTATATGCTTGATAACCCCGAGTTACAAAGACTTGCCATACAAACAAAGCATGAATCTCCCTTACAAAAAAATGCACCTGTTACCAAAGCTGCCATATCCCGGGAATCTTCCCGGCTTGTAGACCTTTACAGAAATAATGGTTACTACAAATTTACTACGGAAGAACTCAGGGTAACCGGGGATACAACTATCGAAGCATTAACTACCGTTTCTGATGATCCATTTGAAGCATTACGCTTATTAACAGAAGCTACTGAAAAGAGAAATAAACCAACCATACGATTGGGTATGCTTTTAAACAGATCAGCTGACAGTACAAGGCTTAATAAATTTTATATCAGGAATATTTATATCCTGCCGGATTATATTCCCGGCGATAATTATCTGGATACCACTCTAAATGAAACCTTTTTAAACGGATATATTATCAGGAACCATAAAAAAGTATTTAAAAATAGTTTCCTCGTTAAAAATATGTATGTTAAGCAGGGAGATATATACCGGCAGGAAGATTATTTTAAAACTATCAACAGCTTATATAAACTGGGTGTTTGGGAAAGCCCTGCGATAGATATTGTTGAAGTAAAAGATAGTAACCAACTAGATCTTGTTGTTAAATTAACCCCGGTAAAAAAATATGGATTTGAGGGGGATATTGAATTAAGTTACTCTGCCAACAGTAATACTTCCAATACTATTTCGGCAACTAATTCAGGCAATTTGCTGGGCATATCAGGGAATGTATCATTCCTTAACCGGAATGTAGCTAAAGAAGCCATTAGGATGACGAATGCCTTACGAGCAGGAGTAGAATTAAATACCACCCGTCGTAACAGCGGATCACTTATAAACTCAAATGAAGTGAGTTACAGCAATAGTTTAATATTTCCAAAATTTATAACACCCTTTAAAAATATCAACAGAAAAAAATTACTGGTACAACAATCTTTTATAAATACTAATATTTCTCTTATTAAAAGAATTGATTTCTTTAACCAGCAGGTATTTAATATCTCTTATGGATATAACTGGACTACCAAAGCCAATCACAATTGGACCTATACGCCACTGAATATTGATTTCAGAAGGATATATAATACTACTGAACGATTTGAGAAAACACTTGATACTTTCCCTTTTTTAAGATATTCATTTAATACTGCATTGGTAATGGGTCAAAACCTGCGGTATATTTCAAATTATATTAATCCAAAACATCCTGAAAGAGCAACTGTATTTAAATTCAATATTGAAGAATCCGGATTGTTTTGGGGAAGATTAAGAGATGCGCTGAGTAAAAACGGAAGTTCTAATTTTTTAAGCGACTATCTAAAACAATTTATAAAAACCGATGTTGAATTTACATACACAATAAGCCATCCCAAATCTGCAGTTGTTTTTAGATTATTTGGCGGTGTTGGAATTCCATTATCAAAGTCTGATACTACTCTCCCTTTCTTTAAGCAATATTTTGGAGGAGGGCCTAACAGTATGAGGGGTTGGCCTGTTAGAGGAATTGGTATTGGCTCACAGCCATTATCACCTTATAGAAATAGTTTGTTTAACGACAGAACAGGTGATATACAACTGGAAGCAAACAGTGAATATCGTTATAATATTGCTCCTCTTTTTTCCAATGCCGTGTATTTAAAGGGGGCATTTTTTGTTGATGCAGGTAATATCTGGAATTTTAAAAACACCAAAGCCAATAGAACTGAGGACAGCACACAATTTAAGTTTAAAAACATTTACAAACAGTTAGGAGTATCGGCAGGTACAGGTTTACGGCTGGATTTTAGTTATTTTCTAATACGATTTGATATGGGCTTTAGATTCAAGCGGCCGGATATATCAAACAATGATGGCTGGCAATTTCCAAGTATCAATCTAAAAAATTTATTTGGGAATAATGAAGCAAACAGAAGATGGAGATATGAGAATTTTAATTTTACAATTGGTATTGATTATCCATTTTAGGCCTCACCTCACCTAAATCCTCTCCAAAGGAGAGGACTTGCGAAGCATTGATTATAACCCAACTCTCTTATTTTTCCAAAGTTTTTATGTAAAATTAATTTTTCAGTCTCCTATCTTGCTTTAATAGCAGAAGCATTGGAAGTTAACCCTACTGATTTATTGCCTGATTAATTTTTCAAATTCATCCATTATTATTGCTTCTTCCAGTTTAAATTCTCCTATTCTGGTTCTGCATAATTCACTTAAGAAACCCCCGCAGCCCAAGGCTTCTCCAAAATCATTTGCAAGGCTTCGGATATACGTTCCGGTAGTACATACAACTTTAAAAGATACTACGGGCAATTCAATTTTTAGTATTTTAAATTCTTTAATGAATATCTTTCGCGGCTCCAATTTTACATCATGCCCTTTTCTTGCTGCCAGATAAACAGGCTTCCCTTTTTGCTTTACGGCAGAATGTATGGGAGGCACCTGGTTAATTTCACCTAAAAATTTTGCGGCAGTTTCTTCCAATAATTCTTTTGTAATAAAGTCATAGCTTTTAAAATCTTCCGGCTCACTTTCAATGTCATAGGTAGGTGTTACAGCGCCCAATGTAAATGCTCCGATATATTCTTTTTCCTGTGCCTGGTATTCATTAATTTTTTTAGTAAATTTTCCTGTACATATAATCAGAAGCCCCATAGCCAGGGGATCCAGCGTTCCTGCATGTCCCACTTTTTTTATCCTTATAATATTCCTGATCTTTCTTACCACATCAAATGATGTCCAGTGCAAAGGTTTATTTATTAATAAAACTTTTCCCTCTTCGAATGTATTATTTGTATTCAACCAGAATAATTATGTTTTAGAAAGACTTTTATATGTATGAAAGATTGTTTTTAATAAGCCCTGGCAAATAAAACTCTTTCCTTACTTGGATTGCCGCTTAAAATGCATTTACCATCTTCTTTACTGTTATCGAGAGGTATACAACGAACGGTGGCTTTGGTAAGTTCTTTTATTTTATTTTCCGTATCAGCTGTGCCATCCCAATGTGCTGAAATAAAACCTCCGGAAGCATCCAATAAATTCTTAAATTCTTCCCATGTATCTGCCTTTGAAATATTTGCGTCTCTAAACTTCTTTGCTTTATTATAAATATTATTTTGAATATCATTCAGTAAAACATGTATGGTTTCTGCAAGCCCGTCAATACTAACGGTCATCTTTTCTTTTGTATCTCTTCTCGCTACTTCAACAACATTTTTTTCAAGGTCTCTTGCGCCAATTGCAATGCGAACCGGAACACCTTTCATTTCATATTCTGCAAACTTCCACCCCGGCCTGTTGTTATCATTATCATCGTACTTTACTTTAATACCGATTGCCTTAAATCTTATCATCAGGTCTTTTACCTTTTCATCAATCACAGTTTTCTGTTCATCTCCTTTATAGATCGGGATAAATACAACCTGTATTGGCGCTAACTTAGGCGGCAAAATTAATCCCTCATCATCACTGTGTGCCATCACCAAAGCGCCTATCAACCTTGTGCTTACCCCCCAGCTGGTGGCCCACACATAATCAATTTTGTTTTGTTTATCACTGAATTTTACATCAAAAGCTTTTGCGAAATTTTGTCCAAGGAAATGCGAAGTGCCTGCCTGTAATGCTTTACCATCCTGCATAAGCGCTTCAATGCAATAGGTATCTTCGGCTCCGGCAAATCTTTCATTAATACTTTTTACTCCTTTTATTACGGGCATTGCCATCCACTCTTCAGCAAACTCTGCATATATATTAAGCATCTGTATGGTTTCATCAATGGCTTCCTGCGCAGTTGCATGTGCCGTATGTCCTTCCTGCCATAGAAATTCAGCAGTACGTAGAAATAACCTTGTACGCATTTCCCATCTAACCACATTTGCCCATTGATTGATTAATAATGGAAGATCACGATAAGATTGTATCCATGTTTTGTATGTGTTCCATATAATTGTTTCAGAAGTTGGGCGGATAATTAATTCTTCTTCCAGCTTTGCATCCGGATCAACAATAATTCCATTGCCATTTGGATCATTCATCAGCCTGTAATGCGTTACCACAGCACATTCTTTTGCAAAGCCTTCTACATGTGCCGCTTCTTTGCTTAAAAAACTTTTTGGAATGAACAAAGGAAAATATGCATTTTGATGTCCTGTTTCTTTAAACATCTTATCTAACTGGTCTCTCATGTTCTCCCATAAAGCATAGCCATAAGGCTTTATAACCATACATCCACGCACTGCACTATAGTCTGCGAGACCGCCTTTTAAAATTAGATCATTGTACCATTGAGAATAATCCTGCTGCCTGCTTGTAATTTCTTTACTCATTAAATTATTTTTTCATCTTAGCTAATATTTAACACTGCCGGATAATACTAAACGTTGTATGATAGTAAATTTATGCAGGCTTACAAAAGTAACGACTTCATTTTTAAATCTTTTTAAACTCACCATCATGAAAATTAATTTTTTACTCATTGCAATTATCATCGCCACAATCAGCAGTTGCTCTATTTCTTATAAAACCGGGCAAACGCCTGACGATGTATATTATTCTCCTGCACGGTATGAATATGATTCAGTAAGAACTGAAAGAGAAGATAATGCAGTGTATGAGAATTCGGAAGATCGTGAAATAAGAAGACGGGTGCACAATCGCCGTTACAGAAGATATGATGACAGGTATGATTATCCTTATGACACTTATAATAATTATCCTTATGGATATAATAGATATCCTCCGGTTTATGGAAATCCAAAGTTGGGCGCCCCACAAAATACAACTCAGCCAAGAAAAACTAATTTAGGAGCCTACCCGCCAAATCCTTCTGCTAACGATTCATCCGGCTCTTATAATCCTAAGTTAGGCAGGGTAAATAATACTGGTACTAACAATCCTGTCAGAACATTTGGTAATCCTCCTAATTCATCTTCATCCAATGGAAGTGGTGTGGGAAATTTTATCAGAAAAGTTTTTACAGGAAATAATAATACCTATAATTCCGGAAGTTCAAATAATTCTTCACCTGCAAGAACTTTTGAAAGAAGCAGTCCCCCTGAAAAAATAAATAATAATAGTTCAAATAATTCAGGTAGCTCTAACAGCTCCAGCTCTTCATCTGATAATAAAAGCGGAGGCTCAGCACCTGTAAGAAGATTTTAATAAAAATTAAACAATATCAGGGTAACGCAATGTTACCCTGATTAAAACCAACAACTATTGACAAAAATTTACATCCGCTTTTCTTTCCATAATCCTTTCACCTCATAAATATTTATTATGAAAATATACTTCTACATAGCAATTTCTTTATTCGCTATATCAAATACCTATGCCCAGGAGCCCGGCGATGCATTGCGCTATTCATGGACAACACAAAATGGTACAGCCCGTAACCAGGCCATAGGCGGTGCTTCCGGCTCATTAGGGGGAGAATTTTCTACTTTGTTTATCAATCCCGCAGGGTTGGGATTCTATAAAACAGATGAGCTTGTAATAACACCTGCTTATAACCTGAATAAAAATAAAAGTACTTATAATGGAATATTGTCAAACACTTCGCAGAACAAATTTAACGTAGGAGCAAGCGGATTATTATTTTCCTTTAATAATCACCCAAAAAATAATGTAAGAAATTATACAATTGCGCTGGGTGTTAACAGGACAGCCGATTTTAACAATAATATTTTTTACCAGGGGAAAAATAATAAAAGTTCATACTCAGAAAAATATCTTGAAGAATTAATACACAATAATGTTCGGGATCCAAACAGAGCCGCTGTTGACTATCCTTATGGAAGTAGCCTTGCGCTTAATACTTACTTAATTGATACAACTATTGTAAATGGCAGATTTGGTTATAGATCACTTGCTAATCCTAATACTGGCTTGTTACAGCAAAATAACATTAGTAGCTCAGGTGGTATTACTGATTTTGCTTTAGGTGGCGCTGTTAATCTTAGGGATAAATTATTTTTCGGAGGAACGCTCACCATTCCATTTTTGAATTATAACCGCAACTCATCTTTTAAAGAGAGTGATGCCAGCGCAAGCACAACCAATAATTTTAATTATGCCATCATTAATGAAACTCTTAAAACCAAAGGGGTTGGAATTAATGCTAAACTAGGATTGATCTATAAGCCCGTTGAATATGTTCGTCTAGGCATTGCCATTCACTCACCTACATTTTATGAATTAAGTGATCACTATTCAGCAGAAATAACTACTGATCTTGAAGGGTATGGCGGGCCAGGAACCAAAAAGCAAAGTTCCTTAGACTTTAATAATAATGAAGCTGGTTTATTAGAATATAATCTTTCAACACCGTGGAAAATTATTGGAAGTGCATCTTATGTTTTCCGGGAAGTGGAGAATGTAAAAAGGCAAAAAGCATTTATCACAGCTGACATTGAATATGTAAATTATAAATCTGCAACATTTACAGTTATTGATGAACAGGAAGTTGATGTAAAAAATTATTTTACTGATCTTAATGAAGTTATTGACCAGCAATATAAGGGTGCTATTAATTTCAGGTTAGGTGGAGAATTAAAATTTAATACCCTGATGGTTAGATTAGGTGGCGCTTATTACGGTAATCCTTATAAAAATGAAAAGGCAGATAGAATAAGGCTTGGCGGCGGTTTAGGTTACAGGGATAAAGGTTTTTTTGCAGACCTGACGTATGTATATGCAATGAATAAAGACGTAAATTATCCTTACCGCCTTCAGGATAATCCAAATGATCCGGCATTAATTAAAAACATTGCAGGAAATATTGTAGCAACGATAGGGTTTAAATTATAAAATTTCTTAAATATACTTAGCATCAACATTAATTGTTGGTGCTTTTTTTATTTAGAAAAGAATTTATTGCATCCACATCAGGGGGATTAAACCATGTTATCTCTTTATCCTTTTTAAACCATGTAATTTGCCTTTTAGCGTATTGGCGGGTATTTATTTTAATCTGTTCTATTGCTTCATCTAAAGATATTTTTTCCTCCAGATGATCAAATAATTCTTTGTAGCCAACTGTTTGCAAGGCATTTAAATGTTTAAAAGAAAAAAGGATTTTAACTTCAGCCAATAATCCATTATTCATCATATCATCTACCCTATGGTTAATGTTTTGATGAAGTTGTTCTTTAGGCAATTCCAAACCGATCTTAATAACATTAAAATCTCTTTTTTTTTTGTTGTGCAACTGAAAATCAAGAATTGATCTTCCAGTAGATAACATTACTTCCAGCGCCCTCATCATTCGTTGTGGGTTTTTTATTTCCCCTTTAGAAAAATATACAGGATCATTTTTTTTTACCTGCTGCGTAACCCATTCCAACCCGCCCCTGCTATAATTTGTCGCTATTGTTTTTTTTACTTCATTATCAACCTCAGGAATTTCATCCATCCCATCACAAAAGGTTTTAATATATAATCCTGTGCCACCAACCATTACAGCTATTTGATGGTCTTTAAAGATTTCATTTATCTGTTGTAATGCATACTTTTCAAACACTTTTGCATTTACCTCTTCCTGTATTGAATGCGAATTGATAAACCAATGTTTTATTCTTTGTAAATATTCTTCGGAAGGTTTTGCGACACCAATATTTAATTCTTTATAGCACTGCCGGCTATCTGCCGATATAATTTGTGTATTATAATGTTGCGATAACTCAATAGCAACTGAAGTTTTGCCAACAGCTGTTGGACCAACTATTACCAGGCAGGTTTTATTCTTCATTTATCCAGGCCCGCCGGCCGGTACACAAAGGACACCCCTTTGGAGACAGACAGGCTTATACAAAGCTTTCTAATTTAATTTATTTTAAATTCATCTTCGGTGCTTGTATCGTCTGTTTCTTCTTCTGCATCTTCTGATGTTTCACCTTCTTCGCCTTCTTCTCCCATAGCAAGTAAAGCGTCAGCATTCAGATCATACTTCTCTTCAATTTCCGAAAGCTTTTCACTTATCAGGCCTTTTGTTCCATACTGGCTTGGGCCAATTCCTTCTGTTCTTGCGCAGGAAGGATAAATTGTTTTATAGCTCTCTTCTTTATTAACATTAATAAGCTCCACCATAAAGGTCCAGATCTTATTAAAATCGTATACATAAATAAACTTTTGATTAGTATCTTTTATCTCGCTGCCAATAGTAGTTTCATGCATCAGTAATGGTGCAGCAACATATTTTTTATCATATTTTTCCAGTGTTATTTCTTTTCCCCGCTGCCATTTATCATTGCTTCTGTAAAAGGTTGCTTTGTGTTTATTATCAAATTCAAAAGACTTTAATATTTCCTTATGCAGATCTAAAAAAGTATGAGTATGCTTAATAACAATGTCCCGGTATATGCTGTCATCATCCTCCCAATAAATTCTGAATCTTAAAATAGCCATACACGAAATTAAGGAACAAGGATTGATTATAAATTACTGATTATTGATTATTGCCTAATGACCTTTGACTATTGACCATTGACCATTGACTATTTACTTTTAACAATCCCCATTTCCCTCGCTTTATCAATCATAAATTTATGGGCCGCCTCATATTCGTTCGGAATTGCGCCATCTAAAATAGCTTCACGTATTGCCATTTTTATATCACCTACCTGGCGTGATGGAGCAAGATTAAGTTCTTTCATTATCATTTCACCGGTAATCGGGGGCTGCCAGTTTCGTATTTTATCATTTTCCTCAACTTCTGCCATGCGTTTATTTACCATTTCAAAATTTTGCAGATAGCGCTTTACTTTTAATTTATTTTTTGATGTAATATCTGCTCTGCACAAGGTCATTAATGCATCAATGTCTTCGCCTGCATCAAAAAGTAATCGCCGCAATGCAGCGTCAGTAATATTTTCTTTTGTGAGACTGATAGGCCTTAGATGCAACTCAATCATTTTTTTTACAAATTTCATTTTATCATTTTGCGGAAGCTTTAGCTGGTTGAATATTTTAGGAACCATTCTTCCGCCAACTACTTCATGGCCATGAAACGTCCATCCATGCCCCTCCTCAAATTTTTTAGTTTTTGGTTTTGCGATATCATGCAATATGGCCGCCCAGCGCAGCCAAAGATCATTTGTATGCTTTGCAATATTATCCAGTACCTGCAGTGTATGATAAAAATTATCCTTGTGCCCTTTTCCATCAATATATTCGGCGCCGGCAAGCTCCACCATTTGCGGAAAAATAATATTAAGTAATCCCGATGTATATAAAAGTTTAAATCCAACAGAAGGAACATCGCTCAAAATAATTTTATTAAGTTCATCAGTAATTCGTTCAGTGCTTACAATTTTTATACGCTCTGCATTCTGTGTGATTGCTTCTAATGTATTTTTCTCAATATCAAAATGTAATTGGGTTGCAAAACGAATAGCTCTCATCATTCGTAAAGGATCGTCACTAAAAGTTAACTCCGGCTTTAACGGGGTTTTAATTATTTTATTCTTCAGATCCTCCAGGCCATTGAATGGATCAACCAGTTCACCAAAACCTGCCTGTCCGGCAGGCAGGCCTGCCTGTCCAGCTGGGAGTTTTTCTTTATTTAAACTTATTGCCAATGTATTTATGGTAAAATCACGACGGTTTTGATCATCCTCAATTGATCCTTGTTCAACCTGTGGTTTTCGGCTCTCAGCGTTGTAGCTTTCCTTTCTGGCACCTACAAATTCAATATCAAAAGCCCCCTCTAAACCTGCCTGTCCGGTAGGCAGGTCTCCCCCCACAGGGGAGACTTCCGAAGCATCTTTTATTCTTGAGTCATTTAATTTTATCTGGGCAGTTCCGAAATTTTTAAAAATAGATATTTGCGGAGCAGGTTTAAATTGTTGTGCAACTTTTTCTGCCAGCGCAATAC